>Ga0310125_10001491_pt1 | contig 11836 bp, 17 predicted proteins | sample CB11b_Tmax_Bot8__FD_203508 | JGI IMG/M metagenome (GOLD analysis project Ga0310125, IMG submission 203508) | Marine microbial communities from Western Arctic Ocean, Canada - CB11b_Tmax_Bot8 | ecosystem: Environmental > Aquatic > Marine > Oceanic | place: Canada: Western Arctic Ocean | collected... | reverse complement strand
TTATTACCCGGGAATTAGTCCCAGGTTGGTCCGAATGGGGGAAATCGACTCCGCTCATGCCTGGCCGAGGCGGTGGTTTTTCAAAATTCGGACCAACCCCGGCGTTCGGTGCATTCTATCGAGCGCGCCGTTGGCGCGACATGGAGCTTGTTGAGTTGACTCCAGAACTTGGCAGCTATTTCGGCACCAATGCGGGCATCTTGGTGGTCCGCGCACCTTCCTATGTTTCTCAGCTGGAAGACGGTGACGTGATTGTCGAGGTCAGTGAGCGGATACCCAACAGCATTGCGCATACCATGCGCATCCTTGGAAGCTTCGATCCAGGCGAGATTCTGAAACTGACAATTATGCGTGATCAGAAGAGACAAACACTCGAAATCGTACTTCCTGAGGGCGCTCAAGAAAATTGAGTTAGTACAGCACATCTGCTCCATGACAGACGCTTTTGGCCGGAAGGAACGCGCTACCGAGCTGGTAGAAGAATGGATCCCTCTGACTGAGAAATAATGGTGCTGAGGGGGTCGTGTTGCGTCTACAGCCCCTCAAAGAGGGCTTTTCTTGACCGCACCTTTTCTATACGAGACGCGGTCATTCAGGCCCATACCGCTCAATTTCAGGATGCGGCGGTCTGATCTGCATCAATTCTTTTCCCCCGCATCGGCCTTGTGCTGTAGCTCTACCACTGTAGTGGCGACGTTGGGGTTATCCATTAAGAGACTCGCTTCCCGCCTGATGCTGTTGTCGTTCATCCCAGCGGGGTTATAGGCCGAGCAATAGGCATCGGCCTGACTCTTACCCAGCACGACGTTCCAGAGGATCTCTCCATTGTCTGCATCGAACGCATTAAAGTGTCAAGTGGGATTAACGATCGCTAGAAAGTACAATATTCACTAGCTTTCGAGTCCGTATCCAAAGGGGATAAAATGCCGTGGTGGGGATGGATGGTTATCGGCGCGCTTCTCTTCTGTGCAGAGCTCGTCGGTGTTGATGCACAGTTCTACTTGATCTTTGTCGGCGCTGGTGCCGTTGTCGTGGGCTTGACAGAGCTTACCGGCCTTGGGCTGCCGGCGTGGGCGCAGTGGCTGCTATTCGCTGTTCTATCGATTGCCAGCATGGTGATGTTTCGGAGGAAACTCTACGACAAGATCCGAGGAGGTATAGAACGAGTTTCCGACTCGGTTATCGGCGAGATAGTCGTACTCGCCGAGCAACTGGATGCTGGAGCTCAGTGTAGAATGGAGTACAGGGGGACGACTTGGACAGCGATCAATAGCGGTGAAGAGCCGATCCCGAGTGGGCGAAATGCCGTCATTGAGGAGATGGATGGTCTCACGCTTCGAGTGAGAATCTGTAGCAACTAGATTGGAGCAGAAATGATCGAACTTTTGACTGAGATCCTGGGGGAGCCTGTGTTTATTACCGTCTTAGTGATTTCCGTACTAGCGGTTTTTGTGATCGCGAAAACCGCTATTGTTGTTCCGCAGCAGAAGGCTTTTATCGTCGAGTCCTTGGGGAAATACAGTAAGACACTTCAGGCTGGATTCCATATCCTTATCCCGTTTATCGAGAAGATCTCCTACCGACACAGTCTGAAAGAGGAGGCGGTCGATATCGCGGAGCAAGTTTGCATCACAAGAGATAACGTCCAGGTCGGGATCGACGGTGTTCTCTACATGCAGGTGCTAGATGCAAAAAGTGCGTCATATGGAATTATGAATTACGCGTTTGCGATCTCTCAATTGGCCCAGACAACGCTGAGAAGCGAGATTGGCAAGATCGTCCTGGATCGCACATTTGAAGAGCGATCGGCCATCAACGCGAACGTCGTTAATGAGCTAGACAAGGCGTCTGCGGCCTGGGGAGTAAAGGTCCTCAGGTACGAAATCAAGAACATCAATCCACCGACGGACGTACTCTCCGCCATGGAGAAGCAGATGCGCGCAGAGCGTGAAAAGCGAGCAGTCATCTTGACCTCTGAGGGAGAGCGTGACGCGAATATCAATCAGGCGGAAGGCGAGAAGCAGAGGGTTATTAAGGAATCTGAAGCAGCCAAACAGCAGCAAATCAATGAAGCGGAAGGTGAAGCCAAGGCGATTCTGGCTGTTGCGACTGCGACTGGTAAGGGTCTTCGAGAAGTTGCCACGGCGGTTAACGCGGCCGGAGGTCATGAGGCGATGCAGCTACGTGTCGCAGAGGACTATGTAAAGCAGTTCGGAAACCTAGCGAAGGCTGCTAATACCCTTATCGTACCGGCGAATCTGAGCGACGTGGCAAGCATGATTGCCTTGGCCACAAAAGTATTCGAGCATCGTACTGCAGATCCTGCAGATCCGGCTCCCGATCAGCCGCCGCCCACAGGACCTGCGGCTGAGCCGGAAAGTGCTAAGGACCCGAGTCCGTGGCGTAGCTAAGGTCTTAGGGCCGAAGCTGACGGGCGAATTGATGTTGTTTAGGGGTCAGTTTGGTCTCGGCAGGGTCTTGGCTTGTCCTAAATCAGGGACGTCTGGATAGGTTGGTTAGCCTTTTAGATGTCTCTTATTTAGAGTAATAATTCCTCATTAATTTCATGAAATTGGTCAGCAGCATAAATAAGCGCATTGGCGGTCAGTGACCGCACGCCATAAACTTCGGTATGAACAGCGTAATCTTTCCTGACCTTTTGCAACAATAGGTCGAAGTCCCCATCTCCAGATAATAAGATTACGGTATCGACGTCCTTCGCGACATCTAGAACGTCAATCGTAATGCCTACATCCCAATCGCCTTTTGCCGAACCGTCACTACGCTGAATATATGGTTTAAGTTTTACGATAAACCCGATTTTTTTGAGCGCGCTCTGGAACTTGATCTGTTTATCATCCCCACGATCTGTTGCATAAGCAATTGCGGTAACTATTTCACCTTTCTCACCAATGAGTTGCCATAATTTTTGGTAATAAAACTGACGTTTAAAGGCCTCTCGGGTTGTGTAATATATATTCTGGACGTCAACGAAAACAGCGATTTTTCTCACGTTCACATCATCGAGTCAAATTTACGCCGGTCGGGACCGGGGCAAACTTCTGGATGCGTTTGGCATTATCGACTTCGCCCACAAAAATGTTCCCGTGCGTATCGATGCCGATCGCGTTTGCAAAGTGAAACTGACCAGCGAGGCGACCATTTCCGCCGAAGTACCCGAGCGTCTCTCCGCTTAGACGGTCGACCGACCAAACTACGTCGTTATGTGCGTCTGCGACGAACAGGTATTTCTGTTCCGGATCTTTGGAAATAATCATCTTGTACATGCTGCCGCAGATGGAGTTGTAAAAGGTTCCGAAAGCGACGGGAGCAGCGGGTCCGTTCAGGCCACCGCAACCGCCTCGTTGTGCAGGCGTGTTCGGCGACACGTAGATGTCCTGTAACCACTCCCCTTCCGTGGTGAACACCTGAATCCGGTTCTGGCCACGCTCTCCGATGTAGACGCGCCGGTCTGTCGAGATCTCGATGAAGTGCAGCGTCGGCGCGAAATTTCTTTCTTCTGGCGGTGGCTCGCCTGTCCATTCGTATCCGGCAATCGGCTCGTTAGTGATCTCGCTCAACGGCATTCCGTGGCCGCCCCAGCCACGTTTAAAATCGCCCGTCGAAGCGTCGTAGACGGTAACGCGCTTCTGGTCGATGATGTAGATCTCGTTGTCTACCTCGTCGAGCTGAAAGCGCCCCACGTTCACAATTTCGTCGACGTTCTGGTTGTTCTCCTGCGCGTCACGCGTTCGATCATCGGCTTCTGTACCGAGTTTCGGTGGCCTACGGCCAAAGTCCCAGACCAGCTCGCCCTCACGAGTGAACTTCAGAATGCTGTCCTGCGCCGCCTCTCCGGAAATCCAGACGAAGCCTTCGCTATCGGGAATCACTGTCTGGAGGTACGTCGGCCACAGCGGATGGTAGCCGGGGCCTCCCCAGGCGTTCAGGACATTGCCTTCCTGATCGAGCTCGATTATTTCCGGCCCGCGCACGCAGCACAGCGCCGCTCCCGGCCCGAGTTCCGCCGCCAGTTCGATCGGCAGGGCCGCTCTTCCCCGGTTAATGAACCAGATATGCTCCATGCGGTCGACGTAAAGGCCCGTGACCTGCTGCATGCTCCACCGGTTCGGCAGCGGCTTGGGCCAGAATGGATCAACGCGGTACTGGGGAGCGCCATTCGCGTCGACCGCCTGGCCCGCCACGACCTGCGCGACTCCTATAGGCCCAGCGGTATACGCCAAGATGCCGCACAATCCTGCGACGACGGTTAAGGCTCTGCTCTTGATTATCACTACCTCCTTCTTGAACTCGGGCGTCCGGGGTCACTGGTCACAAGCGCCGGGCTTCAAGGTCAGCTCTCAGACGTTTTTTTTATAGACCTTTTTAGAAAGGCGCGCAAACTCGCGCCATGAAAAAGAGAGGGTGATCAGCGTCGTGAGGTCTAGTTAGGATCCGTCTCTGATTCGTAATCCAGCACCGCTTGTTCAAAATCCATGAATGATTGATTATCGAGACAAACACTCTCCTCGAGCCTCCAATCATCAACGCTACGAAAAAACCGTCTTGCTGACCAAGGCTCGGTATATGCGATGGGATCCTCGACCATAATATCGATAACTAGCTCGCTATCGCTGTCTCGTCGTATACGCTCGACTACACGAAGCTGTTCACTATGAGGTAGTCCGCGACGGTCAACCCAGGTCCTATCATTAAAATTTACGGTCTCCACAACCAACGTATTGCCTTCCCAATAACCGATCGATTCGCCCATCCATGACGGTGGTCGACCTTCGCGATGATCGCGCCCGTCCGTGTAGATATAACGGTTAAGGTGCATCCATTCATACATGATTAAGACACGCTCGGGTGTCTGTACAATCTCGAACGGCGCTGGATGAGCGTAGATTCGAGGCGTACCTGAGGGCAAACACTGGTAAGCGGGATCATTCGTATCGGAAACCGCAACACCGCGTGGTCCAAACGTTGGTTTTGATGCTTCGAAACGCTCTCTACCCCAAGGTGTCATCGATGGCACTTCAGCAGTAAATGCATAGTTCTCATAGCTATGGCTATAGACATAATTCCACATACCGCTCAAATCCGCACCCTCGGCGACCCGCCGTTCTGCACTGACATCATCCGACTCCTCGCGAGTGATGGCATCAGCAGCCGCTCCTCCAACCAATGCTATGCCGTCAGCATCGACGATACTAAGAAGACGCATGGAAGGCGCACCGTTCCTAGCAGGGTTGCCGTTCAGCTCAATAATATCGCCTGGTTGAAGTAAGTCGCGGGTCCAAACAGCATTGTGCCGGGTACCGCCCGGGCCTATTCCACGGGCTAGGCGGTTTGGTGTGGTAAGTTCGCCAGACCATTCAACAATGCCACCATCATCAGACGGAACCGCGATATAGACCAACGTATGAGGAAAAACGAACCGAAATCTGGTCACGGGCCCCTTAAGAGATACTGTTTCAGTTGAGTCGTAGAGCGCCGCGCCATGGTGTGCGGACAAATCAACGCTCACTAGGAAAGATGCTGATACCAATAAACTTGCTATGCGTCGCACACTCACCTTCTACCCCCTCGCATATATAAACTTTATTGGATCTCTCTGAATCTACTCGGAAGGGAAAATGGAGTCTAGACCCGAAATCACAAAGGCGCCCTACCCAATTGTTTTTACTCTATTTAATAGAGTCCTTCTCGAGCACCTACCCCCAAAGTTACCCCCAGTATAGCTCCGTTAGCCAGCCAGCCTAAAACCCTCTGGCCAACGAGATATCGGTACAGGAATCTCTCTCCCCTTTACTAGTAAAGGAGAGAGATTTCTGTAATTCCCCGCAGAGGGCCAACCACCGGCGCTCTACCCCACCGATCAGGAGAACCTTATGACGACTCAAAAACTGAGAAAAATCGCCTCTGAAATGGGCAGACCTGCCATTATTAAGGCTCTGAGGAAGAAAGCGGCTCAAATGAGCAAGACCAAAGGGATGAAAGGCCCGCCGAGCGCGAGGAGAATGGCCTGTAATCGATTAAGCCAATTCGCTTTCAATCCACTAGCCCACAGGCAACTACTGTTGGCGTCTTTGCCTGTCCTTTTTGAATATTCGTCCTATTTGTCAACTCGGCTTCTGAAGCCTCTTAGCGACTCCTTCCACAAAAGCCCAGCTCACTACCCGTTTTACTTTTTCCGCTGATTGTACGCTTCGAAGGCACAGAGCAGCAGTCCAGGTGATCTAGGTTCGGGCCCAGATAGAACTGAAGACCCCGTTCGCGGTCCTATTTCCCTGGTAGACTGGTGTTGGCTTCAACGCTTGACTGAGTATCTAAACGGTCAGCGACGCAAGCTGTGCCGAACCGCTGAAGGCCGAGCGATCCCCGCATTCACGATTGGATTGAAAATCCCTTTTTGACAACCGGGAGATTCGTTGTGGACGAAGGAGCGGAGGCTCCACTGGTTAGAGCGATCACCTGACAACGAACAGGATCAGATACGATGACGAGAGAAAACCGTTGGACGTGCTTTTGCCCCCAGATAGCGGCCAACAACGTAATGAGGTTCCGCGTAACGTGAGTAGGAATTGTCTCGGCTCTGGGTGGCAACTCTGTGGGGAGGGTCGAGCATGACCGACTCTCATCCTGTGACCACAGCGCTCCTGTTAGCCGCAGGGACGGGAACCCGCCTCCGACCAGTGACCACGGATGCTCCGAAGTGTCTCACCGAGGTCGCAGGGCATTCCATCCTTGGGCGACTGGTAGATAATCTGCGCGCACAGGGGCTCGAGCGACTGGTGGTGGTTATCGGGTACCTGGGCGATCGTATCCGTGAATTCCTGCGCCACAATGCCGGCAGTTTGCGGATCGACTACGTAACCAATCCCGAGTACCGCACAACCAATAATATCTACTCTCTCTGGTTAGCCCGGCAGCAGATCCGGGAGTCATTCCTGTTGGTGGAAAGCGATCTGGTGTTCGATGCCTCTATGCTCGCGAACATGCTCCACCCTGACAAGATCGCGGTTTCGACCATCCTTCCCTGGATGAACGGAACGACGGTGGGCCTTCAGGCCACCGGAAGGCGGGTGGCGGGTTTCCACGTCGGGCACAGAACGTGCGATGCGCCCCGCTATAAGACGGTAAATCTCTACAGCCTGTCGTTGAAGACCTGGAGCTCGGTTGAGAAGCGGTTGAGCCACTACATCTCGAAAGGGAGGCTCGGTGAGTATTATGAGGCTGTGTTTGCCGACATGGTTGCCGATGGCTCGCTCGCGCTCGATGCTGTCTTCTTCGATGCGGATCAGTGGTATGAGATCGATACCCTGGAGAACCTGGAGGAAGCGGAGAAGCTGTTTGGCAGACCCAGGCCTGCCCGCGACCGTCCTCTCGTCGCTATTGAACCGGTTTTCACCCGTGCCTGAGATCAGCCACGCATCGGTCAATCGATATTGGGCGGGAGTGACGCCCTCAATCCTCGGGTCGTACATGATGGACGGCTTTGGATTCCCGGAGAGCGCCGGCGATTTTAGATTTCGAGCGGAATCCCGAATCGTTCGGAGACTGACCCGAGATTTGGACCCGAACGGGGTAGCGCTCGACCTCGGTAGTGGCATTGGTCGTTGGGCCGAGCAGTTCGCGCACGATTTCTCCCGCGTGGTGGCCGTCGAGAGCAGCCGCGCACTCTATCAAGCGCTGAAGGAGCGATGCGCCGAGCACGCCAACGTCCGTCCTGTACTCGAGAATGCGATGTCGTTCGAACTCGATGGCAAATATGACTTGGTTTTTCTGGGCGGCCTGCTCATGTACCTCGACGAAAGTGACGTCATTGCCCTGTTGCAGCGGCTGGCCTCGTGTCTTGAGCCGGGTGGGATTATCCTGTGCCGAGAATCCACAGTTCGGGGCGAAACCGCAACGCGAGAGGGTGACTATCCGGTCGTATACCGTTCCGTGTCGGCCTACAGAGACCTGTTCGAACGATGTGGATTAATCGTCCGGCACGTCGAGCGAAACGAGCCCTACGTGCTCATGCAGATGGCATGTGAGCTGATCAAGAAGTGGAGAGAGTTCGTGCCGGCGCGTTTCCAGATGCTGCGGATTACCGGCCTGTTGGTCTATGGTGGAATGCGGCTGGGGAATCCTTGGATCATGCGCCTTCCCAGAGTTCTGGGGATCTCGTTTCCGACGCTAGAAAACCACTTCTTCGTGCTCGCAACGGCCGCGTCTTGAGCAGTCCGACAGGGAAACTTCAGAGCAACTTTCTTTACCGGAATCTAGCCAACGCCACATCGATACTCGGTGTGTTACCCATCGTGTTGCTCTTTCTGGATGATGGCTACCGCTATCTGATCCCGTTGATCATCTTCAACAATATTATGGACGACCTGGACGGTGTCCTGGCCGCGAAGCTAGACATCCGCAGCCGCTTCGGAGCTGATCTCGACAATGTTAGCGACGCCGTCGCCCACGTTGTCCTGGCTCTGGCGGTCGGGGCACATTTTGGTGGCATGGTCCTCATGCTCAGTACGGTTGCCACTGGATCGATTATCCTTCGTGTGGCGTCCCGGCTGGAGCCGGAGCGGGCTACCGGGGGCGGTTCGCCGACCAATGAGCTCATGCGCCATTTGTTGTTCGCTGTGTTATTGGCTCAGATGCTGGGTTTCGATCTAGAGCCTGTACTGATAGCTGTTTTCTTGCTGCATTCCGTGTCGATGCTCGTCCCATACAGGATGCCCGCTCTCATACGGGCGCAGGCGAAATCGGCCACTGCGGTTGGTCTGGTGAACGCGGCGCTGGTGGCGGCATGGCTTACGTCGTTTGTCGCCCTACTCGTCGCGACGGCATTCACCGCCACGTATCTGTATTCCTTTATCGTGGGAGGAGTTCAGTGGCTTAGGGGACGGAGCCGTAGTGGCTGAGGTGCGGTACTCTGCTGGTGCGAATACACTCTAGGATCAAAGAAGAGGGCAGTTTCAAGCTGGATGGTCGAGTGTTTAAATGGGCCTACGACGAAGCTGACATACTGGAAGTCTGGAACTGGCAGTACGAGAGAACCTCGGACCAGCTGCGTAAGGCTGACAGGGAGAAACTTGCTAGAGAACTTGCGCTTAAGCTGCTAGACGCGCGTGATTATCGGAGGGCATTGCGAATAGATGTCAGCCTCCACCGGAAAAAGGCGTCGTTGACGGAGCGGAGAGAACATTCACCTTCAATTGCGGAGAAACAGATATGGGTGATAAGGGAAGTAAAGATAAAGGCAGAAGGGAACAGCAGAAAAAAGCCCAGCGTAGCCCAAAGGAAAAACGAAAATTGAAAAGAGAAAAGAGAAAAGAAGGATAGATAAGTACGCGCTTCCCCCTAAAGTGACCCCAAGTTTAGCTCCGTTAGCCAGCCAGCCTAAAACCCTCTGGCCAACGAGATATCGGTAGAGGAATCTCTCTCCCCTTTACTAGTAAAGGAGAGAGATTTCTGTAATTCCCCGCAGAGGGCCAACCACCGGCGCTCTGCCCCACCGATCAGGAGAACCTTATGACGACTCAAAAACTGAGAAAAATCGCCTCTGAAATGGGCAGACCCGCCATTATTAAGGCCCTGAGGAGGAAAGCAGCCCTGATGAGCAAGAATAAAGGGAAGGAACGTGCTACCGAGCTGGTGGAAGAGTGGATCGCTCTGACTGATGGGCAGACTTAGTTCATCGCACCAGCAAAAATGGCAGGGTTCTTGAATGTAATGAACCAAGATTACGACACGCTAGAGATGGCGATTAAACCTACAAAGTCATTCAGGCCCATACCGCTCAATTTCAGGCTGCGGCGGTCTGACCTGCATCGATCCTTTTTCCCCGCATCGGCTGCATTCCAACGATAGCTGGGATAGGGGTACGTCGTCCTGCCCCACACGAACGAAGTCGAGCAGTTCCAGCGTCTTCCACCGCCTACACGGCGAGCAATACGCCCCGATCTGGTAATCGTGCTCGTAAAGCTGGCGGGGAGTGTCGAGGGCTACGGGTGGGGCTGGGGTCATCTACTCTTCCTCAACGAACTCGCCATCCCTCCACTCACCGACGTACTTCGTTCCATCGGGGCAAGTAAATGCTGCAACTCCCCAAGCATATTCATAATCCCCTTCGCGGAGGGCAATCCCTTCAGGATCAGAGCGCATCGTTCGACTTCCGATACCTGTAGGTTTCACCTTCAACGATAAAGACCAGGATTCCGTCCTCAACAATAAACTCCTCGACGGCGATAACGACTCCTTCGTCATCGAAATAATTTACTTCGTAAACGCCATTATCTTGATACTCCCATGACAGTGCTTCCTCAGGCCCTATTTGCGCACCCCCATAAATGAATGATCCGGTACCATCCTCCAATAACACGATCTCTATGGGAAACTCTTCCGGGTCTATTTCAGTGTATACACCTGAGATGTCATCACTGGTTCCGCAGCCATTTAGTCCCAGTAGAAATAAAAAAAGCAACGAGCAGCGAGTCATTAATTTCATTACGTCCAGCCACCTCACTGGTTAGGGCAAGCCATCATTAGGTCTCTAGCCAGTCTCAGGCAGCAAGAACTGCTGGCGTTGAGGAAGAGTTAAGACCTCATACACCCTCTGCTGCGGATGCTGCTCCGGCTTCATCGGGATGATTGGGTTTTGCATCTTATTCCTCCTCCTGCTTTGGCGGCTGTTGTGGCTCCCGCCGTTTTATTCGTTCAGAACGAGCGTCCACAGAAGTGAAACCAACAACCCCACTCATTTGTCTGAACAGCTCGTCCTCCTGCGCAGCTGTCGGTCGCCCGACTGCTTTCAGATACTCTACCCCGCATTCTGTTTTAGCGGGTACAAATCTTCTAACCATGACTATTTCTCCTTACCTGACTATTTATAGTCCAATGCTCTCTATCGCTTTCCTACCTATGGTTTTCTACGAGACACAACCATCTGAGGTCTGAAGTCCTCAGTTTCGTCGAGCTTTCTTAGTTTCTCGAGTAGCTTTTTACCTCTCTTCCGTTCCACAGAAAAGCCCATGGAAAAATCCCACCTGTCGTCGCCAAACAAGGTATAGAGATCAGAACCTTCCACCTTTTTGAAGTAGGCCCCGTATGCCTTTTTTTGTTCTGGTTTCAGAGCGCCTACCTGATCGGTACGTCTGAAAAAAGAAAACAAACCTCTGATTACACCAATCAGTCTTATCAGCTTTGATTTCTTTTCCAGCTTCATTTTCTGCTCTCCTTTACAGCACACAGCCTTACAAGCACGTGACTTCAGTCCATGCAGGAGAATGACTTCGATGCAGAATGACCCGTTTAGTTGCCGGGCTGGCCACATCCTCCCTTTCGGGAGAAACCACCTTGCTCGGGTAGGAGCAGGTTGGCGGGGACGTTAAGTCCCACTCCTGATGTTTCAGTTACAAAAAAACCTGCCAGCTTTCGCTAAACAGGTTCCTATAACCTCTTTAGCTGAATTTATTACACGCCCGCAAGCTGGTTCAAATTGGCGTAGGGAGGATATTAGATCCTCGCCCTATTCCATGCAACGACTTTGCTGTGATTTCGATATGAGCTAGGTGTATATTCTGGCGATACCAAAAAGAGCTTGAACCAATCAAGCCAGTGATAGCAGCAAACATCACTGTTGGAGAATTGTATGTCGCCGAAAACACTTATAGCTACTCTTCTGCTGGGTGTGTGGATGTTGCCCCTCTGGGCTGTCGAGGCTGGAGATGAGGCCCCCTCTTGGGTTAGTAGTAATGTTCACGGCAACGTCGTCTCGTTTCCGGAGGTGACAAATGGAAGGCCAGCCGTCGTCGTGTTCTGGGCGACGTGGTGTCCCTAC
>Ga0310125_10001489_pt1 | contig 11848 bp, 12 predicted proteins | sample CB11b_Tmax_Bot8__FD_203508 | JGI IMG/M metagenome (GOLD analysis project Ga0310125, IMG submission 203508) | Marine microbial communities from Western Arctic Ocean, Canada - CB11b_Tmax_Bot8 | ecosystem: Environmental > Aquatic > Marine > Oceanic | place: Canada: Western Arctic Ocean | collected... | reverse complement strand
AAGAACGAGAAGAAGAGCCGTGCCCGCAGTCACGTCGCGGAATCTGTCATTCAATTTCATCCCATCACGCACCCACGAAAGGAATTGCCGTGGTTCTGCGGTGCTCCTTATCGTAAATAGCCGAGACTTTTGAGTCGCCGGATCTCATCCGCGTTGAGTTTCACCCCGTCATCCTGCCGTTTGTCATGCTCTTCTCGTGACGCTTCCCAGGCCGTGAGCCGTTCCTTCAGCAAGTGCTCCGAAGGATTGGTTTTCCCTGCAAGATTTCTCAATTCGTGCGGATCGTCGATGAGATCAAAAAGCTCCCAGGTATCATATTGAAGGTCGTGAATGAGTTTATTCGATCCGGATACCACCGATGTTTTATAAGCGACTTTTTCGATCGCTCTGTCGGCAAACGGTTCATGGATGTTCCGAGGTCCGAACGACACTTCCGCATAGATTTCCCGCGCCCTATCCAGTTCCTTTCCGTTGAGGATTTCGAACGCCAGCGTTCGTCCGTCCCACCCGGAATTGTCGACCTGGATATCGAGCAGGTCGGTGATGGTTGGAACAATATCGACAATAGAAACCGGCGAATTGACGACACCGGGGGAAATGGTTCCCGGCAGGCTGACGATGAAGGGTACCTGCAGGAGTTCCTCGTAAAGCGTACGCGTGTGACCGATCCATCCATGTCGCATGAATTCTTCCCCGTGATCCGCCACGAAAATCACCAGCGTATCCTCCTTCAGTCCCAAGCGGTCGAGCTCGTCCAGTAGGCGGCCGATGTGGTGATCGGTGAATGCAATTTCTTCTCGATGCAGGCCGATCATATACCGGATGTCATCTGGCGTGAGCCAGGGCCGGCGACTCCGTAAATACCAAATGTTCATACCGGGGGTGAGGTAGCCCTGGTACCAGGAGGTCTGGTCGAATGCTTCGTGGTGCATGTAGTTGTAGTGAGGGTCGAAATAGTGCAGAAAAAGGAAGAATGGAGAATCGAATCCGCCGCGTAACCATTCGATCGCGGTGTCTGTTATCTGAGCGGAGGTCACGGACTTGTGCTCTCCCGCCGCGCGTTCATCGTATACATCGAAGCCCTGGTGAAAACCGTACTTCTCCTGCAACAGATGGTGACTGACGGCGCCACAGGTTGCGAAACCCTGATCCTTCAAGAGCTCGGCCAGGGTCGTCTCATCGTCCGACAGTTGGCTCTCTATCGTTTCGACCAGGTGTCGTGACGGCATTTTCGACGTGAACATAGATGCCACCGAAGGCATCGTCCAGGGTGAGGTTGCGTAGGCGCGATTGAACACAACGCCGTTTGCGGCCAATGTGTCGAGATTCGGCGTGTGGGACAACTGCGGGTTCATGAAACTTCCGACGTGCTCAACGCTCAGTGTGTCGATTACAATCAGCAGAACGTTGATGTCAGAAGTGGCCAAGCGCTTCGCAACTGGATTGCCACATCCTGCCAGGAACAAGAAGCAAAACGAAGCCAGCAGATGGTATCTAGTTGGGAGTTGTTTTTGGGGCGATGCGGGCTTGCGCCGGTGGGGGTCAGCCTGAAGATGCACGTTCACGGAGCCGGAGAGTACCCGGCCCGAATCGTATCCTCAAGTACGATTCTTTCACCTCCTTGACTGTGCCTCTCAGGTCCGCCTGCACCCGCCGGGGCCCGCTAGCGTGAGTTTATTCGGAGATGGCAGGCCGAATGGTTTAAGTGGTTACAACAAAGCCTGTTACGACGCAAATTAGTTGCATACACTGACGCCCGTGATTTTGAGCGGTTTCTTGTGCACCTCCGCGAGACTCAGGCTGTCCATTAAGCGCTTTTGATCGTCGGTCATCTCTTCGATTTGTCGCGTTGCCCTGGGTTTACCGCGCTTACCACTCATTTCGAGCAATGTCGCCAACCTGATGTTGTTCAATGTGTCGAGGAAGGTGTCAAGAGTACCGGTGAAGTCCGCCTTCATCCGCGCTTCTCTCCATGTTAGAGACGCCAGGAGGTAGCCAAGGATACATGAAAAGTAATGCACCCTGATCTTCTGATCGGTCCAGTGGAACTCCGGGGTGACGGCCAGATGGTACGGATTCTTGATGTTCTTGAAGGCCTGCTCGACGGTTGATTGACCGTAGAATGCCTCAAGCCGGAGCACGCCGTCGGTAAAGTAGGCCACGTCGTCGTAGGTGATATCGAGCGACAACCGGCCTTGGGAGAGGGAGAATTGCAGGATCAGAGAGGTGAAAGCCACAACGGCCGCGAGCAGAACCAGGGTTTCACCTGCACTTCGAACGGATGACGTAGGGCGCGGGCCGTCATTGGGCAAGGATGGAATCAACCGGAGGGGTCCCTCTCCATCAATCGGCGGTGCACCGGGCCGCGAAATCCTTCAGTGACCCCTTGAAGATATGGATGACGCTCCCGGCCTCGGCACTCTCACCCGGCGGGACGTCGCCCAGGAGCGGGTCGGCGTGAATGCAGGGGAGACCGGCGTTGTTGAAGACGTAGGCTGGCTTCGGGGCGGTCATCCCTGCGATCCATTCGCCGTCATGCGACACCACACAGATGCTGCCGTGGGCGAGTTCGTTCGGGTAGTGGCTGGTGATCTGCGTGCCAACCCACAAATCGGCCATCTTCGGTCCCCCGGCCACCGGCATAAACGTGAGGCCGTTTTTCATTGATGCCTGTTTGAAGAGCCCGGCCAGGGGCTTCCAATCCTCGCCCACGGGTACGTAGGTCTTCACCAGGGTCCGGTCTTCGAACAGAGGCGCCTTTCTGAAGAGGAGACAGGTAAAGGCGTTCGACTGCCGCCAGGTGCGGTCGGACAAGTTGGTCACTTTCACCCGGGCCTCGATGCGCTCGTCATGGAAAACCACTTCCGCATCACACCGGATCACGTTCTTCTCCGTCAGGGTGTAGGCGGCGCGGTTCTCTCCGATCTCCCACCGGTCGGGAGAAGCATGCCCCCAGGGCAGCGGATTTTCCTCCGTATCCGATATCAGCTCTGGAATGACAAGGTGAAAAATTTGCCCGGGCAGGGCCGGCAATTCGAAGAAAATCGACTGGCGTTCCTCGAGCTTGTTTTTCCCCGGTGTGATTTTTACTGATTTCATATCACTCTCGGCCGCCGGACTCCACACTGCCGCACCACCAAGTCCCGCAAAGAGAAACCTTCGGCGGGAGAGATAACGGTTGGATTCGTGCTTCTTCATATGCCGGAACCTACTCCATGGTTATACGCTCACTATCACTATTGTGTTTCCGATCGTGAACTCAAGGAGGGTATGGGTCTGCGCAGAGGGGGGCAAGATCAGGATAGGTCCAAATCCCCGGCAAAGTGACATCGCGCGAACCGTCCCGGGGTGATTTCGCGCAGCGCGGGTTTCTCGCTCTTGCATTGATCCGTGGCGAATGGGCACCGGGGATGAAACGGGCAACCGGACGGCATGTTGCCGGGGTCGGGGACTTCATCGGAAAGCAATATCCGTTTTTGGGTCCTCTCCGGATCCGGGTTGGGAGCCGATGAAATCAGGGCCGCGGTGTAGGGATGCAACGGGGTGGAAAAGAGGTCTTCGCTCACCCCCATCTCGGCCACGCTCCCCGCGTACATCACCGCCACCCGGTTGGTGAAGTGGCGCACCACGCTCAAGTCATGCGCGATAAAGAGGTATGTGAGGTGGAGCTGCTCCTGCAGTTCTTCCAGCAGGTTGATGATCTGCGCCTGCATCGATACATCCAGGGCGGAGACCGCCTCGTCGGCCACAATCAGCGCGGGATTCAGGGCCAGGGCGCGGGCAATCCCGATCCGCTGCCGCTGGCCGCCGCTGAAGGCATGGGGATACCGATTGAGGTACCGGTCATCCAGTCCGACCTGTTTCATCAGGGCCCGGACCCGCTCTTTCAACCTGCTTCCCCCGGTCACCCCATGGACGATCAGGGGTTCGCCGATGATCTCCCTTACCGTCATGCGGGGATTGAGGGAAGAATAGGGATCCTGGAAGATGAGCTGCATGTGTTTTCGGAATTCCCGCAGGGCAGGACCTTTCAGCGCGCGGACATCGACGTCCGACTCCCCGTCGTGAAACAGGATTTTCCCTTCGGTCGGCTCCACGGCCCGCAAGATGCAGCGCGCCGTGGTGGTTTTGCCGCAGCCGCTTTCCCCCACCAGGCCCAGGGTCTCACCGCGCTCGATGTGAAAACTCACATCGTCCACTGCCCGGATCGTCCCCCCCTTGCGCCCGAGAAACGTGTGGCGGGCGGGGTAGTCCTTGGTAAGGCCGGTTACTTGCAGAAGTGTGTCGTTGGCGGACATTCGGTGTTCGGTGTTTAGTGCTAGGTGTTCAGTGTTCAGTGTAACGTGGCGAAGAATTCTCTTCATGATGTAACCAACACGCCGCCCTGTGATCGGGCTCTATGTCCAGGAGCGGCGGTGGTTCTCCCTGGTCGCAGCGGCCGGCGATGGCGTGTTCGCACCGGGGGTGAAACGGGCATCCCGGGACCCGGGCAAAGGGTTCGGGCACCGAACCCCGGATGGATTTCAGTTTACCCTCCCGCCGTTCCATGCGGGGGATGGATTCCATGAGAGCCTGGGTATAAGGGTGTTGCGGATTGGCGAAGAGGCGCTTCACCGTGGTGGACTCCACGATGCGGCCCCAGTACATCACCGCCACCCGGTCGCAGGTTTCCGCGATCACGCCCAGGTCGTGGGTGATCATGAGGATGGTCATTCCGAATTCGCCTTGCAGATCTTTCATCAGTTCGAGGATCTGGGCCTGGAGGGTCACGTCCAGCGCGGTAGTGGGCTCGTCCGCGATGAGCAGCCGCGGGCGGGCGACCAGCGCCATGGCGATCATGGCCCGCTGGCGCATGCCCCCACTGAGTTGGAAGGCATAGGCGTCGATTCGCTCTTCCGCTTTGGGAATCCCTACGCGGTCCAACATCTCGATCGCGCGTTTCCGCGCCCGGTCCCGATCGGGTTCCCCATGTTCCCGGATGGCCTCCATGATCTGGTTGCCGACGGTGTGGACGGGGCTGAACGTGGTCATCGGTTCCTGGAAGATCATGCTGATGGCGCCGCCACGCATGTCATGCAGCGCCTCGCTGTTGGCCGGCAGCGCGGCCAGGTCCACCTCCCCATCCTCCTCGTGCAGGCGGACGCGGCCGGATACAATTCGCCCCGGCTTGGGAACGATCCGCATGATCGCCTGGGCCGTCACGCTCTTCCCGCACCCGCTCTCCCCGATCAGTCCCACGACTTCGCCCTGGTTGATCTCGAAACTCACCCCGTCCACGGCACGTACCGTGCCCTGATCCATCTTAAAATGGACATGCAAGTCTTCCACCGTGACTAATCTTTTGTGTGAATTCTTCATGAGTGATACGGGTCGGCGGCGTCCCGGAGACCGTCGCCAACGAAGTTGAAGGCCAATACGACTACAATCACGAATAGTGCAGGGCTCATTAACCACGGGTAGGTGGCCACAGTTTGCACATTCTGGGCCTGCTGGAGCATGACCCCCCAGCTAATCACGGGGGGACGAAGGCCGAGGCCGAGGTAGCTGAGGGTAGTCTCGGCCAGGATCATGCCCGGCACGGCCAGGGTGACCTGGACGATGAGATAGCTGGCGAAGGAGGGCAGCAGGTGCTTCCTGATGATCCGGCTCTCCCCGGCCCCGGCCAGCCGCGCCGCCATGGCGAAGTCCTCTTCACGGAGGGAGATGATTTTTTCCCGCACCACGCGGGCGAGACCCGCCCAACCGAGGATGCTGAGGATCACTACCATGCCGAAGTACACCTTTATCGGGGACCACGACGTGGGCACGGCGGCGCTCAAGCCCATCCACAAGGGCAGGGTCGGCAGGCTGAGCAAGGTTTCAATCAACCGCTGGATGATGTTGTCGATCGTTCCTCCGAAATAGCCGGAGATCCCGCCCACGATGCAGCCGATGGCCATGCTGAGAAAGACGCCGACCAGACCAATCGAGAGGGAGACCCGGGAGCCGTAGACGATGCGGCTCAACACATCCCGTCCCAGGTGGTCGGCCCCGAGCAGGAAGAAAGGTTCGCCGCTTTCGGTGCCGAAGAGATGACGGTCCCACGGCACCACGCCCAGGATCTTGTAGGAGGACCCCCGCACAAAGAACCGGATCGGGTTACGGCGGGATCGTTCTTCCTGGTAGACCCGCGTCCAGGTTTCATCCTGCAGCCCGCCGGTGAGAGAATAGACGAACGGCCGCAGATGAAAGCCCTCCTCGCTGATGAACCGGACGGTTTGCGGCGGCGCATTGATGAGCGAGGTGTTCTTCTGATACGGGCTATAGGGACTGACAAACTCGCAAAAGATCGCGCCAAAATAGCAACCCACCAGCAGGACGGTGCAAAAGAGGGCCAGCCGGTGCTTCTTGAATTTCCACCACATCAGGCGCCACTGCGACGCTACCAGGAACCGGTCTGATTCCTCCGGCGTGATGGTGCGGCTTCGATTGAAGAATTTCAGCGTCATGATGAAGGGTTACTCGTAGCGAATCCTCGGGTCCGACCAGGCCAGGATGAGGTCGGAAACCACGGTACCGATCACGGTGAGTGCACTTAAGATCATGATGAAACTCCCGGCCAGGTACATGTCCTGCATCTCGAGCGCTTCCAGCAGCAAGGGGCCCGTGGTGGGAAGATTGAGTACCACCGACACGATGACCTCGCCGGAGATCACGGCGGGGAGGATCCAGCCGATGGTGCTGAGCATGGGATTGATGGCCAGCCGCACCGGGTACTTCAACAATAGCTTCCACTCCGATACGCCGCGCGCCCGGGCGGCGATTACGTATTGCTTGCCCAGCTCGTCGAGCAGGCAGCCGCGCAGCACCCGGATGGTTCCGGCGGTGCCCGCGACACCGATAATGAAGGCGGGCAGCCAGATGTGTTTCATGAGGTCCAGGAGCTTCGCGAACGACCAGGGCGCCACCGCAAATTCCGAGGAAAAGAGCCCTACCACCGTGACATCAAAGTACTCATAGGTGCCGAACATCAGCAGCAAGGCGAGCAGGAACGCGGGTATGGATATCCCGATGAAACCGACGAAGGTGAAGACATAGTCGAAGAAGGAATACTGTCGAATGGCAGAAAAGATGCCGATGGGGATGGCAATGAGCCAGCTCAAGAGAATGGAACAGATGGAGATGGTCATGGTGAGGGCCAACCGTTCGCCGATAAGCGAGCTGACAGGCCGGTTGTAAATGAAGGATTTGCCCAGGTCCCCCTGCCAGTAGGCCCCACATCCAGAGGCCATATCGCTGAACCAGCGGACGGTCCAGGCCGTACTGCTCCCGGAGAGCTGCGATCTCCGACAACGACGCCTCCTCGCCCAGCATCTGGAGTTGGGCGATCCGGCTGGTCAGGTAATCACCCGGCGGAAGCTGGATGATGACGAAGCTCAAGACCGACACGGCCAGGAGGACCGGGATCATGTAGAGGCAACGTTTGAGGAGATATTTTGCCATGCTACTCCTCGATAAACCACTGCGCCGGCCGATGAATCACATGCACGGCCCAGGGCCATCCGCAGAGGGCGCCGTCGCCGGGGACATTGTGCAGCCGGTCGGTCACCACCGCGGGGTTGATGGTGCCTCCCACCGCCCCGATGCCATAGAGGTTCTCCGCCTGGCTGCGAACGAGTTTCTTTCCCAGCCGGATCCGCTCTTCCCGGTCCCCGGTTTTCCGCAAAAGAAGCCAGGTATCCCAGAGGGCCTTGATTTCGTCGGGCGGTTCTTCACCCCGTTTCCCGTTGGACCTGAACCAGTCCTCCCACAGAGGCCCCCAGAGGCGGAGTTGGTGTGGGGTGCCCATCGCTATCCCCACATCCGTGGCCGCGTCGCCCGGATAAATCGCCAGGTCCAACTAGTTGCCCATGAGCTTGGTATAGACCAGTTCGTTGTCCACCACCCGCCAGCTCAGCAGGATTCCAAGCGCGGACCAGTAGTCGGCCACCAGTTCGGTCATATCCGGCCGGAATCCCCCCTCGATGACCACGGGCGACAGGATCACCTGCCGGCCGCTTGGAAAATGTCTCCAGCCCCTAACTCCCTTGCGTTTCAACCCGATTTCATCCAACAGTTCGTTGGCCCGATCCGGATCGAACTCGGCATAACTTTTTTCGAACTCCGGTTCGTAGTAACTGCAGGCCCGGTTGACCGTGCACTGTCTTGGGATACATTTTCCATAATAGAGGATGTCGTTGATCTCTTCCCGGTTGATGCCCAGGGAAAGGGCGATACGGAACCGGCGGTCGCGGAACAGGCCGCGCAGTTCGAGATCGGGAAACGTCTGGTTGAAGAAATAGGTGACCCGGGTTCCCTGGTTCTCCACCCACATCCGCACGGAGTACTTGCCTCTTTTCCGGTTGGAGAGAAGCACCGGGGCACTTTCGAGCGGATTCTGGGCGAAATCCACTTCCCCGGCCATGTACTTGAGGCTTCGCGCCTCCTCATTCCCCACATACTCGGAATGGATCCGGTCGATGTAGGGGAGTTGCTTGCCGTCCGGATCGACCTTCCAGTAGTAGGGATTGCGCTGGAGAATGACGTGACCGATGGCGGGTTCGCTCAACACCTGCCAGGCGCCCAGCGTCGGGTAGTCCGGCGGGGTCTGCCCGGTCATACGCCGGGTGGTGTGATTCGCGTCGCGAAACAGTTCAAACCAGTGATCAAACCCCTTTTTCTTGGCTTGCTTGTCCAGATCTTCCTCCGGCGTATAGGCCGGGTGGAAGTTTTTTAAATAGTGCTTCGGCTGGATCAGGCTGCTTTCCAGGGACGTATGAATCAACGCGAACAGAATCGAGCCGTAGGGCTCCTTGAAGCTAAGACGAAAATTGTAATCGTCTAACGCTTCCACCGACGGCGAGTTCCCGCCCCGCACCCCCTGGTCGCACCCGGAAACCAGTTGTTGCACTCCCAACGCACTGCGCATGATCGCCTCGGTGCCCGGGTACATTTTCAGCACCTCCGAGGAAGGGATCTGGGTCCATCTCTACGACGCCTGCCGCCTGGATTGGCGGCTGCACGACGGCGCGCCCATCACCCTCGCGATCGAAACCCGGTATCCCTGGGAAGGAACCGTCGACATTGAGGTTTCGCCAGAGGCTGCCTGCACCTTTGCGTTGAACCTGCGGATCCCAGGATGGTGCACGGAAGCCACCATTGCCATAAACGGCCGGCCGCACCCGCAACCGGTCAAACCCGGGAGTTATTGTTCGCTCCAGCGTGCGTGGAACCCGGGCGATCGGGTGCGCATGGAACTCGCCATGCCGGTGATGGAGATGGCCGCCGACAAGCGGGCAGCCGATTTCCAGGATAAAGTTGCCCTCATGCGCGGCCCGCTCGTCTACTGCTTCGAAAGCGTGGACCAACCGGACCGGGAAGCCTGGGATGTTCGGCTGCCGCCGAATTCGACGCGAAGGGAACATTCCGGCCGGCAGCTCTATGAGAGCGTGGGGGAGCCGGCAACCATGAGCGCGGCGTTCGAACCCGAACTACTGGGAGGTGTAACCGCGTTGCACGGCACTGACGCATGCGGCACCGCGCCGATCCAGGCCATCCCCTTTTTCGCCTGGGCCAACCGGGGCCCATCCGCCATGCGGGTCTGGGTCTCGTAGCACGGGAGTCCGGCTCGGGCCACGAAGAGCATCCACCCGCATCGCACCGCAAATTCAAAGGCGCCGGCGCAGGGCAGCTTCGACTTCAATGGCGCGCTGCGGCCGGCCGTCTCTACTGCGTGAGCGCAGCGGAAGGGCCCGGTGGCGGACACACCGGGGAGGCACGGCGCGGTGGCCAACCGGATGTCAAACCGACCCGAATTGTGAAACGGGTGGACGAGGTTTCCCCCCTTCTCTACGAGTCGCTGCTCTCGGGGCGGTTCATTCCGCGGATCACGGTCTATTTCATCCATATCACGGATACGTCCTCCCAAGGCCTTTACACGGGCTGGGCATCCATGATTGTCGAATACAACAACTGCAGCATCACCGCTGTTCGTCCCTGGACCGGGAACGTGTTGGACCCGATCGGCGGCAGTTTCGGCCATCTCGAGGAGATCAGTTTCGACTCGGCGAAGGCCACCTGGACGGCGCGTTCGGGGGCCGGGGAATCCCCCATCACCGTGTCGTTCGACATCGAGGCGGGCCGGGTGGAGTAAGTAGTCGAAGGTCAAAATGTCGAAAGTCGAAAGTCGAAGGTCGGAGGTCGAGCTTTGACCTTTGACTTTTGACTTTCGATCTTCGACTCTTCAGATGCAGTGGATCGCCACGATCAGAGAGCGCAGGAGCTTGCCCCCGCCCGCACGGTGCCGCCGCGGGTCCGGATGTCGAATATTTCGAAGCGATTCGGGCGGGTCTCGGTTCTGAACGGCGTTTCGTTCGACCTTCTTCCCGGCGAAGTCCACATCCTGGCCGGCGAAAACGGGGCGGGGAAGAGCACGCTGATCAAAATCCTGGCCGGGGTCCACACCGATTTCGAGGGGCACATCGAACTGGACGGACGGGAAGTGCGGCCGCGCTCGCCCTGGGAAGCCAATCACCTTGGCGTAGCCGTGATCCATCAGGAGCTGTCCCTCATCGGCTCGATGAACGTGACGGACAACCTCTTCCTCGGCCGCGCGAAAACGCGGGCCGGGTTCGTGCTGGACCGGCAGCAGGAACAGGAGGCCCGCCAACGCCTGGAACGACTTGGGGTCGATGTCGATGTCCGGCAACCGGTGGAGCGCCTACCCATCGCGACCCAGCAGTGTATCGAAATTGCCAAGGCGGTGTCGCGCAATGCGAAGGCCATCGTGATGGATGAGCCGACCAGCTCCTTGAGCGAGCCTGAAGTAGAACGGCTCTTCGCCTTGATCGGCCAATTGAAGGCCGAGGGTTGCGGCATCATCTATATCAGTCATCGCCTGGAGGAGATGGAACGGATTGCCGACCGGATCACGGTGCTTCGGGACGGCAGCCGGGTCGGGTCCGCGCCGGCATTGGAAGTGCCCAGGGCAAAACTGATTCAATGGATGGTGGGCCGGAACGTGTCCGATCAGTTTGTCCGGAAAGGTTCGCACTCCGGTGCGTCGCGGCTTCGCGTGCGTTCCATGCACGTCGCGGGAAGCAGGCGCAACCAACGGACCCGGGTCGACCGGGTATCCCTGGACGTCGGCCGTGGCGAGGTCGTCGGCCTGGGCGGCTTACAGGGGTCCGGCGCCAGTGAATTATTGTTCACCCTGTTCGGGGGGTTCGGTTCGATCGACGGCGAGATTGAAGTCGATGGCACCCCGGTACGGATTTCCTCTCCCCGCCAGGCCATCGACGCGGGTGTTGCGCTGCTCACGAATGACCGCAAGGCAACCGGCCTTGTGCTTCCCCTTTCCATCACGGCCAACATAACCCTGGCCAGTCTGCCCCGCTTTTCCTGGATGGGGTGGCGCCGCGAATCGCTTGAAAAGGAAGCCGCGATACAGGCATCCGCATCTCTGCAGCTTCGCGCCGCCTCGCTCGATATGCCGGTCGAGACGCTGTCCGGGGGAAACCAGCAGAAAGCGGCCATCGCCAAATGGTTGCAGACCAAGCCCCGGCTGCTTCTCCTCGACGAACCCACCCGCGGGATCGACGTCGGGGCCAAGAACGAGATCTATGATCGGATCGAAGAGTGGACGGCAAACGGCGTCGCCATTCTGCTGATCACCAGCGAGATGTCTGAACTGCTGGCCCTGAGCGACCGGGTCGTGGTGATGCACCGGGGACAGATCACCGCGGAATACAGCCGCAAGCAGGCGACCGCCGAAAAGGTCCTCGCCGCCGCCATGGGGACTACCGGTAACCCAGCGGATTAGCTAGCCACA
>Ga0310125_10001488_pt1 | contig 11850 bp, 14 predicted proteins | sample CB11b_Tmax_Bot8__FD_203508 | JGI IMG/M metagenome (GOLD analysis project Ga0310125, IMG submission 203508) | Marine microbial communities from Western Arctic Ocean, Canada - CB11b_Tmax_Bot8 | ecosystem: Environmental > Aquatic > Marine > Oceanic | place: Canada: Western Arctic Ocean | collected... | reverse complement strand
CCCCGCTACGGGCTCTCCGCAAGTCGTACAGCATGTCATCCAGCACCTGCGCCAGCTTGCCCCGACCAGCGTGCCGTCGCTCCATCAGCAGAGCCGCAGGCGATCCGCCACTGGTGGCGATTGCTGATGTGCGCCGTAGAATGACGAGATGGGCTACCGCGTTGAGGCCGGGACGGCGGAACGCACTGGCGGGCAAGGCGATCGCCGCCAGTAGCTGCCCCCGTCGCTGCAACCAGTCACGAGCGACTTGCTCGCGCCGGTTGCTGAGCACACCGTCGGACAGGATGTAGGCGATGAGCCCCCCGTCGCGGAGCAACCCCAGGGCACGCTCCAGAAACAGCGCCTCCACGCGACAACTACCTGCCGGCGCGGTGAAAGTGCCGTCATCGCCACGAGCCTTCGGCCCCCAGATCAGGCCAGGCGCCCCCGTTTCGGTCTCCAGGCGTCGCCGCTGTTCGTCAGAGAGCAGATCTCGACTACGTCCAAAGGGTGGATTGCCGACTACGACGTCGGCGCGCCAGTCCAGCAACTGTGCGCCGGCGTCCAGCAGACCATCCCCGGCCTCGATGTGTCCACCACCGCCCCCGGATCGGGCCCGTACCACCTCAGGGTCGATCTCTAGGCCGAAGGCATCGGTGGGGGTTGTCCAACCTCCCCGACACCCCTCGTCGAGCAAAACACCGTCCCCTGCGGCCAGATCGATGACTCGACGGCGTGTTGACGGCGCCAACAGATCGACGACCTGCCAGAGAAAACGGGCGACGGTGGACAGGGTGAAAAACTGCCCATGGGGTGCGCTGTGTCCACGCCGACGAGGGCGCTTGGCGGGTATCACCTGCCCGCTGTGTGCGATCGCTCCCACAGGCGTTACCTGTGCCTCCCACAATTCGGGGGATCCCCGACTGTGGACAAGGTTTCAAAATGATTCCTAACCCTTTGTGTGAAAACGCTTTGCCTACTTTCCATGGTCGTCTGGCACGAGTGCTGCAGTGCACTATTTCGACGACCCGGGGGCAGAGCCTTCTCCGGGCGTCTGAATCCATTCCACCATCCACCAATCGATTGGAGGGCTACATGTCTGAACTCAGGATGCCGGCGATCAACCAGGTCGCCCTTGCTGGGCGGCTCGTGCAGGACCCCGAGTTTCGTATCACCGACCACGGCACCGCCCGCCTGACGAGCCGTATTGCCGTGAATCGTTCGTTTCGAGACCGCAATGACGACTGGCAGGAGGAAACCTCGTTCTTCAACATCGTCATCTGGAACCAGCTCGCAGAGCGGCTTGCTGATCGGCTGAAGAAAGGCACGCCGGTATTTCTGAGTGGCCGTCTGCGCTCGGCAAGTTGGCGTGACGACGACGAGAACCCGCATTATCTCGTCGAGGTCCAAGCGCGCAACCTGCAAGTACTGGAGCGCCTCTCGGACGTGGTTAATGGCGAGGGCGTCGCTGACGCTGATATCGATGCCGAAGCCGAACTCGAGGAAGGCGAAGAGCTGGAATTGGCCGCCTGAGGCTGACCGACGGAGACGGTGTCCATGCCGTCTCCGTCAGCGCTCGAACAGGGCAGCGATGCCCATACCGCCACCGATGCACAATGCGGCAATGCCCCGTCGGGCATCTCGACGCCGCATCTCATGCAGCAGCGTGACGAGGATCCGTGCGCCACTGGCGCCGACAGGATGCCCGAGGGCAATGGCCCCGCCATGTACGTTGACCCGCTCCCCGTCCCAGTCGAGTCGTTGACCAACGGCCAATACCTGTGCGGCAAAGGCTTCGTTGACCTCCAACAGGTCGATGTCGGCCAGCGTCAGCCCGTTGCGGTTGAGCAGCTTCTCGATCGCCGGCGCCGGGCCGATGCCCATCACCCTCGGATCTACGCCTACCGACACGGCGTCGACGACGCGCGCCAACGGTTCGATGCCGAGCGCTTCCGCCTCCGGCTCTGCTACGACGGTCACCGCCGCGGCACCATCATTCAGCCCCGAGGCGTTGCCTGCAGTTACGGTCCCCTCCTCGTCGAATGCCGGGCGCAGTTTGGCCAGGCTCTCCAGAGCAGCATCCGGGCGCGGATGCTCGTCGATATCAAACAGGAGGGGGTCCGTCTTGCGTTGCGGGATCTCGATGGGAATGATCTCGTCGACGAAATGCCCCTGCGCTTGGGCTTCAGCATATCGCTGCTGACTCTGCAAAGCGTACTCGTCCTGCGCCTGGCGAGTCACCCCATATTCATCGGCAAGATTCTCCGCCGTGATCCCCATATGGCAATCGTAGAAGCAGTCCCACAGACCATCCATGATCATCAGATCCGTCACCTGCCCGTGACCCATTCGTTCTCCCCAACGCGATCCAGCCAGACCGTAAAGGGCCCCACTCATGCTCTCCATACCGCCCGCAACGATGGCGATGGCTTCACCCGATCGCACGGCGGAGGCAGCCAGAGCCACCGCCTTGAGACCGGAACCACAGAGCTTGTTCACCGTCATCGCCGGCACCGCGTGCGGGATGCCGGCATGGACTGCTGCCTGACGCGCCGGATTCGGCCCCTGGCCCCCCTGGTAGATCATGCCAAGGATAACCTCGTCCACGGCCTCTGGCGCGATTTTGGCCTGTGCCATGGCTGCGGAAACGGCCTCTCGACCGAGGGTGATCGGACTGATATCCCGCAGTGCGCCGCCGTAGGTGCCGATGGCGGTTCGTACGGCGCTGATAATGACGGCGTCGGGCATGGCACTCTCCTGTAGCGTGATTGACCTTCTGTACGGCCATCTCTATCTTGCAAAGATTAAAGGTAGTTATGAACTGTCGCGTCAGGAGAGTGCCAGCAGCATGGCGTGGGCCAAGAGCAAGGACTTTCTCGAACGACTTCAGCTCGGTAGCATCGTGCTGTATCTGATCTGCTTGGGCGGTTATACGATCGACCGAGTCGGACAAGCATGGGATCACGTGCGCGCTGACCTTTTCGGCTTCACGTTCTTCTCGCTGTTTATCGCATCCACGATCCTTCTGCGCTTCGAAGAAGGTGGCGCCGACGACGAGGACGAGACGGCGGCAGGCTGAGCGCGGCACGGTTGTTGGGGCAGTAGCTCAGTTGGGAGAGCGCGGCGTTTGCAACGCTGAGGTCGTCGGTTCGATCCCGATCTGCTCCACCAGTACAGCGGCGCCACCGGACGATGGGGGCGCCGTTTCTGTTTCGTCTACGCCGTCAGTTCGATCCGTAGACCAACCCCAGGCTAAGCCCTCCCCAGAGCAGCAGATTCACCTGCAGTGGCCGATCGCGCCAAAGCAGCGCTGTGGGATCGTCCCCTTCTCCTCGATGTACCAGGAATAGATAGCGAAGTACGCCATACAGGACGAAAGGTATCGTCCATTGCATCTGGTGGCTGGCGGTAACGCCCCCCTCCCCGACTCCCATCGCATAGAGCGCATAACAGACGACGGTCGCCGATGCCAGAATCGACATAACCTGATCGAGATAGGCCACGTCGTAAGAGCCGAGGGAGGTACGATGCAGTGCCGCGTCACCCTCGAAGCGCACCAACTCCCCTCGCCGTTTGGCTGCAGCAAGAAACAAGGTCAGCGTAAAGGTGCAGAGGATGAACCAGGTCGAAATTGCCACGTCTATGACGACCGCTCCGCCCACGGCACGCAATAGGAATCCGGCGGCGACGATCAGAATATCGACCAGTACAGTTCGTTTCAGACCAAAGGAGTAGGCCAGATTCAACGCCGTGTAGGTCAAACCAACGAAAAGAAAGTTGCGATGCAGGAGGGCAGCCGCCCCGAGCCCTCCCCCCAACAGAGCGACGGCGGCGACCCAGGCCACAGGTGCTGACAGATCGCCACTGGCAATGGGACGACTCGCCTTGTCCGGGTGACGCCGGTCGGCTTGGGCATCAGCTAGATCGTTGACGAGATAGATCGCCGAGCTCAGCAGGACAAAGGCACCAGCGGCAGCCAGGGCGGTGAGCACATAGCTGGAGTCCAGCAGATGTTCGGAGAACATGACCGCCGCAAGCACGACCGCATTCTTCACCCACTGCTGCGGACGGATGGAGCGAAAGAACGACAGGATCATGTAGCTCCAATATCCTGTCGGTGAGATAACCTGTGAAATTCAGGCTTATGGGCGCGCTGGGCCAAGGCAGCCTCCAGACGGGATAGTAACTCCTCGACGATCTTTGACCTCAACCTTCTTGTCCTCCGACGTCGGCTTACGGGAGACGAGACCGAAACTCATCGTCAGAGAGATCTGATCACCAAGACATTCGAACTGACGGTTCATGGCGCGGGCCCGAAGATTTAGACTGCACCGCTTGCCACGAGAAGTATCCCCACTGGGCATGCCGAGGATGAAATTGGCGCCATCATCTCGTCCCCTCCTTTGCGCCCGTACTTCGCATTGTGTTCGCCCAACCGATCGGGGGCAATCATCACACATGCTATGGGCTGACCCTCTGCATTGGAGCTGCTGATGACCTGGGGTAACATGGCAGTGGTGAAAAACACCTTGTTTGGCAGGCCTGAGTGGGAATCTGTACCAGCGATTCGCATCCAACGGCGATTGCTGGCGCGCAACTTGTTATTCTCTTCCCTCAGGCGTGTGATTTCTGCCTGCAACTTGGGCACAAGATTCTTGTCGGTAGTTTCTGTCATCTATATCTGCACGTTTGCAGGTTCAGCGGTAGAGACCCTAAATTACACTCGCACAACACGATCCTGCAAGAAGGACAGCCTCTGATACTCTGGATACTGCCTGCCGCCTTCGCTTTGGCCGGCGTCATTGCGATCTTGGCCGCACTTCGCATCCGGCACCGCCGCAACAACCGTCTGCAGTTGCGGTTGCTTGCTGGCCGACGACGCCTCCTCGGCGAGGAAATCGACACTCGCAGCCGTCGACTCGACGAACTGGACCCCGAGGAGTTGGCGGCGCAGCAGAACGTTGCTGATGTCGCTCTCGACGGCCTGCATATGGATCTGCTCAAGCCCGAGGTACAACTACAGAATCTACAGGAGTTGGCGCACCTGCAGCAGCACAAACTCGCAGTGCTGCAACGCCGCCGGGAAGAACTGATCCCGGCTGACAGTGCTACCACTGGACAACTCACCCCTCAGCCCGACTCACAACAGTCGAGCAGGTAATGAGGGCGGTCTCATCGAGCCGCGCGAAAATCTCGAAGATCGGTTTCTCGACAGCATTCAGCAACGTGAGGACGGGCCGAAGCCCCGCAAGCGCCGTCGCCGCCGTTGATCCTTGCCTCATACTCCTTCCAGAACGCAGTTAGGCGACCTGGGACAACCCAAGTCGCCTACATACGTACCAGCGCAGCATGGCTCGATTTACCACTAAACCTCCATGATCTCCGCTTCTTTGCTTATGATCATCTCATCGATCCGTTTGACAAAATCGTCGGTCAAGGCCTGAATGCGGTCATGCCCAGTGCGTGAGTCATCCTCTGAGACCTCACCCTCTTTTTGTGCCTCGTCGATCAGGTCAAGACCCTCACGCCTACCGTGACGCACAGCAACGCGTCCATCTTCGGCACGACTGCGAGCGACTTTGGTCAACTCAATACGACGCTCTTCTGTCAATTCCGGAATCGGCAGTCTGATGATTTCACCGTCGTTGCTCGGATTGAGTCCGAGAGTGAGGTCGGCACGGATGGCCTTCTCGATATCACCGATGAGATTGGCCTCATACGGTTTGATGACCACAAGCCGTGCCTCCGGCACACTCACCGTCGACAACTGGTTGAGTGGCGTTGGCGTGCCATAATAGCTGACGCGGATACCGTCGAGCATCGACGTAGTCGCACGCCCTGTACGAACCCCACCCAAGGCGCGCTGCATCGACGCCAGGGCCGCCGTCATGTGCTGCTCGGTCTCGCTGAGAATCTCGTCGATCATGTGTCAATTACCAATCCCTGCCTGGAGACCTGGTCCAATCAGGATTCACCGAGGCGGAAACAGGAAAAGCGCCGCACCGTGATCTTCTCACCGATCTTGGCCGTCAATTCCGTGACGAGATCCTGAATCGTCTTGTCCGGATCCTTGACGAATGCCTGCTCCAGCAGGCAGACCTCCTGGTAATATTTGTCCAGGCGGCCACTGACAATCTTCTCGGCGATGTGCTCCGGCTTGCCCTCGTTTTTGGCCTGTTCGAGGTAGATCTCTTTTTCTTTGTCGATCGTCGCCGGATCGATCTCCTCACGACTCACCGCAACCGGGCCCTCCGCAGCAATATGCATGGCGACACCGCGTGCGAATGCCTGGAAATCCTCTGTCCGGGCTACAAAATCGGTCTCACAGTTGACCTCGACAAGAACACCCAGACGGCTACCAGGGTGGATGTACGACATGACAACACCTTCGTTGGCATCACGCCCGGCTCGTTTCTCGACGGCGGCCATGCCCTTTTTTCTCAGGTGCTCAACCGCCTTCTCCATATCCCCGTCGGTTTCGACGAGAGCCTTCTTACATTGCATCATGCCGATGCCGGTACGCTCGCGCAACTCGCGCACAGCAACGGCGGTAATATCTGCCATTCATAGTCTTTCTCTTGGTTCTTCGTTCTGGACCCTTTAGACTCGCCCCTGGCGTGTCCCCTCAGGCCGTCGCTTTAGCCTCGGTGCCTGACGACGTAACGTCCGTGGTCTCTTCGTCCTCTTCTGTGCGCGCCCCCTTGCCCTTCTCATTGGCGGCGCGACCTTCGATCACTGCGTCCGCCATTTCATGGGTGATCACCTGAATAGAGCGAATGGCATCATCATTGCCTGGGATCGGGAACTCGACCTGATCGGGATCACAATTGGTGTCGACGATGGCCACCGAGGGAATACCGAGCTTCTGCGCTTCGGAGATGGCGCCGTGCTCCCTCATGATATCGACGATGTAGATCAAACCTGGCAGGCCATTCATTTTGCGAATGCCTTCCAAGGTCTTCACCATACGCTTCCGCTCCTTCTCCAACAGCAGGACTTCCTTCTTCTTCAGCTTGTCGTACGTGCCGTCCTGGGAGATGCGGTCAAGATGATCGAGGTGGCGGATGTTCTGCTTGATTGTCTGCCAGTTTGTCAGCATACCGCCCAGCCAACGCTCGGTGACAAAGAACATGTTGCAACGCTCCGCTTCCTCGCGGATCACGTCCCTTGCCTGCGGCTTCGTCCCGACGAAAAGCACTGCCTTGCCCGACTGTGCCGTCTTGCGCACGATCTCGGAGGCTGCTTCGATGCGGCGCACCGATTTATTGAGGTCGATGAGATGAATTCCATTGCGCTCCGTGAAGATGAATGGCTTCATCTTCGGATTCCAACGGCGCGTCTGATGGCCGAAGTGTGTGCCGGCTTCGAGCAGATCCTGTATTGGTACGGTCATACGATGCGACTCCATAAAATGGGGTTATTGCCTCCGCCCCCCGTCACGTGCGACACGGAACCAACCGAAGCTATGACCAGCTTGACGGTCAGCACCCCCGCGGGCATCAGGAAGGCGTGCGTTATGAACCGCCAAACAGCGGCCCATTTACGAGTTCGGCCCCTTCTGGGGCCGAACTCAAACCGGTAATACTGTCGGGACGATAGCGAAACGATAGCGCAATTCTTGTTGCCATCGAGAATGGTCGCAGTCTAGCCATTCTCGAAAAAGAGGTAGCGCAATTTGCTATCGTTTCGAAAACTGGAAACGCTTGCGCGCGCCAGCGAGTCCGTACTTCTTGCGTTCCTTCTCCCGTGAGTCGCGGGTGAGGAATCCAGCGCGCTTGAGCGTGGCGCGCAATGTCGGGTCGGAGGAGAGCAGGGCGCGGGCGATGCCCAGCGACATGGCGCCTGCTTGCCCACGCAAACCACCACCACTGCTGCTGATATGAATGTCGAACTTGTCCCGTGTTTCCGTCAGCTGCAGGGGCTGTACCATGATCATTTCGAGGGCGTCGCGGCGGAGATATTCCTCGACTGAGCGCCCATTGATGATGATCTGCCCGGAACCCGGGCGGATGCGCACGCGTGCGACGGAAGTCTTGCGGCGGCCGGTGGCCTCGAATCGCTGCTCTTCAGCCATGATCTCTCATTGTTAAAGGTGCTTAGAAAACTGAACCTACAGGCTCAGCGCCTCGGGCTGCTGGGCGGCATGACCATGATCGGGGCCAGCGTAGACGCGCAGCTTCTTGAACATTTGGCGACCGAGGATATTGTTTGGCATCATGCCTTTGATCGCAGTACGGAGGATACGCTCGGGGTGCTTGTTGAGCATATCTTCATAGGTCGTCGTACGCAGCCCACCAGGATAACCGGTGTGCCGATAGTAGACCTTCTGCTCGGCCTTACGTCCTGTCACCCGGATCTTTTCGGCATTGATCACGACGATGTGATCGCCGAGATCCATATGTGGCGAGTAGGTCGGCTTGTGCTTGCCCCGCAAGACGTGGGCGATCTGCGATGCGAGGCGGCCGAGGGTTTTGCCATCTGCATCCACGACGTACCAGCGCCGCTCGATCTCGCCGGCTCGCGGCGTGTAGCTCTTGGTCGTCACCGTAAGTCTCTACCTGTGCTGAACTTTAGGGCCAAAAATATGATTCACCGCACATGGCGGTACGAAGCATCGAAACTACGTGCCCTCAGAGGGACTGTCAACAGAGGACCCCTCCGTGGAACGTCGACGCCACCAGCGCCAGGCGACGGACAGGGCCAAAACTGCGAGCAGGCCGCCGATGACTCGATTGTATCGACTCAGCCAGTAGGTAACATCTTCCCAGTTCTGCCCCACCTTCCATCCGGCGCAGAGCAATACCCCGTTCCACAGCAGCATGCTGACCCCACCCAAAATGGCCACCGGGCGCCAGTTCATCCCCCCCATACCCGCAGCCAGGGCGATAACGGAGCGAATTCCACTAAGAAAGCGGTTGCCGAGCACTAGCCACACGCCGTATCGCGACAACCAACTCTCCACCCGTTCAAGGCTTGCGGAGGAGGACATGATCATCCCACCGGCGCGACCCCGCAGAAAAGAGCGACCCCGTGTGCGGCCAAGATAGTACATGAGGAGGAATCCCCCCGTGCCTCCCAGACAGGTGCACAGATAGACCAGCAACCAGTCGAGCACACCCCGTCCCGCCAGATAGGCAGACAAGACCACGACGAGGTCACCGGGAACCGGCGGCAGGACATTCTCCAGAAAAGCGCTCAGCACGAGGGCCCCATACGCCAGAAGTGGCGGCCAATCGCCGATGTGAGCAACAGCCTGTTCGATCCAGGTGCTCACGTCAGGGTCGCCACAGGGATCCTCAACAGTGCCGTCGCCTGTGCCGCCATACCCTCCTCGCGTCCCACGAAGCCCAGTCGTTCGGTCGTCGTCGCCTTTACCGAAACCCTTTCGGCCGGCACACTCAGCGCCGCCGCCATGGCGGCACACATTGCGTCAACGTGAGGCGCCAGCTTCGGCACTTGTGCCATGATGACGGCATCGACGTTGACCACCCCCATATTGCCATCCCGTAATCGGTGACCGACTCGCTCAAGAAGGAGTAGACTGTCGATGCCTTCGTATGCGGGATCGTCGTCGGGAAAGAGTCGACCGATATCCCCGAGCCGGGCAGCTCCCAGCAAGGCGTCGATCACGGCATGGACGAGTACGTCAGCATCCGAGTGTCCCGCCAGTCCGCGATCGTGGGCGATTGGGACCCCTCCAAGAATCAGTGGACGACCCGCGGCAAATGCGTGGACATCATACCCCATGCCGACGCGTAGGTCGCTCATGTTCTGTGACTGCAGATCGCCGGCGGTAGTAATTTTCACGTTGTCAATCTCCCCCGGGATGATATGGACGTCGATACCGATCCGCTCAACGAGGGATGCTTCATCCGTCGCCGGCGCCCCCGACGACGCGGCGGCAACCGCCTGTTCGATGATGTCGCGATGAAAGCCCTGTGGTGTCTGCGCGTTAAATAGGCGACTGCGCGTTGGTGAGTCCACCACGACGCCGTGCGCCACGACCTTCACCGTTTCCGTCACCGGTAGTGCCGGGATCACCGCCCTATGGAGTACCGCAGCGGCAATGACTTCATGCACCAGCTCCATCGAGACCCAGGGACGCACGGCATCGTGCACAAGGACGAGTTCGTCTGCTGTCGCCGGCGGCAGGCTGGCGAGGGCGGCGCGCACAGAATCGGACCGCTCTGCACCACCCATAACCGGGGGCTGAAGCTTGCGGAATCCGGCGGCGAGGGTGGCAAAAATCTCCCTGTCCTCGGGGTGTATGGCGACCACGACGGACTGCACCTCAGGGCTGTCATCGAAGCGACGAAGCGTATGCCACAGTACGGGACGCCCCTGCCACAACTGATACTGTTTAGGGGGTGTATTGTCGCCAAAGCGATGGCCGCGGCCGGCGGCGGGGATAATAACGGTGGTTTTCGGCATTTGGCTTTAGTGGATAAACATGGCGTCACCATAGCTGTAAAAGCGGTACCTCTCGGCGACGGCAAGTTGGTAAGCCGCCAGCAGCGGTTGCTGCCCGGCGAGTGCACTGACGAGCAACAACAGACTCGAACGCGGCAGATGGAAGTTCGTCACCATGGCATCGACGACGTTGAATTCGTGAGGTGGGCAGATCAGCAGATCCGTCCAGCCTTCCCCGGCGCGAACCTCTCCCTCCATGGCGCAGGTCTCAAGCGTTCGCACCGTCGTCGTGCCGACGGCGATACAGCGTCCACCTGCCCGCCGACGCTCAGCGATACAGTTCGCTGTTGTGGCACTGACCCGATAAAATTCTGCTTCCAGTTGATGTTGACGCGGATCCTCGGTCCGCACGGGCTCGAAGGTCCCAGGGCCAACATGCAACAGCAGCCGTTCCACGCCAACCCCCCGATCCCGCACGGCCGTCAGCAATTGCTCGGTGAAGTGTAGACCCGCCGTCGGCGCCGCGATTGAGCCATCAGTGGTGGCGAATACAGTCTGATACCGGTCAGAATCTATCGATTCGGGGGCGCGCCGGATGTACGGCGGCAGGGGGATATCCCCTGCCTCCTGCTCCATGGACAGCACCGACGCGTGTCCGGTGGGATCTGCGCAGTCAGTGACAGCGCCGCCGTGGGCGTCAGCAGGCATCCGCAGGCGAATTCGGTCACCAACCCGGCCTACCACTTTCAGTCTCCAGGATCCGCGATCTAATTGGATCCAATCCCCCGACTGCAGGCCGCGTAACGGGCGAGCCAGGGCGAGCCAGGTGCCATCCTTTGGATCACGCCGCAACAGCAGCAATTCAACCCGACCACCGGTGCGCTCCTTGTGCCCGCGAAGGCGCGCACGCACGACACGTGTCTCGTTGAGGACGAGGACGTCCTCCGGACGCAAGCGCTCGACGATATCGGCAAAGAGCAGATGCTCAACACCGCCATTGTGGCGATCGAGTGCCATCAACCGGGACGCGTCACGGCGTTCGGCAGGATACTGGGCGACGAGGTCGTCGGGAAGATCGAAGTTGAACTCTTCGATATGCATCTGGCAGGCAGCCGAAGCTACAGGCGACCTACAGGATGGTCAAGAAATGAGAAGGGGCCGCCTCATCCATGAGGCAGCCCCTTCCCCGCCGGAGGGTTGGCCGTGTTTGAAAGAAAATCGGCCGGATTTCTTAGAGCAGGGACAACGCCCCGATGGATGTCACATTTGCCTGCACCAGCATGGCGTTACTCGTCTTCAGGAGCAACTGCGCACGGGTAAACTCGGTAACTTCTAGAGCCATATCCGCATCGCGGATCGTCGCGTCGGAAGCGGTGATATTTTCGATTTCCACCTCGGTAAAGCCAATGGAGAAACCCAACCGGTTCTGCACAGCGCCAAGATCACCGCGCGCCGCCGACA
>Ga0310125_10001486_pt1 | contig 11859 bp, 18 predicted proteins | sample CB11b_Tmax_Bot8__FD_203508 | JGI IMG/M metagenome (GOLD analysis project Ga0310125, IMG submission 203508) | Marine microbial communities from Western Arctic Ocean, Canada - CB11b_Tmax_Bot8 | ecosystem: Environmental > Aquatic > Marine > Oceanic | place: Canada: Western Arctic Ocean | collected... | reverse complement strand
GATGTTGATTGACTGTTTCCAGCTCGTTAGTCCACACAGATTTAATATCTGGATACCAATATCCTACAGTTCTTTTTGGTGTGCCATCTGGATAATATGCCATAGCGACTACTTTAGGAATTACTTTTTTTGTTTCATTTTGTCCTGAAAACATCCCTATCCAGTCGCCAGTTTTAATATAGTGTTCTATGTATCTAATAAAGGCTTTTTTGTTGTCTGCTTGATTGAGAGCCTGTTGCTTAGCATTTGGAGTCAACTCCTTGTTTCGTGCCCGAGATTGAAGCATTGAAACCATTTCCTTATTATGCTTAATCCACTCCTTAACATTTTTTAGAGAATATGGTTCTTCATCACCAAGATCCAAAACATACGGATGAACATTTTTATATTCTGGCGGTTTCCTCGCCGCTCTCATTTTTTCAAGACGGAGACTTTGAGCTTCTTTTTGAGCCGCAGTAAGTGTCTTCTTTTTTCTTATTGGTTTGACTTTTTTTCGTACCATTTTTTTTCTCTATTGAGTTAAACATTCAAAAGTGTGTTTACACTTTATTTCTAAGAGGAAATCTATTAATAAAGAGTTTGTTAATTCCTTAGTAACTAGTTCCTCGCCATTATCAATTATATACTTCCCATTTCCCATAGGGTCAAATATTATTAACTTATCATCTTGGTAAAGTTTATAATGACCACTTGTTAAATTTACATCTGTATCATTATATTTAATTTCTCCATCAAACCCAATCCAAAACACTTTACTATTTGTACTAGGTAAAGTATTATATGCAATGTTTCCTCTAGAGTCAACAACAAAATGTTCTACACTTTCATCATCTTTCGTAATTTGTGTCGCGACAATATTTTTAGGATTACTGTAATTTACTTGGCGGATACTATAACGTGAACCATCTTCCCCACCATAATAACGATAATATAAATTACTCTTACCATCCGTTAAAATCTTTTTGTCTCTTGAATTAGATTGTGGTAAAGGACACTTTGATTCCGTAGGAGTATCATTAAGAGATTTTCCTAATACATAAACTACACCTGTTTCTTTGTTTGTAAGATAACAAGAATTGGGATTAGATACATCACTTCCAAAACTAAAGACTATATAATTATCATCTACAACATCTATAGCTATTGGTGAATTAATAATCGTGTGAGTTTTGTTATCTCCATCTTTATATTCAACTTCCTCAACTCCACCATCATCAGTAATTTTAAATATTTTATCTTCTGCTTTACCACCATACCCCTTTGAACTTGTCCTACCGCTACCGGTTGAACTGCTTATATATAAAGATTTGGCATTAGCAATATCAATATATTGTAAATCATTTGTTTTAGATAAAGTGTTCGTATCAGAATATTCTTCTGGCACATCTGCACAAGATGCAACTATACTTGCAACTAGTAAAGTATAAATAATATTTTTCATTGTTTCTCTCATTATAAAATAAAGTGAGTTAAAAAACCAGCGTCCGCTTTTCGGCTGGATAAAACTAACTCACAAAGTTTTTTATTTTAATGAAAATAATGTACCTGTTTGAAGTACATACATTACATACCAATTCCACTTATCAAAAAAACTGATATAAGAATAGGCTATAAAAAATAAAATGCTAAATTTTAAACTGTGAAAATTCAACAACATACTAACCTATTCCGGTCCAACGAACTTCATTAACTCCGCGTCCATCAAGAACGTTACCTCTGGCAAAGTTCCTAGCTGGTGCGTTCCATCCGGCAGCCTTCAACATATCACCTTCACGGAATTTCTTATCTCCAGCTTTTACAATAAAGCCAGAAACAGACCTTGAAGTTCCACCACCATTCGTAGCAGTGATTTTCCAGTATCTACTGTTTTCTTTTACCTCAAGGCCACTACAATAATTTTCAATCATTGCATCCCTGATTTCTACATCTTTACAAAACTTGTCAACGTTTTGATGAACCGTTCTGCCCATCATACTCCAACGTTTGTAATCTTCTTTCATAGCCTCTAGGACTTTTTCAATTTCCATTCTCATAATATTCTCCTATTATATTGCACCCATATCTGCAAGGTAGTTTTCTAATACATAATAATCATCGAGTTCTTCTGGACGTGTATCTTCATCCAACTCTATTCCGGCTGCGTCAGCCTCAAAATATGAACTAACGAGTTCTTCTAAACTTCTGTTTAGACTCAAATCAATTGCGTTTCCTGTTATCATTGTTTCCATAATGTTCTCTCATTTGGGTTATTGGGATTATTCCCTTTTCTCATTCTCTAGTTATATTATACCACAATGGGTCCAATAAGTCAAGTGTTTATTCAAACTTTTTTAATAAATTGTTGGCCCGACTACAGAACTGGTGTCTTGATGTCAGGCCATTCCTTTTAGACTTTGACAGGAAGCTACGAGCTTCACAGAAACTTCGTCTTAGGATATTCTTTAAAATAATTTTGTGTACATTCCGGTATGGGCTGTAAACTGATCCGTCAACATATCGTTGTAAATATTGTTGTACTCTGTTACAGACTTCTCTTCAAACTTTCTAGTCAACTTACAAAATTTCATATCGTAAGTGTCCATCATATTCAATGTGATTTTCAAATAGTTTGAATTGGAACTGTTCCGGCCAATCCTCATTGACAAAGAGTTTTCATCTCCTGCGAGATTTTTAGCTCCTGTCATCATACGGAATTTATTTCCGCCAAGTTGTTCTAGGATTGTTTTTGCTACTTTCATTCTGTCTTCTCTTTCACTTGCTATACTCATAATTTACACCGTCATTTCAACATGTTCAGTTATTACCATTCTACCACCAGTACCCCAATGTCTAATCAGGCCTGCGATATCTTCATCATAGGAAACAACCATTTCGGCGAATCCCATTGTTCCATCGGAACATTCATAAAAAGTTCTTATTCTACACATAATATTTTCGGGCCTTTCTAAACCACTCACTATATTGTTTTGATTTCTTGTCACTAATTCTCTTATAAACTCTCATAATCTTTTCTCATTCTCTAGTTATATTATATCAAATCTGGGCCTAAAAGTCAAGTGTTTATAGCAAATAATTTAATTTAATAATAATTCATCAAGAGCGGGCTGCATATCATTCCATTGTACCAAAAATCCAATCAACAAACCCCTTTCTTTTCCGTGTGCTTCAACTTCATAAGGTGTTTCAAAATAATCTCTAAAATCTTCTAACTCAAATTTAGTTCCTTTCCAATAAAGACCAACGCCAGAAACTCCTGTTAAATCACCAGTTAAATATTGCTTAACGTGTACCAATTCGTGACCCAAAGTTTCTAGGATTTTATGGCCCCATTCTGTATCACCTCTCTCGCGTCCATACTCATCTCGATTCATTTGGTGATGATCTAAAATAATTACGAAATCTCTAGGTCGTTTCACATTTGCATCATCATGAACATATGATTCACCTTCGTGTTCCGAATGGCGCATATGAATATTTAAACTTATATTGTTTGATAGTCGGGTAGAAATACCCAGGCGAGACAATGCGTAACCACACATGGCGTGCATTGCCGTCTTAAGATTTGTATCAATAAATTTTGAATGTATTTTAATTTCCATAATATTCTCTCAAATTTTCGGTAACTCAGGAAGGGAATCGAACCCACCATTTCAACCCACCATTAGGCTGAGCCCCAAGATTGTTTCGGGCGATCAACCCTCAACGGTGTCGGTGATCAAACCAAACACACTATCTCTTTTTATTCTAAGAAAGGTGAATTCCATGTGAGTCTCTTGCAAGAAACTCAACTGGCTGCAACGGAAGGCCCCGCATCATTCGATTCCTTTCTCATCCTACATATACTATTATACAGTAAACACGCCAGGATGTCAAGTGTTTATTAATAATAAAGCAAATAAATTACTATTATTTCCAAGCTATATTTCCAAATAAATAAGGCAACAAAATCTGGTCCCATTTCAATCCATTATAGGGGTTTGAATTCCTTCTGTAATTCGCCATTTAAAAATAGCTCACATGGAATCTTTTGATTTACATATTTCTGGTATATATCTTCAGCTTGTTTTTTGGTGGGTGATTGAAACTGTTCGTTGGAAGTTTCAACTTGATAACGGGGAATGGTTGTATGAAAGGTCATGGGATTCCTTCTTCGATTTTAGGTTATATTGGGGCTACTAAATCTTCATCGAATTCAAATTCTAATTGTTCGTATTCTTTCTTTTTCTTTTCCTCTTCTTCTACTGGTTCTATCATGTTTTTATCCTTATAATACAAGGCGTTCCCATTACCTATGAACAAGAACGCCATGTTAAAATGACTTCATCATTCTTTATATCACTTTGCCAGGGTATCAGTATTTACCATATAAACTTTTAATAATCTGGCCGCTTCATGTTTACTACAAAACTTCTTTTTTGCAGTAGCTAAATCTTCCGCCTCAATCTCCTCATGACCAAACCTCCAGGGCGGAATGGTGGTTTCGTAATCCACCTCGAATGTTTTCATTGGGTTTAAAGGGTTCTCCTTTTCTTCTGGGATTAAAAAGGAACATAGTATAAGGATCATCAATTGGGGATAATAATTATCACTTAACACCCTATATATCTTTTTACAGTTTTCAATAAACGACTACCTATAATATTGTTTTGACATATTGATCCATCATAATTAACTGGCTTAAATTCTTCAAATGATATATTTGGATAATGTTGCTTAATAAGATCAAACTGTTTCATTGGTATTTCAGTTATAATAAGACTAGAATTTTCATCATTCAAATATTCAGTAGCCGTAGATAAAATTTTATTTATATGATCCATTCCATCTTCCCCCGATTCTAAAGCTATTCTAGGTTGATGCTTTGCTTCAGCTGAAAGTGGTACATCTGTTCCAACCCAGGGAGGATTTGTAATAATCATATCATACTTATTTTCTACTTCTGAAAATAGATCACTTTGTATACATCTAACTCTATCATTTAGATTATACATATCTATATTTTTCTGAGCTACAGATAATGCTTCAGAAGAAATATCTACCAAGTCTACTTTAAGATCAGGTATTAATAGTGCCAATGAAATTCCTATACATCCACTTCCTGTACACATATCTAATACTTGAAAATTATTCCATTGTTGTTGACCTAAAAGGTTTTCAAACATACCTGCATGATAAGAATAGGGTAGATTTACATTTTTATCTATATAAAATTTATTTCTATTTACATACCAATTTTCATTAGTAATATATTGTATAGGAATATCTTCTGCAATTTTTCTTTCAAAGAGATTAAGAATATTTGATACTTCTGATGTAATTAATTTTGCATTAGAAATATTGGATTCTAGGAGTGTGAGAAATTGGAAGGGTTCATCTGGCCATTTATCATTTATAAATGTATAAGGTAGGTGTAGCGAAAAGAATGTTAAATATAGAGAAGCAGTTTTTTGATCTCCGGCGAAATCATCACTATGTATATTTTCACTTCTCATTAAAGATGTACCAAAACGAGTTACATCATTAATTGTTATTCCAACGTTTTCACTTAATAATAAAAAACTTTCATAATATTGTGATCTATCATTTTTCATTTTTCAAATTCACTTCCATTCAGGGCCGAAAATCCAAACTACCAAAGAATATCTATTTCCTTTCTCAACTGGGGTTACGCAATGATTACAGTAAGCAGGAAACGCTATTACTTTACCTGGAGCTTCTTCTATTGTTTCAACAAATACAGAAGGGGATTTTACATCTTCTGTATTTTCTATAAACTGATTTATAGTGTTAATTAAAAGATGTCCACCTTTTTCTGCTGGTTTAAGAAAAAGACTAAAAGCTAATTTCCTATTCTCACCTTCAAAATTTACATGTCCATCGGCATGCCAATGAAAATAACTTTCTCCCTCATCCCACCTTGCCAATTGCATAGTCATTCTATTATGATTAAGAATAAACCGAAAATGATTATTAGCTTTTATTGCCAACTTATACATAGTATTTGAAATCATTATTTCAGTATCATTTGATTCTTCGTGAAAATTCCATCCAATCTTTTTACATTTCATACCACACTCTACATCTCTTTTTCCCGATTCCACATCTCGCTGGAATTTTCCAACAGCTATAGTTGAATAATCATAGGGGGCATAATCTATATCTTTAAGGTCTGCTTCTTCCTCAATATATTTTATAGCCTCATTAACAAAATTTTGTGAAACCTCATCTTCCCATACAGTAGGTTTTAACGGCATACTATCTCCACTCAGGACCAAAAATCCATGCAACCAAAGAATATCGATCTCCTTTTTCAACGGGTGTTATACAATGATTGTAGTAACTAGGAAACGCTATTACTCCACCTACATCTTCCTCTATTTTTTGGGAAGGTAAATAAGGTAAATAAATTTCTTTATTATTTGGTAGAATTTCCCACCCGTTTTGAATTAAAAGTTCTCCACCCTTTTCTGCTGGTTGAATGAAAACACTAAAAGATAATTTTCGATGCTTCTGTTCAAAGTTTATATGATCATCAGCATGCCATCCAAAATGTCCTCCTTTAGCTTCCTCAAAATTAGCAAGTTGAAGAATCATAAAATTATGATCAAGATCAAACCTAAAATGATTATTAGCTTTTACTGCAAGCTTGTACATAATATTTGAAATCGTTCTTTCGATTTCATTTGATTCTTCATGAAAATTCCATATTTTAATTTTTCCTGTATTACTACAATCTCTGAATCTTTTTTCTCCTGACTTTGAATATCCAGCATGTGCTTTTACAAGTTCTACTTCCGAATCAATATATCTTTTAACATCATTAACGAAATCTTGTGGAACTACATCTTTCCAAAAATTAGGCTTCAACATACTATCTCCATTCGGGGCCCCATATCCAAGTAATTAAAACATACCTATCACCTTCTTCGACAGGGGTTACACAATGATTGTAGTAAGAAGGAAATGCAACTACTTTACCCGGTGACTGTTCTATCTCTTGGATAGGAAGAGTTAATGAGGTAATGTCTGTAGACTTTGGCCAGACTTCCCACCCTTCTTGAATTAAAAAATTTCCACCTTTTTTTGCTGGCTTAAGAAAAACACTAAAAGATAATTTTCTAGCAGATGAATCTTGAAAGGTCATGTGTCCATCAACGTGCCAATCAAAATGAGCATCTTCATCATCTTTATATTTTCCTAGAAAAAGAGTCATGTGATTATAGTCGAGATCAAAATCATAAACACTATTAGCCTTTACTGATAACTTATGCATAGTGTTAGAAATCATTCTTTCAGTATCATTTGATTCTTTATGAAAATTCCAATGTTTAAATCTTAAGGTTGGTATTGGTACTACTGGTCTTCCACCTCTATCTTGTCCCTCATACGAATTATTAAGTTCTTCTAATTTCTCCTTTGCGTCCACACCATCTAAGCCTGTTTGTTCTTTAAGTATACTTAGATAATAATCGTAACTTGATTTTTCAAGTTCTCCTGTATCAATATATCTTATAACTTCATTAACAAATGATGGCGGAACTTTATCTTCGAAAAAGTCAGGCTTTATAGACATTTTAATATGTTTCTTTTATTTGATCACATAGCCCTAACTTTTTAGCTTCCTTTGCAGAGAGCCAAACATCCTGTGGTGGTAGAAGATACTGTCGAATATCTTTCTCTGTCAAGCCAGTACATTTTTTGTAGTGAGTAACCATCCGATGTGTAGTTAAGTCAAATTCTTTTACTGCAGCAAATAATTCATGTTCTTTACCAAACGATCCCCATGAATATTGATGAGAAAGTATAGAAGTATTTGGGGTAAGTATTCTTCTACCTTTTTCTCCGGAAATAAACATCAACAATCCACAAGATGCAATCATTCCCATACCAATAGTACGGATTGGAATCTGTGAACCTTTCATTACATCTATTAAAGCAAAGCATGCATTCAAATCACCGCCAGGCGAACATATCCCCAAAGTCAATTCATCCTTTTTTCTTTCCCTGTTGTAGTTTTCAGCAATGATCCAATCTATCAGGGGTTTCATTGTCTCGGATGTCACCTCGCCCATGAATACCTGATGTCCTCTCATAAACAATTCGCCTTCTGGAGCTAATACTGGTGGAGGGCCTTGTGGATGTTGTTGGTCTTCGTTTGTACTTGGTACAAGATATACAGTTTTTTCTTTACTCATATTTTCCCCTAATAATAAACATCTATGTTTGTAGTAAAAGTTCTTCGATTTTCGTTCTCATTAAAGTGTGGGTATACAGTATGAATCACATCATAAGGATGGACAACAAATGCCCCCTCATGTAATTTTATTAGAGTCGAGAAAGGTGCGAACATTTTTCCATGACCACCACCGAAAAATTCTGTGAACCCGTTTCTTGGATTATCTTCTCTTGTAATCTCCTTACCCATATCTTCCGGAATCTTTAATCCCATTAGACCTATTAATCCTATTCTATGAACCACATTTTCTAGAGGAGGTTTTAATGTTCCAACTCCGCCATTGTGATTATGGACAGGACTATATTCACCTGCCTTCATGTCATTGATCCAAGAGGAATTTGTTTTTATTCCTAAATATTTTATTCTTAAGATATGTAGATAATCATGAATCCTATCCCTTATCCATTGATGAATATTATCTGGCAGAAAGTTATGATCCTCTACTTCCTCTGTATCATCATCTCTGTAAAAAGGAGCATTCTGATATAAAGAATGTTCAGTCGAGATTTTTCCTAGAAGCCTATTATTCATATTATAAAGCATTCCTTCAGATACATACTTCTCATAAAGTTTATTCATACTGAGAACTATATCATGTGGAGTTTCAAAAACTAAAAGAGTTTGGCCGGTTTCCATCCTTACATAATTTGGATGAGTATGGCCATCATCATAGCTTTTCGGTTTTTCTATTTCTGATGATAAGGACATCCTGCGTTTTTAGCTTCTTTCTGCATTTGGTAATAAGCTCCCTTGAATTTAGTTTGAATCATTCTATCTGTCGAATCTTCCCACTCCTTTTCTTTTTCTCCACGTTTTACTATTTCCATTTCAAGGTTATCAACAGAACATCTTTCATAGGGAACGAACACACATAGTGGAGTACCACGTTTAATTGTAATCTTACCATATCGTTTGATTATTATTTGTGGATTAACTTGTGCGTATACATCAGTCCATATTGGCCCAGGCGGAACTTCAAAATCTTGATTGAAATGATAATACATAGGAAACTGATAACAAGATATTCCTGGCGGCGTTTTCATACGCCATGGACATTCAAGATTTATAAATCCAACAGCTCCATTTTCTTGTTGTTCTTTTGGCAACCATGTGATATATGTAATGTTGTCCATCAGTCCACCTTGAAAATCTGGATGAGGTGTTCTAAAAGAATACTGTTTTCCTCCAGGCACTCCAAGAGCTCCGTCTTCGAAAAGTTCTATATGAAGATCACACCACATTGGAAGTACCCAACCTGTATTAAACCAATCGTGAATAGCAGGACAAAGTTTTATTGTACCATCAGCTCTTGTTTTAAGGTCTTGAGAATCCAGATTTGAGCCCCATCCGCCATCGTTGGGCTTTCCCGGTAACGTCATTCTATTTGCATCTTTAAATTTTTGAAGCTTTACGTTCTCCCCCTTTCCTCGCCCTTTTCCTTCATGATCTCCATAATATTCACCTACAACCGGAGTTGAATCCGGAGCCTCAGAATGAGCTGGAGCTCCCTTCCACCATTTAGGAATATACTCTTTGGCAGGGACAATAGGCGCCCATTCTTCTACGCCTGGTACAACAGACCAAAATTTTATTTTATTATCATTCATATTTTCTTCCTGTTTTTCAATTTCGCAAATTTTTACCACATCGACATAGCCATCTCTTCTTTCATCAAAGGAGTTACATTATAAATCCCACCAGCCGCAGCGTCCGAATTCTCCCTATCCTCCTGAGTCCGTTTCAGACAGAAAAACTCTGGCGCCCAATCAGCAAAAGCCTCTTCAGTAAAGGTAGTATAATGGAGCACAACTGGATTGAAATGATTCTCATGTTTCTTCTCTAAAAATGTCTGTGACACATCCTGATCTCCGAACAATGATGTACGCAAACTCCACCTACTCATCAAAATCCAGAAAGCGAACTCATCCATGATCCTGTAATTGGGAATGGAATAGAACACCTTGAAAGTGTGGATACGTTTCAGTAAGTCTGTATAGTATTCCATCACCTCTGGCGTAAAGAGTTTGTGAGTACTGTGATTGAGTAGGATCACACCTAGACAATACTTCTGTACCTCTGTCTTCCCACCCTGTGCCACTATACTTGCATCAATGAGATCTAAGTAGAATCGTGGGTCTTCTCCACACGCACCAAGATTGGGATCATGTCTAAACCCTAGTTCTTCTCGTCCGTACACGGGGTCACGTTTATAGATGTCAAAAATTTCCTGTATGTCTGAATTTATGTAGGTGTCTGCGTCCAAATAGAGCACGTTCAAATGCTCGTCTTTCCATAGGGCAAGATTATACCATCGGTGGATACACCATGCATTAGGTTCTTTCCCTGTGAAACTCTCATGGAAGGGATACATCTTAATCCCATACTGTTCACATAATTTGTACCATTCTGGATCAACGCCGTCATAGCAGAAACGTACCTCTATATCTGTATTATACTTTCTTAATGAACTCCAACTCAGGCGTAATCGTTTCATCTCATGGGCTGCAATCTTAGGCTTAGTGGGAGCATCCATAAAAGAATAGAACACAATGTCCTTGCCATTCTTTGGGTAATCGAGTTGTGTAGAGAGGAGTGTAGGTTGATCACTCCTATACGCACGCAATTCTTCCCGTATTGTTTTTTTGTATTCTGCTATGTGGGGTGACTGACTATTCTTGTTCTTTAGGTTCAGTAGATAATCATGTAATTCATTGGGAGTCATTGTGTTTTGTCAGTAGTTTTTTTATTTCATTATTAGTAGCTTCTAGTTTTGCTTTCAACTGTTCTTTGGAAACTTTTCTTCGCTTCTTACCTGTCCTTCGTAGTGGCTCTTGTCCAAACTTAATCGTCTTATTGTAGTTCTCTTCTTCTTCCTTTATATTATCTCGTATCTCTTTATCTAGGTCTTTTCGTGTCTTTCTCTTCCTTGCTGATTCCTTCTGGAACAAGTACTTCCATTGTGGACTTCTATTCTCATCCCATGTTCTATGTTGACTCATCTGTTCTTTATTTTATAGTATTATGTGAAAGGGTCGAATGGCTGTTATACTGTGGTTCATTCTCGGCCACACAGTCAGGGGTCAGCAGCCCGGCTTGAGGATTCCACTAGTACGATCCCCTCACTCGACCCAGTTTCTTCTTTCTCTATTATATATAGGATTTCTCTGTGGGGTGGAACGTTGTGGAACTATTTCATCTCAGGATAAAACGTGTACTGGAACGTTGTGGAAAAGAATGAGGTCAGGATAAAACGCGGGGAGGCTACGTGGTGGGGGGAGTCCTCAACCGCTTACCCCGAACCGACCATAAACAACCAAAACCCCCTTAACTGCAAAATGGGGATAAGTGTCCCAGCTCTCCCAGCTCCAGCTCACATAGTAGTATGTACCACAAGCTCATGCATCAGGTGCCATGGGACTTGAGGAATCATCCAGCTCAGCTGAACTATAATAAAGTTTACTACTTGTTCCATCAGCTATAACATATATACTTCTTACCGTCTATCCACTCTTCCTTCACAATCTTCCATTCGTGAGGTGGCGGGGTGTACCCGGCGTCAAAGTTTCGTTCTTGTTCTGGCACAGGTTGATCCACTCTGCCGTTGCGTATCATCTCTACGATGT
>Ga0310125_10001483_pt1 | contig 11863 bp, 8 predicted proteins | sample CB11b_Tmax_Bot8__FD_203508 | JGI IMG/M metagenome (GOLD analysis project Ga0310125, IMG submission 203508) | Marine microbial communities from Western Arctic Ocean, Canada - CB11b_Tmax_Bot8 | ecosystem: Environmental > Aquatic > Marine > Oceanic | place: Canada: Western Arctic Ocean | collected... | reverse complement strand
TTGATCCAAGCCAGTATTGGTTCAACCAAACGCGGCAGCAACGCGCTATTATAATAGATGATCTGCGGCAAGGCGGTATGTGTTGTGTGGTCTTGCCCCCATTGATACACTTGCCCACCATGTGTTCGCAGGCAGAACAGGGGAAATTAGCGGGCACCGAAACGTTCCAAGGATAGAGGGATTATCAGATGATCAAGGCAATCAGTTTTTGGTCGCTGGAGAACGGTCTGGCGGGTACGCACAGTATTGACAGGGCGTTGGTGGATAGCGAGGTGGCGGGATTTGCTGGCCTGGAACTTTCAATCGGCCCGGAGGGTGAGTTCAGTGTGGAAAGTTCACAGGCTGACTGCGAAAAAATACGTGCAAATATCGATGCCTCGCCTGTCAAGGTTGAGACCGTGGCCAGCGGCATGAGCTGGGCTTTCAACCCGGCAAGTGACGACAAGGCCATACGGACAAGGTCTCTTGAGTTGCACACCTTGGCCTTGCAGCGGACCGCTTGGGTCGGTTGCCAGGCGATGCTCTTTGTCCCCGGCGTGGTCAAGAGCCCGATCATGCCAGACATTATCCGTTACGACGCGGTTCTCGATCGGGCCACTGACGCGGTCAAACAACTACTGGATACGGCGGAAAAAGTTGGTGTGGACCTGTGCATTGAAAACGTTTGGAACGGATTGTTTTACTCGCCGCTGGAGTTTGTTCAGTTCATTGATTCATTCAAGAGCGAACGTATCGGGATTTACTTCGATATCGGCAATGTCCTGGGTTACCACCAGCATCCGCCGCACTGGATCGAGCTGCTTGCCCATCGCATTCGCCGTGTGCACATTAAGGATTTCAAGCAGGGGATTGGGTCACTGGAGGGATTTTGCGATCTGCTGGCCGGTGATGTGCCTTGGCAACAGAGCATGGCCGCTCTTGGCAAGATTGGATATGACTCAACGATTGTTGCCGAGATGATGCCCTGGGATCTCGGCCTGCTACAACGGACAAGCACAGCGATGGATATCATCCTGGCGATGTGAAAGGACGGAAAATGGTACGCGTTGGCGTGATCGGCCTGGGCATGATGGGCATGACCCACCTGGACGTCTACTCCAAGCTTGACGGAGTTGAGGTTGTTGCCATCTCAGACATCAACCCGGACCTATTGCACGGTCGCGCTCAGGCAAAGGGGAACATTGATGGGCAGGCCAAGGGACTGTTTGACTTTGATGCGGTCAAGAAATACGACGAGGGTAAGAAGCTTATCCGCAACAAGAGCATCGACCTCGTCGATGTGTGCTTGACCACCCAGTTACACATGGAATTTGGCCGCCGTGTTTTACGTGCCGGTAAGCACGTGATGGTGGAAAAGCCCGTGGCGCGTACCTGGCGCGAAGCCAAAAAGCTCGTCGCAGCCGCCGAACAGTCGCCCAAGTTCGCCATGGTCGGCCAGTGCATGCGCTTTTGGCCGCAGTGGGTGTGGCTGAAGAACGCCATTGACGCCAAGACCTATGGGCGGGTGCTGTCGGCCAATTTTCGGCGGACTGCCAGCCACCCCGGAGGCGATTTTTATCTCGATGGCGATCTTTGCGGCGGGGCATTACTCGACTTGCATGTGCACGATATTGATTTCATCCAGTATTGCTTTGGCCAGCCCAACAGCGTGCGTAGCGTCGGAGATTCCCGGATCACCAACAAGATCGATCACATCATCACGCAGTACGAATACGACGACGTGCCCATCGTCGTGGCCGAAGGCAGTTGGATGATGACTGAGGGTTATGGATTCGAGATGCAGTTCACAGTCAACTTCGAGCGCGGCACCGCCATTTACGATCTATCAGCAGAGGACCCGCTAAAGTTGATTGAGCCGAACCGCGAACCGCAGGTGATCGACGCTGGACCGGGCATGGGCTACGAACACGAGATCGCCTACTTCATCAATTGCATCAACAACGACCAGCCGCCGAGTACGGTCACCGTGGCCAGCGCCGCCATGTCAGTCAAAATCGCCGAGGCCGAGCAGAAAAGCGCAATCACACATCGTCCCGTCAAGGTGCAGGCATAACCGAATGGCTCGCGACCGTGCGGATCATCGCAGGTTGACCGCAGCCAGACGATGACCACGAACTGTTCGTTTTCGCCCAGTGGCTACTTGAGGTCTTCCACACGCTGAGGCACGGGCCCGTCGGGTGTCATGCGAAACAGGTGCACTCGCACTCTCGGGTCGCCGTACTTGGCCGTTGACCCAAACATGACCACGTCCGGCTGAATCTCTATCGCAAAACCATTGGCCCAGAACGTCGTGTCGAAGCGGTAGCACGTCCAGGTCATGCCGTCGTCGTAGCTGATCTGGGCAGCCAGGCCTGGGTGTCGGCCGGCCAGGAATATCACGCCGCTGGCCGTCGTTAGCATAGTGGTGGTGCACGCCCAGTTGCCGAACGGCCCGCGATGGATCGGTGTCCACGTTTGCCCTCCGTCAGACGACCATGTTTCCCACATGACCGGCTCGAAGAAGGGGCGGATAAACGATACCAATTTTCCGTCGCGTGTCTCAGCCGCACAGGTCTCCGATCCGAAGTTCTTGGCAATCATCAAGAACTTCTCAAAGCCCTCGGGCCTGGGGCCATCCAGATCAATCGGCTCCGACCACGAGCGCCCTCCGTCGGTCGAACGGATGCAATATGACCAGTGGGTGATGCCGTTCTTCACATTTTGTCGGTCGTCCACCGGTTGGCTGGTGCGCCGGTACATGAACCAGACGAGCGTGCCGTCTTTCAACTGGATGAGTTGGTTACCGATGACCTGGTCGACGTCGGGGGGAAAGACCACGTTCCCGCACGCCTCCCAGTTGCTCCAGGTATGGCCGTCGTCCGTCGACTCACATCGACCGATCTCGAACGGCGGCTCAGCCTTCATGCGCAACTGGTACAGATTTCCGGCATGCGTAATCAACCCGCCTTCGCCCAGATGATCGGGCAGCTTCTCCATCGGCGACCACGTCCGGCCGTTGTCGCTGGATCGGGTCAAGATAACGTGATGACCTTCCCCATGGAACTCATCACAGACGCCCAGCTTCATGAGCAGGTCGTGGCCGGGCGTGCGCGTGAAGCTGTGGAGATGTTGGACCGGACCGTAGGTCTCTTCAGTGGTGGGGTAATACCAGTTCTGGACCGGTTTGACGTTGTTGTCCCAGCACGGCTGCGACATCTGTCCGCGGATGCGAACATTGCGGAAACTGCAACACGCACTGTTGCCCAGGCCGTCGTAGGCGTACAGGCCGACGTGCCCGGGCCCCGCATACGTGTCGTCGGTCACGATACTGAACGGCCGGCCGTTGACGAAAAGGCGAATCACATTGCCCTGTACGACCAGGTGGATCTTGTGCACCCAGCCGATCTCACTGGGCGTGCCGGAAACGGTCTCCGTGCGCAGCACCTCCGTCCAGCCACGCTCGTCGATCTTGCAGATGGCGGCCCAGAAATACTCGGCCCGATACTGCTGGCCGGTGCAGGGGAAATCGATCAGGTAATAGTGGCTGGCATCTTTGCCGCGGAAGATCAGGCCGCCGCCCGAGCAGAAGACGTTCCAGCGAAAATCGAACTCGATCTCGAAGTCGCCGAAGCTCTGGGCGTTGTAGACGGCTAGGTTTTCATCGGCGACGCCGGCCGGAGACGTGATGAAGCCGTTGTCGTTACACTGCCAGTCTCCGCCTTGGAAGGACCAGTTATCCTCGCAGTCCATGTTCAAATCTTGCCACGTGCCTGTCATCGATGCTGGGGTAGTTGTGTTGCTCATAGTCCATGAACCCTTCTGGAAATAAACTAATAGCCTCATACTGGAGTGCTGCAAGGGTCATTCTAGCCAATCTAAATACGGGGTGTACAACTATACGGTTGTATTGCTATGGTAAGCGGGTTGTTGATCCCGATGCCGACCGTGGCTGGTCGTTTTCGTTGTGCTAAATGCCGTACTATCACGATCATATTGAAACGCTCGGGCCTGTAACCGCTGGGCAGATGTTTGGCCTCGTCTCAGATTACACTTTCTTGAAATGACAAAGTTAAAGCCGTGATCAAATACCCATCCAACCAGTCCGATCGTCAGATCGTTCTTGTGGACGAACGCCCACTGGTTTTTTTTGACAATCGACATGTCCACTGGGTGAGCAACGTTACCCGGCGTCTCAACCATCCCGTCAAGCATGGCGATTCGATCATCCGTTCGGATCAACCATGGGAGCACATTACCTACTTCACCTGCAATACATGGAACGTCATCTATGACCCGCAGGATAAGTTATTCAAGTGTTGGTACGAAGACTGGGACTGGAAAAAATGGGGGCAGGCCAAGTACATGGACTGCGCCCTTTTGCTGGCGGTTTCGCGTGATGGTGTGAAATGGGATAAGCCTGGACTGGGCGTGAACAAGATCGACGGGCGTGACACCAATATTGTTGTTGGTCGAGATGATTTTGGTTATATACATGCGCCCACCGTTTTTCTTGACCACGCCGAGCAGGACCCCGAGAAGCGTTTCAAGCTCATCTTCAAACGCCATCTGCCGCGACCTGCCCGCCCCGATCAGACCTACGGCAACGAAATCATCAGCTTTGAAATGATGACTTCACCTGATGGCATTCACTGGTCACTTTTCGAACAGAGTCCACTGGTGCCGGATCGGCTCGATGGCGATGTCCTGATCGCCCAACGCGACCCCATTACCGGGCGCATCAGCCTTGCCGGCAGGTCGCATGCCAGTTGGAGTTGCAGCTATCCGCCGGACCATTCTTTTTTTACTCCTCACGATCCCAGCGAACCGTTTGGACATACCAAGCGCAATGTATGGTGGACTGAATCTGAGGATGGTTTGACCTGGACGCCGGCCTTTCAGGCACTACGCTGCGATGATCACGATAATCTTGATGACGGGTTTTACGGCCTCAATCATTTCCGTGTGGGCAGGCACAACGTCGGCATACTCAATTTCCTACATGGTGTGGACAACACCATGGACATCGAGCTGGTCTACAGTGAAGATAACTGGCAAAGCTGGTCTCGCCCGTTTCGAAACATCCCGTATATTGCCCGCGGTGATAGTGAAAATGACTGGGATCACCTGATGCTCACCAGTTGCTCGGCCCCGGTGAACCACGGTGACGAGACGCTCGTCTATTATGCCGGGGCTAATAACCATCATGACTGGTGGATGTATGCAGACATGGGGCCTGATGTTCCTGAAAAGGCCAATCTTGACATGGTCGATTTTCGTCTCGGTTTGGCCAGGCTGCGTCGTGACGGGTTCGTGTCTATGGATGTGGGGCCGCTCGACGGGGTGCTGGTGACCAACCCTCTCGAACGAGGCGGTGAAAGACTAGTGATTAATGCGAAGTGTGGTCCGGACGGTTACATCGCTTCCGAGATTCAGGAAACCTATGGTCGCGCGTGGCCTGGTTACAGTCGCGGTGAATGCGATATTTTTACCGGTGACGCTGCCGAGCACGTCGTGACTTGGTCCGGCAACTGCCAGATCGCGCCGGCCGGAAAATATCTCAAATTGGCGTTCTACATGAAAAACGCCAAGCTCTATTCTATTACCATGAAGTAGTGGCGATCCCTTGTGCCAAACAAGTGCCACGTGACGTTGTGAAACGAATGAAATTAGTGTCATTTACCTGGAGCATGTCATGGCGGGTTTGAAAAATCGAACTTTAAAGCGTTTCTGTGATACCACGCTCAGGCAACTGTATCGCCAATCACGTGGTAACCGCGTTGCCAATTGGATCGATACCCTTCAGGACATGGAACGATGGAATTCGTTCGACCAGTTTGACAAGGTAGTCAAGACGCTCGAGCAGGCCTACGACCGAGTCGGGGCCGATGTCGAAACCCACTGGACCCAGACCGGCGGGCACAGAGGTACCGGGCGATGGGTTATTCAGGAAGCGTCTGACGTCCGCTCGGCCACGGTGGACGTGGTTCAGCCACTGCGTAAGCGTGTGCTGGACTACAAAGAGAATCCCTGGCACGTTATTCAATGGAGTGCCGCCACGCCACCGCGAGGCATGACCAATGAACTGATCATTATCGACGATCCGCAGCAGATCATGGACACGCCTCCCGGTTCGTTGACGGGTAAGATTCTCCTGACCAATGCCAGTGCCCGCTCGCTGTTTGGCGAAATTGCACGAACTGGTGTGGCTGGAGTCATTACGGATGCCCCGGCACGCAACAATCCGGATGCCACTTGCTGGGTCAAGTTCGGGTGGGGCGGTATTCCTCTTAGTGCAGCTGGATCCCACCTTGTCGGACTGGTTCTTTCTCAACGCCGCGGACAGGCACTGCGTCAGCTCGCGGCTCGACATGGGCCACTTAAGCTGCGCACCAAGGTGGATATTCGCAAATATATCGGTAAGCATGCTACCGTTTCGGGCATCATTCGCGGAGCCGACGACTCGCAGGACGAGGTCTGGGCCATCGCCCACAGCCACGAACCGGGCGCACTGGATAACAGTTCCGGGGTAGCGGCCTGCATCGAAATTGCGCAGATTATCGAAAGCCTGATCGCCAGCGGCGATCTGCCCAGGCCTAAACGATCCATTCGCCTGCTCAACGCCTATGAATGCTACGGCTTCTTTGATTACTTGGAAAACGCCAAGCGGTTCCAGACACCCTTGGCGGGCTTGTGCATTGACAGCATCGGCTGCAAGCCTCAACTGTGTGGCGGTCGGCTTGAATGGCACGCCACGGTGCCGATGTCTGCCAGTTTTGTGGACCGCTTGGGCGAGTCGATCCTGCGCGCTGCGCTGCGCCTGGGCAACCCCGGGTATCGCATCTGTCCCGGCGACTTTATTGCCACTGCCGACACGTTGGTCGGCGATCCCAAGTATGGCTTTCCATGTCCCTGGATTACGGCTGGCGGCGCTTGGTATGATGCATATCATTCCTCGGCCGACCAGTTGTCGGTGGTTAGCAGCCTCGGTTTGAAGGTAACCTCCGCTGCCATTGCTGCGTACCTCTATTACCTTGCCGATGCCGATTCCCACGATGTGATGCAGTTGGCCCGTACCGAAACCAACTACACGCTTAAATCAATCGCTAAGTTACCTGCCAAAAATAGGGCGGTTGCCGCACAATATCAGCGTGAGAAGCACCAGATCAGCACAGGCCGCCTCAAGCGTTGGATGTGGGGTGGCGACCGCAACCGCACCCTTGGTTACCTGGAGAATTGCCAGCAGCAGGTTTGCCAGGCAGCGAGTCGTTATTCGCGATCTGCCAGTGGTGTTGCTCGGCGCAGAGGGCCTGGGGCTGGTCGAATTCCCCGGCGAACAGCGCCGCTTATCCCCAGCCTGCCCAACGTCGATGATATGCGCATTTATAATCGCATCAACTCCTTGTCTATTCCCTGGGGTACGTTTTGGGCGGATGGTAAACGTACGTTGGCGGACATTGCCGACGCCCTGAGTTGTGAATACCAGCGGCCCTTTAGTGATGAACAGGTCAGCGAGTATTTCGAAGCCCATGTGGAGATTAATTATGTTGAGATGAGTATTCCGGGCGATCATGTTTCTCGGGCGCAACTGGCCAGAGATCTTAAAAAACTTGGCCTGCGGCGGGGTATGGACTTGATCGTGCACAGCTCGCTTTCCAGGATTGGTCAGGTCAAGGGCGGGGCCGAATCCGTCGTAGACGCATTACTGTCGGTTATCGGTAAGTCTGGTACGCTCATGATGCCGTCGTTCAACCATCGTTCGGCACAGGTGTACAATCCGCAGACTACGCCCACGGCCAACGGTGCGATTCCCGACACCATGTGGCGTCGTATCGATGCGGTTCGCAGCGAGAACGCCACTCACGCCGTTGCCGCTATTGGCCCCAAGGCTCAGTCGTATTGCAGTGGCCATCTCCAGGCCGGAGCGTTTGGCGTAGACAGCCCCATAGGGCGATTGATCAAAGACGGCGGCTACATACTTGCACTGGGCGTGACCAACGTTACCAGCACCGCCTACCACGTGGCGGAAATTTCCATGCCCTGCGGCTGCATTGACCAGTTTGCCAACACCGACCATATCGTGGGTCATGACGGCGTTGTGTACAGCACGCCCGGACAGGCATTTCGCAGTCGGGGTTGTCCCGTTTCCGAAACCAAGATTGATGTTTCGTTGGACCGCAGTGGCTTGCAGCGTCACGGCCGCGTTGGGCATGCGGCATCTACTCTGGTCAAGGCCGCAGATCTTTACAGTGTGCGTCGTCGGCACCTGCGAAGTGCCTGCCCGAGTTGCAACATCAGCCCTCGCTATGTCCGACCTAACCTACGTTCGACTTGATCTTTCCGGCATATTCGATGATCGCTTGGCGGACGTCGTGATGCGGCCGCCAGGCAAGGCCCGCCTCTGTTTCACTCAGATCAGCGCATGTGTACGACTGATAGAAGTCATAGGGGTTCTCAAAATAATCCGGCTCAAGGGTTGTGCCCAGGGCCGTATTGAGGGCTTCAATGATCTCGTTGAACGTCGTCGCCTTGCCTGAACCCACGTTATAGATACCGCTTCGGGCCCCGTCGGCCGCGGCGGCGATTGTGGCCTCTACCACATCCCCCACATATACCTGGTCACGCGCCTGCTGTCCGTCGTGGAAAATCCGGGGGCGCTTACCATCGAGCATCTGAAGGGCAAGGCGATACACCATGCTGGCCATGTGCTGCTTGTTCTGTTCGCCGGGCCCAAATACGTTGAAATAGCGCAGGGCCACGACATGGGCGTCGGGATGTGCTGCCAATACCTGGCGGTGCAGGTTCTCCATGGCCCACTTGGAAAAACCGTAAACATTGGCCGGTCGGCCAGCGTCGGCAATGCGAAACGGCCGGCGTTCATGGCCGTCCTTGATCATGCCGTACGTCCCGGCACTAGAGGCCCACACTAGTTTTACCCCGGTTGCTACCGCAGTATCTAGCAGTCGTCGAAAAGGATCAACGTTGTCGCTGATCATCTTTGCCTGGTCGCTCACGGTGGTGTCCGTGATGGACGCTTCGTGGTAAATCGCGCTCGGTTTGAGCCTGCCGATAAGATCATTCCAGTCCACGTTCGTCACCGATTGTGCGACAAGGTCGCCCTGGAAGCGAAAGTCGTCATCGCCTTGCCCGACAAGGTTTAAAAAGGTACCGCATCGCATGTCATCAATCACGACTATATGCGTATCGGGATGATCGTTCTGAAGTTTGCGGACCAGGTTGGACCCGACAAATCCCGCACCTCCGGTTACCACAATGCACTGATTCATAGTTTTTTTATCTTGTCTTGTGGGGACAATCACCATTATAAAGGCCGCGTCAGTCAGGAATCTGGTCGGCATACTTTTGCTTGAACTCATCGAGGCTTGAAATACCCTCGGGCAGTTTCGCCTCGTCGATCAGCATCACGGGAATACCGTCACGGATCGGGTAGCGCAACCCGCCTGCTTGGCCGACCAGTTCGTCGCCCTCGCGCCGCAGAGTCGAGCGTGTAAGCGGGCACACCAGGATATCCAGAAGTTGTGCATCAAGTTCCGGTTGATCGTTTGGTTGATTCATCGTGTTTACTCCGGCGATCGCTGTAGCCGACAATCAAGGCGAACATGATATCCGCGATCACGGCGACCAGTTCCAGCATCGCATCTGCCAGCTATTGCCCTCGACCGCCAGGCAACCTGCAAACCCTTTACCGGGACATATCGTCCGCATGGTCCATCGCCGCGTCTCGGCCGGACCTTCGTTCGAGTAGAGCAGCGTCGCAGGATCACCCGGTTTCAATGATACCTCGAAACTGTTCAGCGGCAGAGATAACCCCTCGCCGCGGGCCTTGATGTACGCTTCTTTACGTGTCCAGCAATTGAAGAAAGCATCTCGTCGCTGGCCTGCAGGCAGTGACATGAGCGATGCGCATTCTCCGGTGGAAAAAAATCGCTGGGCGATCGCTTCTTCCGCACGTCCGCTGCGGATGTGCTCAATATCAATACCAATGGCCCGGCCCCGTGTGATCGCAATGACCGCCAGCCCATTTGAGTCAGACAGGTTGAATTGCAACTGGCTGTCGCCGCAGATAAGCGCTGGTTTTCCGTGCGGGCCAAACGTGAAGTTCATGCCGGCAGGACCAATATCCAGGTACCGCGCCAAGATAGCCCGCAGTGCCCCGCGTCTGGCCACAAACCAGCTGCGATGCTCACTGCTGCGAAACCGGTTCGCTTGCTCTGCTTCGTTGGTTGCCAGTGTGCTGTGTAGTAGGGCGAGCGTATCCTCCGGCGCGTTCAGCGACACGCGCCAGACGTGGACCTGCTGGTCATCTAGCGACAGCTCAGCTGGAGCGGCCAGCCAGTTTGTGTCAGCATTATTTTGATTCATCCGTCTCTACCAGTCTGCATGCCGGTGAACCCGTGATTAAACTAGAGTCGGTCCTGTCCTGGTTTATTCCTTTAAGAGACGGCCGTTGATTCCGTCAGCATCTATCATACTCCCGTTGTCGCTGTTCGTAGTGCTTGCCGCCGGCAGGTCGCCAAATGGTGTGCAGGCTAGATGGGAAAAGCTGTCGAGGGTGACAGCGGCATAAGTGAGTTTTCGGATAATCTGTTAGCATTGTGTTGGCTATTGTGATTCGAAAGGTCAATATCCATGCAGGATGCCAGTCAACTCAAGATTGAAGGTTACGCCGATCAACTTAGCGTCCAGCCCGGTGAGCGGATCGGCTTGCACGTGTCTACCAATGCGGACACCTATTCGATTGAGATTGACCGCATCGGCGCCAATCGGAAGCCCGTATGGGCAAGCGATGATTTTGTCGGCAAGCAGCACCCCGTCCCCGAGGATGCTTTCTCGCACGGTTGCCGCTGGCCGGCGGCGTTGCAGTTGACCGTGCCCGACGATTGGCAGTCCGGCCGTTACAGCGTGACTATGCGTGGTCGCGACCGCCACGGACACACCGCCAGCGGCCAGGCATTTTTCATCGTTCGTTCGTTGCATCCTGGTCGTGATGCTGCCATTGTGATGCATCTGACCACCAATACCTACAACGCTTACAACACCTGGGGTGGCGGTAGTTTGTATCGGGGCAGGAAAGGCCCGGCCCGGCGTGTGTCATTCGAACGTCCCTATGCGGGCCTGCCAGATGTCGATGGCCTGTTCCTGTTTTCCATGGATGGTGAGATTCAAGAGGAACTGGACGCAGGAATCATCTCACCGCAATTCCAGGAGAAATTTCAAAAGCAGGTCGAGGCGTTTGCCGTGCCGGGCATTGCTCTGTCGCTGTCCGGCGCCATCACTACAGAGAAGCCTGGCTTGCAATGGCGTATCGATGACCTCATTGGCCAGGGACCGCCCGCATATCAAGTGAAAAAAGTTGGCGATGTCATAAACGTTCACGATGGAACACCCTTCTGGGAAAATGGGTGGCGCAACTGGGAGCAGCCGTTTGTCGCCTGGGCCGAGCGAGCAGGGTACCCCATCGATTTTGCCACCAGCGGCGACCTCGAATTCCACCCGGAAATTCTCAAGCACTACCGCCTTGTACTCAGTGTAGGGCATGATGAATACTGGTCCGCCCCCATGCGGGATAACTTGGAGGCCTACATTGCCGCCGGTGGCAACGTCGCTTTCTTCAGCGGCAATAACTTGTGGTGGCAGGTACGCAGTGTTGATGAGGGCCGTGCACTTGTTTGTTGGAAAGACGCCTATAGGCAGGATCCCGTGTATGCCACGGATGACCGCAGCCAATTGAGCACTAATTGGTGCCATCGTTTGATCGGCAGGCCGGAGAATCACCTGACCGGCGTTAGTTTTGCATATGGTGGCTACTCGCGTTTCTTCGAACAGTTTCCAGATGCCCCCGGTGGTTACACCGTGCACCGGCCAG
>Ga0310125_10001480_pt1 | contig 11880 bp, 10 predicted proteins | sample CB11b_Tmax_Bot8__FD_203508 | JGI IMG/M metagenome (GOLD analysis project Ga0310125, IMG submission 203508) | Marine microbial communities from Western Arctic Ocean, Canada - CB11b_Tmax_Bot8 | ecosystem: Environmental > Aquatic > Marine > Oceanic | place: Canada: Western Arctic Ocean | collected... | reverse complement strand
GCCTCCTTCATGCCAGGCGTCCCGGCGTTGTAGCAGTAGCCGATATTGTAGTGGTCCGCCTTCGGGAAAATCCAGAGATAGCCTTCGCCCGGAATCGCGCCGAGGATGAACTCGACCTCGTTCTCGACCGGCTTCAGCCCGAGGTAGTAGCCGGAGGCGGCGAAGAGCTGCTCACGCGGTATCGGCCCCATGAAGTGGCGCCGCGTGAAGCCATTGACCCCGTCGGCGCCAATCAGGTAGCGCGCGCGGTACTCGCCGTTAATGAGCCACGCGTCACCGCCGCGCTCGAGCTGCTTCACGCGCTCGTTGACGTGGGTCGCGCCCGCCTCGGCGGCACGCTTGAACAGGTAGTGGTCCCACGCGTCGCGCCGCACCATCTTGCCTTTCGCCACCGGCACTTTCAGCTTGGTGCTGCCGTGGGTGAAGCTGATGGAGCTCATGTGGCACTCGATAGCCTCGTCGGGGGCATCCATCCACTCGATACCCTTGACCGGCAGCCCGCCGCCGCACGCCTTGCGCCGCGGATGGGCGTGGTCGAAGAGCAGCGTATCGAGGCCGCGCTCGGCCGCCTCGCGTGCCGCCGAGGAGCCGGCCGGCCCGCCGCCAATGACTGCTACGTCGGCAATCGCCACGGTCGGCCGACTTGTGCCCCCTGATAAAATCAGCGGCGGTACTTGAGGTGGCAGGAAATCGAGCGCGAAACCATCTGGCACCCCTGCAGCACCAGGTCCCGCTCGCCCTTGCGACTGACGACGTAGATGATGCGCGGCTCGCCTTCGCCCAGCAGCCGCGTCAGCTCGGGGTCGGGGTTCTGCAGGTCGAGTTTCATCGTCCCGTCGGGCTGCACCACCAGCACCTGGAAGTCGAAACCACGCCCGTCGATGAAGATCCGGTGGGTCTCGCCGGTGAACGTGCGCGTCTTGTCAGGCAGAGGCTCGAGGTGTTTCACCACGTCCCGCTCCAGCGGCGCGAAGTTTAAAGGGCTTCTTCGGGAAAATTGAGCGCCATGAAGGCGGGCCCCCACTTGAACGCGCCCATCAGCCGCTGCGCCTGCGCGCCTTCGCCGAGGATGGCCAGCGCGCCCGCCAGCGCCTCCGCTGTCGTCAGCTTCCCCGGCTTGCCCGCGTTGACGGGGTTAACCGGCACCAGCCCCGGCAGGCTACGCGGCTCGAGGCCGTGCAGCCGCAGCCGCGCGAAGGTCTCCGTCGCGCGGTTCCAGGAGCAGTCCACCCCGACGAGGCCGCCAACCTGCCCCAGCTCGCGGTCGGCCAGCGACAGCTCGCGGTCGGCGAACGGGTCCAGCACAATACCCATCGGCGGCAGCCGCGCCGGCGCCGGGTAGCTGCGCGCCAGCTCCATCCGTGCCAGCCGCCGCGCGGTGCATTTACGCGGGTCGTCCTGACCCAGCTCGAGCACGCGCAGTTCAATCGACATGCAACCCAAAGTCGACCGGCGAGGCGCCTAGCGTCAACATCCCCAGCGAGAGGTAGTCACCGTGCGGGGCATACTCGGCGACGTTCTGCAAATTGAGGCCGCCCGAGAGCTCAATCGCGACCCCGAGCGGCCGCAGCTGCACCGCAGCTGCGGCCGCCTCCCCAAAGGAAAAGTTGTCGAGCAGCACCCGGTCGGCGTCCGCTTTCGCCACCTCTAGCGCCTGCTCCAGCGTGTCGACCTCAACGACCAGTTCCAGCCCCGGCGACGCCGCGCGTGCGCGACGCACCGCCTCCGTAATGCTGGCGCAGAGCCGCAGGTGGTTGTCCTTGACCAGCAGAGCATCGTCGAGCCGCATCCGATGCGTCCCGCCGCCGCCGTCGACGACCGCCTGTTTCTCGAGCTCGCGCAGCCCGGGGATGGTCTTGCGCGTCGCCAGCACTTCCACGGCGGGATTCGCGGCGCGCGCCCGCGCGACGACCGCGGCTGTGAGCGTTGCGATGCCCGAGAGGTGCGCCAGCAGGTTCAGCGCCAGCCGCTCGCGCGCCAGGATTTCGCGCGCCGCCCCCGCCAGCCGCGCCACCCCGGCGCCAGCCGGGAGCGCGTCGCCGTCGCCGAACGCCAGTTCGCAGCGCACGCCACCCTGCGCGAAGAGCAGCTCCGCAGCGCGCCCGCCGGAGAGCGTGCCGGGTCCGCCGCGGATGGCCGCCGTGCAGTCGCGCTCGTCGACGACTGCCAGCGACGTGGCGTCGCCCGCACCGACATCTTCGGCGAGCCACTGCGTTAGCGCTGCCGCCAGCTCCATCGTCGGGTGAGGCTGCTGCTGGTTATGAAGGCTTCAGCTTGGACCCGGCTCGCCACGCAGCTTCTGCGAGAGCCACCAGGTGCAGCCGATGGCGGCCAGCCAGAGCAGGATGTTAGCGCGGTAGGTCCAGTGGTAGGCGTCGAGGTTAGCCATGCCGCTATCGAGGAAATAGCCCATCAGAACGTATCCGAGCGCGATGCCGAGCGCCTGCCCAACCAGCGCTGTCGCGCCTGCCATCCCGAGGCCACGGTTGCGCTCGCGCGCGGTGGTGAAACGCGCCATCAGTGCGTCGTCTGAGACGAGAAGCATCGGGTAGACTGGAATCACGAAGATGATAATCGCGACCGTCAGCGGCAGCCCCAGCGCGAAGAGCGACCACAAGCCGCCGTAGGCGAGCGCCGACCAGAGCAGCACCCGCTCGGCGCCCATGCGGTCGCACACCTTGCCGATGACCGCGTAGAGTATCAGCACCATCAGCACCGCCCACGCCTCGAGCAGCGCCGAGAAATCGACATCGGCGCCGCGCACCTCGAAGTAGCGCAGCGACGTCAGCACCACCGCGCCACGCGGCATCGCCACCAGCAGCACCCCCAGCAGGATGAGCGGCGGCCAGCGGCTCTCGAAGGCGAAGAGGGCGCGCAGCCCCGCCAGCCGCGCAGTGATTCCTGACGGAGCAGCGCCCGCCGTGACGGGCGCTGCGCCCCGCACCGCCCATACCGGCCGCGCGAACTCGTCGCCGCGCAGGAGCAGCACCAGCCACGCCGCTAGCACCAGCAGCGGCACCATCAGCGCCGCCAGCCCCAGCATCGCGTCGGACGCGCCGCGCGCGTCGAGCAGCCGGTCGTAGACCTGCCCGGCAGCGAGCGCGACCAGCGCCGAGACCAGACTCGCGACGGCGTAGAGCAGCCCAATGGCCTCGCCCTTGCGGTCGGGATACCACTCGGTCACGGCGGCGAACGCCAGCCGCGCCGACGAGAGCAGCGCTACTTGCAGCATCGACGCCGCCATGAACGCTTCCAGCGAGAGCCACGGGAAGAGCAGCGCCAGCGCCGCAGCACCGCCCAGCGCCCCCAGCATCATCCGGCGCCGCTGCCCCCAGCGGTCGGCCGCGGCGCCCCACAGCGACCCGCAGCCGCCGACGGTCAGCGCCAGCAGGCCGGTGTGCAGCAGCACGAGGTCCTCGCGCGCGCCGAGTTGCCGCGAGTGGAACGAATACATCACCAAGGCGGTGTTGACACCCATCACCAGCAGCGCCCCCGCCAGCAGCAGCCGCGGCAGGTCGCCCGGCCGCGACGGCCCCGCGACGGCCGCCAGCGTGCGGTAGCGGCCGCGCAGCCACCAGCCGATGCCGCCCATCAGCGGCAGCGTCAGCAGGTAGAGCGCCGAGAGCAGGTCGGCGGAGATTATGTTCGGCTCATCGGGGGGTTCGGTCGGGGGCGGAGTCGGTGCAAAGGGCAGGTAATCCGCAACATAGAAGGTTACGCCAGTTTCGTTCGCCCCGTCGTAGAGTGTTTCACTGGTTGTATCAACAGTCCGTGACCAGGAGAATTCGAGCCGGACTGTGGTGTTGTATCGGATGATTCCTTCATCCAGAGTAATTGCCACATCAGCTTCATAGATACCATTTCCGCCAGCCGTCAGTTGTGCTTCGGAAATCAGGGTGCTATTAACGAAAAGGCGAACTTCGACACTGTTACAGGAAGAAACCAGGCATTCACGTTCCAGATGCAGGCGGACGTGTGCGATGTCTTCTTCCAGTCGGGCGTCGCCGGAGAGTGGTTCGCTCTCGTATTCCAGATTAGTAGAACCTCCGTCCCAGTTTCCTCCGCCACCGGTTGCCCTGCTCTCATTCGCCGACAGCCCACCACTGCCGTTCTGCATCGTGTCATATGCCCACAACCATCCATGCTCGGGAGTGGGGTCGTCGTCTTCGCCTGCGCTAGCAACAGGCAGGACTGCAACGAGCAGCAGCGCGACTAGCAGCGCGGGCCGCGCTGCCTGCGGTGGTAGTACTACGGCGTGTCCTGTTCGCACGTGCCGGTAGCAGCAGGGCGCTTTAGTCGCGCCGGCGCAGAGCTAATCCCAGCGCGGAAAGCGCCGCCAGTAACCCGAAGCCGGGGATTCCGCCTTCTTTCTCGGTGCCGGTGTCGGTCTCCTCGGGCTCTTCGCCCTTGGTCTCCTGCTCAGCTATCTTGACCGAGAGGTCGCCGCTGGTGGCGGTCTCGACGCCGTCGCTGGCGGTCGCCTGCACCTGGAAGGTGTAGGTGCGGCCGGAGAGCGAGGTCACGTCAGGCGCAAGGTTGACCGCGATGGTCACCTGCCCCCCAGATGTGACTGGCACGGAGGTGTGCTCGAGCGTCGCCCAGTCGGGCGCATCGACCAGCGCCAGGCTGGCGGTGTCGTAGCCGTTGCCGTTGTTGGAGAGGATTACCTGCAGCTGGATGGTTGTCGACTGCGCGACTTCGACCGAGTTGACCTCGGTGCCGGTGGCGTTGAGGGCGTAGCTGAAGGCGAGGTCGTGTATCTGCCGCACGGAGGCCGTGACGGTCTCGGTGGCGTTGGTCTCGCCGTCTTCGGAGGTTACGGTGACAGTGATGTTGCCGCTGGTGGCGTGCGCCTCTTTGCTCGCTGGTACCATCACGGTCAGCGCGAAGTTGCCGTTACCCAGCGTGGCGACGTCAAGGGTGTCGACGTCCGCTGCGGGGGCCCAGAGGCCGGGGCCGTCAACCGCGATAGCGTAGCTGTCGAGCCCGTTACCGAGATTCCCGACGGTGAAGAGGAAGGTGACGTTGCTGCCGGGGCTGCCAATCTTGGTCGATTCGTCAACGCTGAGCGAGAGGCCGTAGTGCTGCGTCACCGTGGCGGTGAAGGTCTGCGAGTTGCTCCGGGAGGGGTCGTTGACCGAAGTGGCAGTCAGCGTCAGCGTGCCGTTGTCGCCCGCGCCGTCGCCGGCGGGGATGCTCACATTCAGCTCGAAGCCGAAGCTGCCACCCGCGAGGCGCCAAGCGAGCGGGCCGGTGGAGGCCGGCTGCCCGGTCGCGATCCAGCCTGCGGGCAGGTTGCTGTTCCAGCCGAGGTTGAACTCGTCGTCGGTGTTGCCGAGGTTGCGGACTGTGACATCCCACACCGCAAAGGCTGCGCCGCCGGAGACGTCGACTGCCTGCGAGCCGGCGCCGGTCACGGTCACGCCGTAGACCGGCTCGATGCTGGCGAAGAGCTTGACCGGGAACGACTGGAAGTAGGGGAAGCCGAACGGGTCGCCGGGGTCGAGGCTGCTCGCTTGAAAGTTCACTTCTTGCGAGCCGGCTTGAATCGTGTTGTCAAAGAGTGTCACCGTGACGGTCGAGTTGTGGATCTCTCTGGCACCCATGCCATAGAGAGTCATCGACTGCAGGCTGGGGTCCCAGTCGTTGCCGCTGACGCGCCAGCCGCCGGTTCCGGCATACTGCACAGTTATGTCGTCGTTGATGGCGACTGCGCTGCCATTCTCGTCGACCGCGATGTTCTCGACCGTCAGCGCGTAGTCGTTCGAGTCACCCACTTCGAAGGACTGCACGGCGTCGTCGTCGCTCCATGCAATCCAGTTGGTGACGATGACGACAAATTGCTGGTCGACACTGTCACCGTCAGCGCTGACCGTGATGGTGACCGCGGTCTGCTTGCCGATATCGCTGCCGAAGGGCACCGAGACGTCCACCGCCAGTATCGCGCTGGAGTTGGCGCCGAGCGCGCCAATGTTCATCAGCCCCTGACTGTAGTTGCCGGTGGACTGCAGGGTGAAGTTGACTAGGTCGGGCGGCCATTCGGGGTCGTCAGTCTCGGCGCTTACCCGCACCGCACTGTAGTCGGCATCGCCGCTGTTGGTGATGCTCAGCGTGAACATGGCGGTGCCGTTGGCCGAGGCGAACGACTCCTGCTCGTGATAGCCGCTGCCGCTTACGTCGAGCTGCGCGTCCGCCTCAGCCGAGGGGAGCGCTGCGACTAGCGCGAGCAAGGCGAAGGCGGCCAGCAGGCCCCTAGTGGTTGTCAAGGGTCTGCCTCCAGTTCAGCGCCGCCTGAGCAGCAGTGCCATGCCGAGAGCGGAGAGCACTGCCAGTAGGCCAAAGCCCGGGATTCCGCCATCGTCATCGTCGCCGATGTCGTCCGTGCCCGGGTCGCTGCCGCCAGTCGATTTCTTGGTGACGTCAACGGTCAGGGTACCGCTCGAGACGGCCGTTCCACTGCCGCCGGTCGCAGTTATGGTGAAGATGGTGCTGTCAGTCGCGTCATCCGTGGTAGGAGCTAGGGTCACCGTGACACTGATGGTGCTACCCGGGGCGACAACACCGTCAGTCGCGCTCAATGAGGCGAATGCGGGAGCGCCGTCCAGCGCGAAGGTAACCGTCTCAGGGCCGTTGCCACTGTTGGTCAGGTTGACGGTAATGCCTCCCGATGAGTCCTGTACCACTGATATTGATTTGGCACCACTCTCGAACGCCAGGTCGTACACCTGTGCAGTGGTCACTTTCACTGCATCCTCGGTGAATATCGGTGTTCCAGGATCCTCAGAGGTCACTGTCACAGTAAAGTCACCGCTCTGCGTGTGTGCCTGCTTGTCAGCGGGTACCGTGGCGGAGACGACGAACTGCCCGGTCTCACCCGCCGCAACTGTTACCTCGACTTGGTCGGACGCGGGGCCGTAGGCAGAGGGGCCGCTGACGACGACTGCGTAGCTGTCATCGCCGTTGCCGGTATTAGTGATGGTATATGCGAATTCGGCAGTCTCACCCGGTGCCTTGGTAGCATCATCCGGGGAACTGAGGGTAAGACCATACGCCTGCGCAACCGTGGCGCTGAACGACTGGTCAGCTGTCGTGGCGCCGCTGGATGAGCTGACGAGGCTCATCGTAAAGCCGTGGCTACTGCCGGCACCGAGGCCGCCTGGGACAGTCATGGTGACGGTGAAGTTGTGCACGGCCGCCTCGCCGCTCCCTTTCCAGCCTAGGTTGGAGGTACTACCGCTGTCGGTGCCGGTAGTGGCCCAGTTGGCTCCGTCGGCATCGGCGGTGTCGAAGCTGAAGTCGAAGCTGTCATCGGTGTTGCCCATGTTCTTGATGGTCACTTCCCAGCTCACCTCGCCGCCGCTGGCGGGCACCGTTTTGCTGCCGCTGCCGGACACCCCCACGTCAAAGTAGTCTGCGATAGTGGCGTTCATCACGATGAAGAAGGGCTGATTGTAGCCGCTGTCGTCCCACGCCTGAAACGCGAGGGTTGCGACACCCGCTGGGAAGTTGACGCCCGAGAGCGAGATTTCGAGCGAGATGATGTATTCCTCGTCGCCCTCCATACCGTAAAGTGTAGCGGTGTCCGTCTGGTCCCAGTCATCACCGGCGACGGTCCAGCCTATGTCGGCGCCGCTGTAGCCGATGGTAATATTGCTGGAAATATCATCCTCGTTCAAGTTCAGCACGGTAATTGAGTAGATGTTGCACGAGGCCGAGGCAGCGCAGTCCACCTCGTTGTCACCCTCCACGTAGGACTGTGTTTCGTCCTCGGAGAAGGCTACCCAGTCGGTCACGGCCACGGTGAATTCCACCATGGCGGAATCGTCATCGGCTTCAAACGTCGCCGTGAAGGTCACGCTGTCGCCGTTCTCGGCCGATCCGGGAATCGAGATGATGCCCATGACCATATCGATGTCCTCGAATGCCAGTCCGCCGAGGTCGGCGGTACCGTTGCCGTGAGCGCCGGTGTAATAGCTCTCGAAGTATACTATATCGGCGGTCCACGACGCGTCGTCAAACGAGGCCGAAATGTTGACGCCGCTGTAGTCGGCATCGCCATAGTTGTACACGTAGGCCATAAAGTGGGCCTTGCCGCCGGCCGGGCCGAACGACGTCATGTCGTTGTCGCCCTCACCACCAGCGTACATCATTGCGCCGGCACTTGCGTTGGGCACTACAAAGGCAGCCGCGAGCATCAGCATCGCGATAGCCAGTACACCCCGAACATTCTTGCTGTTTTCCATTTTATTCACCTTTTTTACGTCCTTTATCAAGTCTCCGTAGGAGACCACGGTAACGCCGTCGATTATGGGTGCGCTATAAAAGGTTTCGATTTTCCCCCCTGTTTGGCTGGTAATCGGTTTTGACAAAACGTGCAGGTGGCCGTGCGGGGCACCCTGCTGTAACGCACATTGGCGACACGGCAATTCAGGGAAACCTTTTTTATGGGGGCGAGTACCGCCGCGGTCCCGTCGCCGGGAGAGGTCACAAATGGAGAAGCACAGCAGGTTCGAAAAAGCCCGTATTATTGGCTCACGCGCCCTCCAGATTTCGATGGGTGCCCCCGTGGATATTGAAGTCCCGGAAGAGATTATCGACCCGGTAATTATCGCCCAGATGGAGTATGACCAGCAGGTTATCCCCATCACCGTGGTCGACCGCGAGAAGAAGTGATTATCGAGGATATCACCCTGCGGCGCATCCTCGACTCGCGGGGCAACCCGACCGTCGAGGCTGACATCACGACAGCCTCCGGCTTCGGCCGCGCTGCCGCCCCCGCGGGCGCGTCCACCGGCACGCATGAAGCGCAGGCGTGGCCGGAAGGCGGCGTCGCTGCCGCCATCGAACTGGCGCGGCAGGAAGTCGTGCCGGAGCTCATCGGGGTCAGCGCCGACGAACAGGCGCAGGTCGACGCGCTGCTGCACGAAGTGGACACCACCGCCAATTTCAGTCGCATCGGTGGCAACCTGGCGGTCGCGATTTCGCTCGCGACCGCCCGCGCGGCGGCCGCCAGCCAAGGCGTGCCGCTCTTCCGCTACGTCGCCGGGATGGGCGACTGCGTCCTACCGGCAGTGATGGGGAACGTGCTCGGTGGCGGCGCTCACGCGGTCGGCGGCACCGACATCCAGGAATTCCTCGTGACCAGCTTCGACAACGACGTTTCGCGCGCAATCGAGGCCAACGCCGCGGTCCACCGCGAGGTCGGTGCGGCGCTGCGTGAGCGGTTCCCCGACACGGCGCTCGGCAAGGGCGACGAGGGGGCGTGGGTCGCGCCGCTCGAAAACGTCGCGGCGCTCGAGCTGGTGGTCAAAGCGGTGCAGTGCGTCGCCGTTGAGACCGGAGTCGATATCCGGCCGGGGCTCGACCTCGCCGCCAGCGAGTTCTACCGCGACGGGAAGTACGTCTACAGGGACCGCAGCCTGACTCCCGAGGAGCAGGTCGATTTCGTCGTTTCGCTGATTGAGGATTATGGCCTCCACTCGGTCGAGGACCCGCTCGATCAGGAGGATTTCGAGTCGTGGGCGGCGCTGACGGCGCGCACCGACGCGCTGGTCATCGGCGACGACCTCTACGTCACCAACGTCGCGCGGCTCGCGAAGGGGATTGAGCTGGAGGCGACGAACGCGATACTCATCAAGCCCAACCAGATTGGGACGCTGACTGACACTATCGAGACCGTTACGCTGGCACGCGAGGCGGGGCTGGCGACCGTCATCTCGCACCGCAGCGGCGAGACCACCGACACCGCCATCGCGCACCTCGGGGTCGCTTTCGGGTGCCATGCCATCAAGACCGGCGCGGTGGGTGGCGAGCGAATTGCAAAACTTAATGAACTGGTCCGCATCGCCGGCGAACTGACATGACTGAAGCCGTAGCCGAACAGCCGCTGCTAATCGATGAGGATACCTTCCTCAACTGCGGAGTGCACATTGGCACCAAGCAGAAGAGCAAGGACATGCAGCCCTACATCCATCGCGTCCGCGATGACGGCCTGCGCATCCTCGATGTCAGCTGCACTTCGCAGCAGATTCGTGTCGCCGCGGAGTTCCTGAACGGCTTCGAGCCGGCCGAAATCCTGGTGGTCTCGGCGCGGCAGTATGGCTGGAAACCCGCACGGCAATTCGCCGAGGCGACCGGCGTCACTTGCATCCCGGGCCGCTTCACGCCGGGACGGCTGACCAACCCCGAAATGCAGAACTTCATCGAGCCCCGCGCAATCCTGCTCACCGACCCCGCTGCCGACGTGCAGCCGTTCCGCGAGGCACTGAACATCGCGATTCCGGTGGTGGCGCTGTGCGACGCCAACAACCTCACGACTGGTGTCGACCTCATCATCCCGGGCAACAACAAGGGGCGCAGTGCACTGGCGCTGATATACTGGCTGCTCGCCCGCGAGATGCTGCGGCTGCGCGGCGACCTAGGCGCGGACGAGGAGTTCGAGCCGACCGTGGACGACTTCGAAGCTCCGCTGGTCTGATTTTTATACTGGTCGTCGAGAGGCCCCGGCTGCTTCTGGCGCTGCCGGGCAGCTTACTTAACCCCGCGCAGTTGCCGCGCTGTTGACTGCCGCCGTGGAGTGCCACGCGCTGGAGCGCGGCTATGGCTCGCTGGAAGTGCTGCGCGGGCTCGACATGCATGTGGCGGCCGGCAGCATCTATGGCCTGCTGGGGCCTTCGGGCTGCGGCAAGACTACGCTACTGAAAGTGCTACTGGGGCGGCTGGTGCCGTGGAGCGGGAGTACAGTGGCGCTGGGGGGCGCGCCGGGCGAACCCGGCGCACCGGTCCCCGGGCCGGCCGTCGGGTACGCGCCGCAGGAACTGGCACTCTACGAGGACTTGAGCATCGGCGAGACGCTGCGCTTCCACGGGCGGCTGCAGCTTCTGGACCGCACGCAAGTCGCGCAGCGCGAAGCGTGGCTGCTCGACTTCCTCGACCTGCCGGACGCCGAGCGCGTCGTCGGCAAGCTGAGCGGCGGGCAGAAACGACGCGTCTCGCTGGCGGTGGCGCTGCTGCACGAGCCGCAGCTGCTGCTGCTCGACGAGCCGACCGTGGGTGTTGACCCCGAGCTGCGCGCGCGCATCTGGGACCACCTGCGGACGATTGCCGACGGGGGGACGACGGTGGTCCTGACGACCCATTACATTGACGAGGCGGCACAGGCCGACTCCGTGGGGCTGATGCGCAACGGGCGGCTGCTGGCGGAGGACGCCCCGCAGGCGCTGATGGAGCCGCACGGCCACGTCTCGCTCGAGCAGACCTTCCTGCTGCTCTGCCGGCGCGAAGGGGGCGGGCGCGCGACCGCCGGGGGCGAAGCATGAATTTCGCCCGCATCCGCGCCATCGCCGCGCGCAAGTTCGCATCGCTGCGGCGCGACAAGCGCACCTTCGGCTTCATCGTCATCATGCCTGCCATCCAGATTGTGCTGATGGGCATCGCCATCGGGCAGGTGCCGACCGGGCTTGACATCGCGATTATCGATGACGGCCCGACCGGGATGGGCGCGACTATCACGGACTATCTCGCAGATTCTGAGTCGCTGATAGTCCATGCCGACTACGGCTCAGTCAAGGAGGCGCGGGGCGGAATCGAGGCAGGCGAAATCTGGGCGGCGCTCTTTATTACGCCCAATGGCACGCTCGAGCTGCATCTCGACAACTCCAACCAGCAGGTTACGAACACCATTCTGGTCGAGGTGCGCAATGCGATGACGGCGGCGCTGGAGGAGCAGGGCAGCTCGCTGCCGCTGGCGGTGGTGCAACCGGTCTACGGCGAGCGCGACCCCGCCTTCATTGACTTCCTGGCGCCGGGAATCATGGCCTTGGTCTGCTTCATGTTCTCTTTCATCCTGACCACCATGGCGTTCGTCGGTGAGCGCTACGA
>Ga0310125_10001479_pt1 | contig 11881 bp, 9 predicted proteins | sample CB11b_Tmax_Bot8__FD_203508 | JGI IMG/M metagenome (GOLD analysis project Ga0310125, IMG submission 203508) | Marine microbial communities from Western Arctic Ocean, Canada - CB11b_Tmax_Bot8 | ecosystem: Environmental > Aquatic > Marine > Oceanic | place: Canada: Western Arctic Ocean | collected... | reverse complement strand
CCCGCTGCAGAATCGGGCGGCACTCTTCTCACGGGAGCCGGGCCATATCAACGTCGTCGAGCCGCACAAGCGCCCCTTCCACACGATCATCCCGGCGATGGCGTTCAAGGACGGTGAGTTCTTGATGACCTTCGGGGCCATGGGCGGCGCCGTTCAACCCCAACAGCACGTGCAAATCTTCCTGAACGTCGTCGAATTCGGAATGAACGCGCAGCAGGCCGTCGAGATTCCTCGGATCAATCACGACAACGGGATGAGGGTGACCGTCGAGCCCGGCATCGACGAGGCGGCATTGGTCCAGCTTGAGGCGATGGGTCACGAACTCCGACGGAGAACGACCCGCGGGGGTGTGGGAGGCGCTCAACTGATCATGTTCGATCGGGCCACCGGTGCGATGATTGGCGGGTCGACGCCGCATAAGGATGGAGCTGCAGTGGTGTACTAGGGGGCTGTTGCGTGATATGAGAACGACCCACGAGGCCTATCTGATCGGTGTCCAGGCGGTCTCGGAGGTGGCTTCGGGTCTTACCGATGTGCAGTTCGTGGCGGAAAAGGATCCCGCGGCGCCCGCACCCCCGCTCGCGCCGAACCGTCTGATCACGCGGGGGGGCGGCTCGCAGGAGGTCGTCATCACGGACTGCACCAGGCGCTGGGACGCTCACCGCGAGGGGCCTATACGAGCTTCCAGACCCGGCAGCTTGAATCGCTCAGCGGCTTGGACGCTGAGCCTGCAATGGGGAGCGGACCCGCCGCGATCCCAACCACCGTCATGGTTGGCGACATGCTGTCGATCAACCTGCCAGATACCAACGGCAGCGTCTGCGTCAGCTCGACCACCATCACGGCCGAGGTGAAACACATCGGCACCAAGGGCGTGTGGGTGGTCGGGCGCCAAACCGACTCCGGATTGCAGGTACAGAGCTACGGGGTGATTCGAGAACCGTAAAGCTCTTCCCCAGAGAGGTATCCAATGCGCACATGGCAGAGACTCGGCTCGCTGGCGGCTCTTGTCGCCCTCGCTTCAATACTCACCTTGGCCGCAGTCCAACAAGTCCCCCTCACTCCCGAGCAGCAGGCGCGGCTGCAGATTCGTGAAGTGATGGACGGCCTCTACATCCTCCCCGGGTTCGATGGCGGGCAGTCGGGTGGGAACGTGGCGGTCCGGGTGACCGACGACGGCGTCATCATCGTCGACGACAAGTTCCCTTACAGCTTCGACTTCATCACCGAGCAGGTCACCAGCGTCACCAACCAGCCGATCAAGTACGTGCTCAACACGCATCACCACGACGACCACTCCGGCAGCAATGCGGACTTCATGCCGTCGGCCGAAGTGATCGCGCACAAGAACGCCCGCGCGAACATCGTCCGGAACAACCAACCCGGGGCGCCGCGCATCATGTTCGCGGACGAAACCGCGGTATTCCTCGGGGGTGCCGAAGTCCAGATGCACCACTTCGGACGGGGTCACACCAACGGGGATGCCGTGGTCTACTTCCCCGATCTTCGGACGGTCCACACCGGGGATCTCTTCGTCTATGGCGAACGGTTGGACGGCACCACCCTGTCACCGTTCTGGGACTTCGACAACGGTGGCAGCGTCCTCGAGTGGCCGGCCACGCTAACCCGGTTGCTTGCCCTAGACTTCGACACCGTGATCCCGGGCCACGGACCGATCTTGACCAAGGCCGACATCAGGACGTTTCGCGGTAAGCTCGAGACCGTGATCGATCGGGTCAGCAGCGAGATCGCGGCGGGCGCGACGCGAGACGATATTGCCTCTCGGGTCGACACGACCGACCTCGACTGGCCGCTCGCCCCAGTGCGCATCCAGAACGTGTTCGACGAGTTGACCGCCACCCAATAGTGCCAGCGTTTCGTTGGGATGTGTGGGGGGACCTGACCGATGGCCCTCAGATCGGCCAGGTCCCCCCACACATCCCAGGAGTGGTACCGTCAAGCGGTAAGGCAGCCTACCAGTAATGCCACCCAGCGTGACACTGCTTAGAAGTGATAGAAGACCGCCGCTCTCAGTTGTGCATTCAGCTCCTCGTCACCGAGCGGAAAGCTGCCTCCCAAGCCTATGAACAAGTCAGGGTCGTTGCTGAAAGGCGCCACCTTGATCCCGGGCCTCCGTGCTGGCGGCCCAGTCGATCGTGAAGACGATCAGCGCAACGTCTCGTTGAAGAAGTCGACGGTCCGCTGCCATGCCAACGTGGCCGCTGCCTCGTCGTAACGGGGCGTCGTGTCGTTGTGGAATCCGTGATTGGCGCCCTCGTACATGTGCATCGTGTACGTCTTACCGTTGGCCTGTAGCACGGCCTCATAGGCCGGCCATCCGGCGTTGATACGCTCGTCGAGACCCGCGTAATGGATGAGCAGGGGCGCGTTGATTCTGGGCACGTCCTCTACCGCGGGTTGACCTCCGTAGAAGGGAACGGAGGCACCCAGATCTGGGATGCGCACGGCCATCATGTTGCAGATCCCTCCACCGTAGCAGAAGCCCACCACGCCGACCGCCCCGCTGCATTCTTCGTGGGCTTTCAAGAAGCCCCCGGCCGCGACGAAATCCTCCTGCATCTCAGCGCGGTCCCGCTGGCCCTGGAGCGTCCGGCCGTCGTCGTCGTTGCCGGGGTAGCCGCCGAGCGGTGTGAGCGCATCGGGCGCGAACGCCAGGAATCCAGCGAGCGCCGTTCGGCGTGCGACGTCCTCGATGTGCAAGTTGAGGCCACGATTCTCATGAACCACGACGACACCGGGCAGGTCGCCACTCGAGCCCGCCGGTCGCACCAAGTATCCTCGCATCGTGCCGGCGCCCTGCGGCGAAGCGTACTCGACGTACTCTCCGACTACCTGCGCATCGTCACTCCTCACCTGCTGCAGCTCGTCGTACTTGGGGCTCAGAGCCTCCAGCAGGGCCGCGGCCGACATGCCACCGACGGCGAAGGACGACGCCCGATCAAGAAACTGACGTCGGTCGATGAAACCGTGGACGTACTTGTCGAAGAGATCGAGAAGTCCCTGATCGAAGTCGCTCGCCTTCTTGCGTGTCATGTCGTCCTCACTTTTCTGGTGTTATTGAGTCGGTCCTCACTTTTCTGCCGTTACTGAGACATCCCGCCGCTGAAGCGAGCACTCAGCGCATCCCGATCGACCGCTATACCGCGGAGATAGACCGAGTCGATGTCCCTCGTGTTCGTGATGTCTTCCAGTGGATTCGCATTCAGAACAACGAAGTCCGCGCTCTTACCCACCGCCATCGAACCAATGTCGTCCAGCGCCATCAACGCGGCGGAACTGCTCGTCGCCGCGACGATGACTTCGGCGGGGGTCATTCCGGACCTCACCATGTCCGCCATCTCCTGATGGACGGCCCACGGCGTGCTCCCGTCCGTGCCGAACGCGATCCTCACCCCCGCTTGATTGAGTCTCGCAAGGTTACGGGCCTGGATGCCGAACGCCTCCTGGGCTGCCGGCCGATCCGTCGACCTCTCCTGCATCTCCTGCAACTCGCCGGCGGGGACCGTCCCGCTCAGCCAACTGAGCTCTTCGGCCACGCCCGGACCGGGGAGGTTGGGAACCAAGACCACATTCGGGCGCTCGTTCCAGAGCGCGACGAGCTCATCGTCGATGTCCCGATCGCGAATGCCGTGGGCGAACGCGTCGATCCCCGCCCGCAGAAGTCCCTTCGCGTCCTCCAGCCTGAAGATGTGGGCCGTGACACGGAGGCCGCGCGCGTGGGCCTCGTCGATGACCGCACCGTACAGTGCCGGGGAGAGCCTCTCGTATTGGCCGTTGCGATCGTCGACCCAGATCTTGACGAAGTCCGCCTCCTGGGCAGCCAATGCCTGCACGGCAGTCCGCGCCTCTTCCTCTCTAGTGATCCAGAAGGGGACTTCGGACCGCCCAGGCTCAGGGGAGGTGATCCCGCGCCCCGCGGTGCGTGATGAGGCTCCGTCGGGCACCGCCTCGTCGCGCACCTCGAACCCGACGTCGCCCTCGTCCAGACCCAGGCTCACGACCATGCCGGCTCCGTAGTACGCCATGTGCTGGAGCTGGCCGATCCGATCCTCACGAGTGGACGCCAAGTGTACGTGGACATTGACGATCGCGGGAATGACGGTCTTACCGCTGAGATCGACGCGGGTGGCTCCTCCCGGAACGTTCACATCCGCCCTTCGTCCGACACTTGTGATGCGGTCCCCCTCGACGACGAACACCGCATCCTCGACCGCGGCGCTTCCGTCCCCGACAATGAGGCGAGCTCCCTCGAACGCGGTCACAGCGCCCCCGCTGCCCACCTCCGGGCCGTTGCACCCGGTCATCGGGATCCCAACCAAGGAGAGCACGGCAGACATCACGACCGCGTTACGCGACACACTCGTGGCTTGGCGCATGGAAACCTCACATCGAAGGTGGCGACCTGAGATCACATTAAGATTTCTCAGCTAGAGCCGATAGGTGTAGTTCAGCTTGACGCTCGCGCCACGAGAGAGAGTCATGAACTCCCGGTTCTGGTTGAACAGCCCGTCACCCGGGTTCTGCCAGTTCTGCGTAAAGACGAGGAAGAGATCGTTCCCTGGCGTGATGATCCAGCGCATCCGCATGAAGAGGCCCACGATCTCAGAAACGTCGTCGTACTGGATGTTGCCCGTGACGTTTGCCAGCGGAGTGATGTTCCACTCGCCGGCCACTCGAACGAGGTTCGCGTCGAACGATCCTTCGGGTAGGTCGACGTTGTTGTTTTCGACCGTGGCGGAGAGGAGAATTCCCGGTGACGGTCGGAGGTCCACGCCGAACGCCAACTGGGTCCGGTCTCCGCTCCAGAAGCCGCCTCGACGGATCTCCACGCTCGCGGAGACGACTCGGCGACTCGCGGTTCTAGTCGCCAGACTCCACTCCCAGTTCTTGTAGATCCCCGGTTGGATGAGGACACCGTCGCTGATCTCGAATCCGTTGTCGAGGAACTCGAACTGGCGCTGCAGGTTGATGTCGAAGTTGTCCTGGCTCTCGAAATCGACTCCAAAGAGCTTGAATTGCCACTGTCGTTCTTCGGCGATGCCGGTCGTGATGCTCTCTAGGTGCCGGAACTGGGCGGAGAAGTCGAATCTGCGAATCCAGTCGATATCGGATCTCGGCTGCCAGCCGATCTGGGGCTCGACGCGCCGGAACCCGTTCCGCGTGACGAAGCCCACCGCGGGGTCGTATTCGTCCCCGAACTCGCGGTAGGAGATGTGCCCAGACCAGATGTCGTTCGGATAGTTGATCCGAACGCCGCGAGCGGAGAGATCCGACGTCGACCGTTCGCCGCCGCGGTCAGGGTTGGAGTTCCAGGCTGCAAACGCTTGAAGGTCGAAGTTCTTGTCGCCGAAGAGTCGAGAGGTGGCGTAGTAGAGGTCGGCCCCAACGGTGTGCTGGTCCTTGGGGGCCCGCGCAGTCGGATCGGTGGGGTCGACACCGGTGGAGCGACGCGTGTAGATGGCTCCGATGGTCGACTGCTCGAAGATGCTCCGCTTGACCCGGGCCACAGTGAACTGCTCTCCGGCGAAGGTCCCGCCACCCACGTCCGCAGACTCGCGGTCAGAAGTATTCACGTGGATGAATCCGAGTTCGTACCTTCCGGCCTGGCCTCCGAGTCTGCCCGCGTAGTTGAGCGGTATCTGTTCGCCCTGGATCAGCCCGATCCGTCGGCTGAAGTAGGGATCGGCCCCGTTGCCGGGCGCGAAGTTGAAGACGCCTGATCCCTCGAGAAAGAAGTCGCGCTGCTCAGGGAATCGCAGTGGAAAGCGAGTGAGGTTGAGGCGCCGCTGGTCGACCTCAGCCTCGGCGAAGTCGGTATTGACGCTCACGCCGGCTCTCAGGCTCGGCGTGACGTTGTAGTTGACGTCGAGACCGATGGCGCTCGGGTACGTGGTCGCATCGGCCTCAGCCGGCACGTTCTTCCAGTTGGTCACCGCGTAGGGAACCGCCTCGAGCCCGATTCCCTGTGACATTCCCAGGAGACCAGTGAGTCGGCCGGCGTGGATGGGTTCCCGGAGGCTCTGGTTGCGCCGATATCCTCGCCAGAGGATCTCCTCGTTCCTGCTGCGGATCGTGCGCTGGAAGTTGATGCCCCAGGCGTCTGAGGTTGGATCGAAGTTCAGCGTGCGGAAGGGAATCTGGATTTCCAGAGACCACCCGTCAGGGCGACTGGCGGTTTGAACTCGCCAGATTCCGTCCCACGCCCGTCCGCCCCCGCCCCCGCCGCCAGCGATTAGGGCGTCACCCATTACGCCAAGAGCATTGGTCTCGAAGAAGTAGCCGGTTCGACCATCCTGGAAAGTGTCGAGAATCCACATGAAGCGGTCGTCTGCGCTCAAGAAACCATCCCGCCGCTTCTGGAACGCCAGGACCCTCTCAGGATCATCGTAGAGCATGGCTCCGATATAGATCGCATCCTCGTCATAGACGACTCGGATCTCCGTCCGCTCCGACGGCACCCCGCCCTCTACGGGCTCCTGTGTGGTGAAGTCCGTGATGGGGATTGCCCGCTCCCACACCCCCTCGTCGAGGCGTCCGTCCATGTTGATCTCGTCACCGATCTCGAGCGGAAGCGCGATGAGATCGACGAGCTCGCCATCCACTCCCTCGTCGGCAAGGGTCTGGGCCGCGAGGGGATCCACCACGGACAAGAAAAGGAGCGCTGTCGCCAGCAGAATTCCACGTGCCGAATCTCGAACCCGCGCTGGTGCCATCTATCGTCGACTCTCAGGAGCATGGACTGATTCGGCGTCAGCCGACGGGAGCGTACGGACAATTACTTAACAAGATACACGCCCCTTGCCGGGTGTTGTAATCGGAGCCGCATCCTTGCGCCACCGAGTGGGTGGCCAAAGGCCACTGTCACGCGTGGGATAAATACTGACCAAAACCCCACCCTACTGGCGTGCCGGATACAAACGTTGGATTCTTACTGTCGTGGAGTATTGCCGTGTCGCTGACCGGCGACCGACGTGTAACACGAGGAAGCCACGAGATTCGAATGCTACCTGTACCGTCAAAGAAGGAGAGTATTATGAGTTCATTGAATCGGTGTTCCAAGCTTCTGGCGCTGTCCGCGGTCCTTGGCGTGGTCTGGACTGCGGGGTGCACGCCGCAGGACACGGCGGCGGTTGGGGAAGCCAATGCCATGAGCATGCAGGAGGGCATGCTGGTGCATGACGGCCAAGAACTATTCGGCCATTACTTTCAGCCTGAGCCGTTCCCACAGCCCCTGCCGGACGACGCCCACTCCCACGACGGCTGGACCTGGGGGTCCATGGCGGCGGTCTATGCCGAGAGCCCAGACAAGATCTGGATCGCCATGCGGGGAGAGCTCCCGCTCCCGGATGGGGACGATCCGTGGACACCCTACGCCCTCCTGAACGAGTCCAGGGGGAGCGCCTCGCCCAACGACGACAACGGAAGTCGCGGGTATGAGCGGCGCTACCTGCATGTGATGATCGCTGTGAATTCCGAGGGAGAGTTGGTCGAATATTGGCCGCAGCATGACCAACTCTTCGACGTACGGGGCGGACGCGGACCCCACAAGATCAAGATCAGCCCCTACGACCCCGAGAAGCATATCTGGGTCATCGACGACAACCTCCACCAGATCCACAAGTTCACCTACGACGGGGACCTGGTGCTCACGCATGGAGTGCAGAGCGAGGCCGGACGCGGGCCGAACAACTTCTCGCGCCCGACGGACATCGCTTGGCTGCCGGACGGAACGTACTTCATCAGTGACGGCTACGTCGGAACCCGCGTAGCGAAGTTCGATGCCGACGACAACTTCATAATGGATTGGGGCCGGGCCCCGGTCGATCCCGCCAACCCGGGTCCCAACGAATTCAACACCGTCCATGCGATCACGATCAGCCAGGACCGGTTGCTCTATGTGTCGGACCGGGCCCACGCGCGGATCCAGGTGTTCGATGAGAACGGAAACTTCCAGTTCATGTTCCCGACTGGCCAGAGAGGGGAGTCTCTCCCGTACGCGATCGAGATTCTACAGGATCCGAGCGGAGAGGAGTTCCTTTGGGTCGCGGACGGCAGTTCGATGAGAATGCTGAAGTACGATCTGGCCGGCAACTACCTCTATGGCTGGGGCACGCCGGGTGAAGATTACGGGCACTTCAACGGCCCGCACTCGATCACGACCGATCAGGACGGCAACCTCTATATTGCGGAAGTGTTCGCAGGTCGGATACAGAAGTTCGTCCCGAGGCCCGGGGCCGATCAGGCCAAGATCGCGGGACAGCAGCTGCGCGAAGCATGGTGAAGGCCGATTAACGACTGAGCCGGGAGTCCGTGTTGTTAACGGACTTCCGGCTCAGTGCCCCGTCGGGGACCCGTCTCCTCGACCGTACCGAGTACGGTTGGGAGACAAGGAAATCAGTAGTGGCCGGCCCTATTGTTCAAATGCGGCAAGTGGAAAGAAACGAGGGCCTAGACCGAGGCCGCGCCTCGCGTCGTAATCAGCGTGCTACCCACGGCGGTCCAATGATCAACGCCGGATCCGCATCGGGCTTGGGCACGAACTTCTGGGTCCGGCCATACTGATTGTCCCCTCCGTAAAGATTACGGTCGGAGTCGACCGTAAACGTGTGCACTTCCAAATATCCATTGGGTAGCGGTCTGGGGACATTCCACGTGTATAGCCGCTCACCCTCGAAATCGAACTTGACGAACCTGAGCGGTCCCAGGGTGGTGAGCCAGATGCTGTCCTCATTGGCAATGACGTCCAAAGTCAGGCCAAGACCGCCCCACGTATCAACAAACTCGACTTCTCTCGGATCATCCGTGGTCCTGAACACGTTGACACGACCCCCCGAACGATCGAGGGCAAAGATCAGACCATCGGGCCCGACGGCCAACGCGTGGACGCCGTTGAATTCACCCGGATCTGAACCGCGCTCGCCGAACTCTGACAAATAATTCCCGTCGCTGTCCAAGATGATGACGCGATGGTTGTCCAGGCCATCCGCCACCAGAATTCTGCCGTCGGGTAGGAATGCCACATCCTGCGGTCTGCCGAAATGGGTCTCGTCGTTTCTTGAAGGGCCCCGCTCACCCAGCGTCATCAGCAGTTCACTGCCGTCGTTGGAGAACACGTAGATCTGATTGAAGGTCTCGTTGACGACCCAAATTCGACGCTCAGGATCGTAAGGGCTGATGCGAACCCTGTGCGGTCCAGGCCCCTCTGACCCCGCACACAAATAGTCCCACTGATCCCAGATTTCGATAACATTACCGTCACCATCGATCGTATACAGACAGTTCTGCCAAGTGCGCAGATCAGTGGCCGACAAAGTGTTGATGCCCAGAGACCCCGCATAACCCGCGAATTCGGAGGGGACGGGGATCGGCAATCTCGTTTCCCCACGCTGCGCGATGATGATGCGATCCGGCGATTCCGCGAATACACCTGAATTGCCGCCGAAGGCAAAGCCCTGCTTGGCAAACGGCTGATGCCACCCTTCGACGATGTCATAAGGGCTGGGGCCGATCGGACCCACATCCTGAGCCGAAACAGGTCCGGAAAACAACGCGCCAAGCAGACAGGCAAGCGTCGTAGTCGCTAGAAGTTTTGAATCGCGCATGATCGAAGAAGCTCCATGATGTGGATCGGCGATGCCTCTGTGCCTTGTTCTATAGCGACTATCAATACAAATAAATGCCTTTGGATTCAACTCAACGTGACCGGAGGAGGCCTTATGACGTCGGGCCTCATCGGCAACGACCCAAGAAAACGATGGATGCCCTCCCTGCTCAGGCCTATAGTAGAATCAAGGGATCATGAATGCACCCAGTGGGCAAAGAGCCGCGCCGAGAAGACGTGACTGCACCGCATACGGGGTAGCGCGCACATCAGAGCGGGGACCGGCGATCACGAACTCTCCTAAGCTGGCCTGGGCTCTACTCCTGCCTTGTCATCGAGTCGAGGGGTCCACTCCTCTCGACATTCCGGTCATTTGGTTCGCCTATCCCTCGACAGGGACCTCGTAAGTTATCAAGTTCCACCCCGTACATCCTTTGGAGGGCGCACATGCCGCACAGATTGGTATTCTCATTCGCATTGGTCGCAATCGGAGCCCTGCTCCCGAAGTCGGCGAGCGCCGCGGTGATCGCCCAGGGAGCCAACGCCTCTCATACGCACATCGGGCATGTCCTCGAGGCATTCGCCTCCACCCCGGACGGGCAGGGCCTATTGCCCACGGCTGAGGCTGAGGCCGAGATCGCCCTGCAACACGCCAGGCTCGCGGGCCGCGACCCCACGGATATCGATGCCATGAAACGGCATGCGAGGCACGTGCTGAACGCGATCGACCCCGTGGAGTTCGCGGGAGGCCCGGGTTTGGGATTCGGAGTGAAGACTGCCGGAGAGGGAATCAATCGGCACATCGAGTTGGCTGCCGGTTCGGACGCCGCCTCCGGGAACGTTCGGGGCCACGCGGCGCACGTCGCAGCAGCCGCCCGAAGTGTGACCCAACGCGCACTCCATATCGTGGAGCTCGCAGGACAAATCCTGCCGATGAGTGACTACAATCGAGCCTTCAATCTGGTTCTACAGCTTCGGGGCCTGTGCGAAGAACTCACCACCGGCGCCGACGTCTCGGGTGATGGTGCGATCTCGTTGAGTGAGGGCGGGCTCGAACAGGTCCGGCAACACATGACGCTGATGGCCGAAGGTGAAGGGCTGAACTGAGCTCATCTTCCGTCCCCGATGAGCCCCGGTGTCATCCGCCATCCCGCAGCGCCTCCGTCGAGCTGATTCCCTAGATTCTTATGACGAGCGCGAGCGTAAGGATGTTGTCGACCTTGTCACCCGGCGTCAGGACGTCGGTCCCTGTCGGTCCCCCACCCGCGTCGAGCAACCCGACGCTCAGCAGCGAGGGCTGCTTGTCGTAGAGCAACTGAAGCGACGTCTTGAACGACAGCCGCTCCGACAGTGACACACTCAGCGAATTGATCCAGTCCGCGCGCAGGTCATCGGTCTCTTCTAAATTCTCGTCGACGATCAGTGTAGACGAGAATTCCGCGCTTGTGGAAAGCTGCCTCATGGCGTCCAACCCGAACCGTACACCGCCGAACCCTTCGTCCACGCTGGGTGCCGGATTCACGTCTTTCTGGAGCGTGTAGGTGAGTCCGATGTCGACCTTGAAGCGGCCGGTCTCGCTGTCGGCAAAGGCCTTTCCGAACCCCGCGACGAAGGCGTAGCGGTTCTGAATACCCGCGAACGTGTTCCTATCCCACCCAGCCCCTGAGAACGCAAACGCGCCCGCAAACGCACGATCGTACCGGCCGCGTGCGAAGTGATTCTCCGCCGTGAGTTCGGAGTTGGTGGTCTCGTTCACCGTGAAGTCGGTCGCAGTACCGGTCGCCGTGAGGGTGCGGAAAGTGGTCTCAGCGCGGATTCCGCCCACCTCGATCTTGAACGCGTTCGGTTCGCCCGTGGCGGTCAGCGCGGACCTCAGGCCGAGGGTGCTCGATGACGCGTTGCCACCCGTGGAGACGAAGCTCAGTTCCGTCGAATTCTCCCATGTGTACGCCCCGGTCGCATCCTGCGCCGTAACGTACCTCGGAAGAGCCAGTTGGGCTACGAATAACAGCGCGCCTATCATGACCGCGTCGACACATCTCTTGTTCATGCTAACCCACCCTGCATCGTAGTTCGAATTCGGGGGCCCCGGGGCCCGCTCATATGTATGGGAATGGGCCTGCTCAAGCTTGGCCCTTGAGTAGATCGCGGATCTCGCCCCTTCGGGCAACCGGGCGATAACTTGACAAGTCGGTCGACAATCGAGGTGTTGCGTCTCCAACTGGTTTCCTCAGAGGACCACCGCTGTGATCACGGGAG
>Ga0310125_10001478_pt1 | contig 11889 bp, 8 predicted proteins | sample CB11b_Tmax_Bot8__FD_203508 | JGI IMG/M metagenome (GOLD analysis project Ga0310125, IMG submission 203508) | Marine microbial communities from Western Arctic Ocean, Canada - CB11b_Tmax_Bot8 | ecosystem: Environmental > Aquatic > Marine > Oceanic | place: Canada: Western Arctic Ocean | collected... | reverse complement strand
TGGAGGGGGATCACATTCTGTCCCTGTTTGTGCAATACGCGCCCTATGAGTTGGCGGAGGGGAACTGGGATGATGTCAAAGAGGAGTTTGCCGATCGCTGTATCGCCGAAATCGCTCGCTACGCACCCAACGTTCCCGCGTCGATTCTTCACCGTCAGGTACTTTCACCTGTAGATATCGAAAGAATCTTTGGCCTCACGGGGGGCAACATCTTTCAGGGAAGCATGTCTCTGCACCAACTGGGTGCGATGCGACCCGTTCCTGGTTGGAGTGATCATCGTACACCGGTTGATGGTCTCTACATCTGCGGTAGCGCCGCTCACCCCGGTGGTGGCGTCATGGGATCCTGTGGCCGAAATGCGGCGCAGGTCATGCTGGAGGACGGGAAGTAGCCGGCTCAGACATAGGCGCTGAGGATGACGAGGCTGCAGACGAGGCAGCCGAGAGCGATCAGCAGACCGCGCGTGTCCACGAAGTGCCATCGCGGTGTCGGCTGCGAACGAACGACGGGGGCGTCAGTGACGGGGGCGATGTCGGGGCTGAGTTGCTCTGCAGCCATGCGTCGGACCATTTCAGAGGCGAGATTGTCGAAGTTTGTCATGGCAAAATGGCTCCTTCGTTGCGGTGAACGTGGTGTTTGGTGAGCTCACCTCGCTATCGCAAAGCTGGTGCCAGAGTCGCTGGGCCAATCTGCTAAATATTGTAAACTGTTGTTATAAAACAGGTTATATATGCGAGAGAGAGGATTGTGCCGTGTCCTCAGCTGTGTGAAGAATTGGCATCTCGTCGCGATCCAGACTCGACGACGACAGCAGAGATCCAATTCCCTCTACATGACGATCGCCAATGGGTGCCTGCGTAGCGGCTCGGCATCATCTCGTCCTTACGCAGCAGGCGTTGTCCTACCCGCCTCTGTAGCATATCGTGTCAGGTGAGGCAACGCATGAGTTCTGAGTTGATGAATCGTTACCCTCGCGTCGCCGATCTCCGGCACCGGGCGCGGCAACGCATTCCCTATTTCGCCTGGGAGTATCTGGACAGTGGCACGGGTGTCGATCAGTGCATGCAACGCAACGAGGAAGCACTGGCGGCGATAACCCTCGACCCGCAATTCATGAAGGGCGTGTTCACGCCGGACCTTACGACGAAGCTTTTCGGCGTGCCTTATGCCGCCCCCTTCGGTATGTCCCCCGTCGGTCTGACGGCGCTGATGTGGCCACGGGCAGAGCGGATCCTGGCGCGCACCGCGGCGAAGCACCGCCTTCCCTACACCCTCAGCACAGCCGCGACGGAGTCCCCGGAAACGATCGGTCCACTGACTGACGGCATGGGCTGGTTCCAGTTGTATCCACCGCGGAATGTCGAGATCCGCCGCGACCTGCTGCAACGGGCCAGCGCCGAAGGATTCACGACGCTGCTGGTCACTGCCGACGTGCCCGCCGCCGGTCGTCGTGAGCGGCAGGTTCGTGCCGGGGTACGCGTGCCACCCCGGATTACGCCGCTCATGCTCTGGCGCTGTTTGCTGCGACCGGCGTGGAGTTGGGCGACCTTGGTTGCCGGCTCGCCCCGATTCCGCGGGTTGGAGAAGTATGTAGACGGGCAAGACATGCAGGACATGTTCTCCTTCCTCGGCACCGAACTGGGCGGCTCCCTCGACTGGGAGTATCTGCAGGCGGTTCGGCAGGAGTGGGATGGTCCCCTGATACTCAAAGGCGTGCTCGACCCAGCCGAAGCAGAACGTGCCGTCGCCATCGGCTGTGACGGGATCATGGTGTCCAATCACGGTGGTAGACAGTTCGACGGGGCGCCGGCAACGATCACCGTATTGCCCCACATCGTCGAGGCCATCGGCAATCGGGCGACGATCCTGTTCGACAGTGGTGTGCGCGGCGGTCTCGACATCGCCCGGGCGCTCGCTCTCGGAGCGGACTTCGTGCTGCTGGGACGAGCCTTCATGTATGGAGTGGCCGCTCTTGGGCGGGCGGGTGGCGACCACGTTGCAGAGATCCTGAAGACGGACCTGGAGAACAACATGACCCAACTCGGCTGCGGTACGTTGGCTGAACTGAGGCAGCGCCGGGTACGCCGATGAAGAGGTTGCCCAGGCTGATCAGGCGCATGGGACGGGGCACGATCGTATGTCGATCATACAGGCTGCGAATGGGCGGCCAATGTTTCGATGCCAGGGATTTTCCAGGAGCCCCACGGTGCATGCAATTGCAATATCATTTCGAACCGAATCCTGGAGCTCGAATTTCAATGGTTTGATAAATCACCCTGTCGACTGCCCGGGGCCCCGTGGCTTCACGCTCCTCTGAAAGAGACTGTCATGACAAGCGAAAACGGGGAAAAAGGAGGTGGATTCGCACAGCCGGATGTAGATGTCGTCGTCGTCGGTGCCGGCTTTGCAGGCTTGTATCTGTTGCATCGCCTGCGGGGTCTGGGATTGTCGGCGAAGATCTTCGAGACCGCCGACGATGTTGGCGGCACGTGGTATTGGAATCGTTACCCCGGGGCTCGCTGCGACATCATGAGCATCGACTACTCCTACAGTTTCGATGCCGAACTCGAAACCGAGTGGCAGTGGCAGGAGAAGTACGCCACCCAACCCGAGATTCTCCGTTATCTGGAGCACGTGACCGACAAGCACGATCTGCGACGCGACATCGAATTTTCCACGCCGGTGGAGACCGCCGCCTGGGACGACGACGCGTCACTCTGGCGTCTGCGAACCGGACCAGGCAATGAGATCAGCTGCCGGTTCTATGTGATGGCCACAGGCTGCCTCTCAGCACCGAAGTCGCTGGACGTTGACGGAGTCGATCGTTTCGGCGGTTCAACGTATGCCACGAGTCGATGGCCACACGAAGGTGTCGACTTCAGCGGCATGCGGGTTGCCGTGATCGGCACCGGATCGTCAGGCATTCAATCGATCCCGATCATCGCCGAGCAAGCGGCACAACTGACCGTGTTCCAACGTACGCCGAACTTTTCGATCCCCGCCCACAATGGGCCGATTCCAGCGCAGAGACTTGCCGAGTTCGAGGGCCGGCACCAGCAGTATCGCGAAGCGGCGAAGTGGTCGCGTGCCGGCGTACCCGTCGAATTCCCCGATCAAGGGGCGTTACAGGTCTCCGAAGAGGAGCGCCAGGCCGGTTACGAGGGTTTGTGGAAACTGGGAGAACTGATCCCGGTTTTCGCACTCTACAACGATCTGATCAGCAACCCGGCGGCGAACGAAACCCTGGCGGACTTCGTCCGGAACAAGATCCGCGAAGCTGTGCACGACCCCGAAACGGCGGAAACACTCTGTCCCGATGATCATCCCATCGGCACCAAACGTCCCTGCCTCGACAGCAACTACTATCAGACCTACAACCTGCCCCATGTGCGGCTCGTCGATCTGCGCCAGACGCCGATCACATCGATTACCGAGACCGGGATCGACACTAGTAGCGAGTCCTTCGAGTTCGACGCGATCGTCTTCGCCACGGGGTTCGACGCCATGACCGGCGCCATCGTCGCCGTCGACATCGTCGGACGCGAGGGTCTGCAGTTGCGCGACAAGTGGGCGGATGGGCCCAAGAGCTACCTGGGTCTGATGATGGCGGGCTTCCCGAATCTTTTCACCATCACCGGACCAGGAAGTCCCTCTGTGCTGTCGAACATGATGGTCTCCATCGAGCAACACGTCGACTGGATCTGCGACTGTCTCGACAACCTGCGTCAGCAGGGCATGGAATCGATCGAACCGACGGCGTCGGCAGAAACCGCGTGGGTGCAACATGTCAACGACTTCGGTGACCTGACACTGTTTCCGCAGGCCAACTCCTGGTACATGGGAGCGAATGTTCCGGGCAAACCACGGGTGTTCCTACCGTATGTCGGTGGTGTCGGCCCCTATCGCACGATCTGCGACGAAGTGGCGGATCGTGATTATCTGGGTTTCGCTCTCGAAGGCCCGGGCAAGAGTCGCCGAAACGATGACATCATTCGGCCCGTGAAACCGGACGTCAGCTTCGTGTTGGCCTTTATCGAGAGTCTGGGGCTGCCAGAGATGGAGACCATGTCGGTCGAGGATGCTCGCGAGTTTATCGTCGGCATGGCGGCGGAACGTCCTCCGGGCCCGGAGGTGGGTGAGATCGTCGATGGTGTGTACCCCGGGGCTGCCGGCGACCTCGCCTATCGCCTGTACCGGCCGGCATGCCCCGGTCCGCACCCGATCGTCGCCTACTTCCATGGCGGTGGCTGGGTTCTGGGCGGCCATGACTCCGATGATCCCTTCTGCCGCGATCTATGTGTGCGCTCCGACGCCATCATCCTGTCCGTCGACTACCGCCACGCGCCCGAAGCCCGCTTCCCGGCAGCACCCGAAGATGGCTTTGCGGCGCTGCAGTGGATCGCGGAGAATACTGCCGCGTTGGGCGGGGTGCCGGGCGAGCTCGCCGTCGCGGGCTGGAGTGCCGGTGGGAATATCGCCGCCATCGTCTGCCAGATGGCCCGCGATGCCGGCGGACCGGCGATCGCCGGACAGTTGCTTGTCACCCCGGTGGTGGACTGCGACTTCTCCAGGCCCTCCTACGTCGACAATGCCGACGGCTACATACTCACCACGGCGTTGATGCACTGGTTCTGGGACCACTACGCCGAACCCGCCGAGCGGCAGGACCCGAAGGCGTCACCACTGCGAGCCCCGAACCTGATGGATCTCCCGCCGGCGCTCGTGGTGACTTGCGAGTTCGATCCACTTCGAGATGAAGGGGCAGCGTATGCTGAGGCGCTGGCGGCAGCGGGCGGGCAGGTCCGACACCTTCCATGTCGCGGCCAGATCCACACGTCGTTGATGGCCGTCGATGTGGTGGTCTCCAGTGCTGGTGCACGAGGGGAGATGACGGCGGCGTTGCGGGGGTTCTTCGGTGCTTGAGCCTGAGCTGCGTTCAGCCTGAGCTACGTCAGCCGGGGGTTGGGAGGTCTTCCAGAATCTGACCGGCAGTGCCCGCACCCAGAGCAGGATGATCAGCGCCGGTGAACCATACGCCGTCCAGGTATTGGCCAGGCGGCCGCATAGTGGTGCCCGGTCTGGAGCCCGACGGGCTGAGCACGATCACGACCGGTAGATCCTCGGCGGCATTCTGGACCCATGGGCACCACAGGCACAAGAGCCCGATGAGTCGCAGATGTGGGAGATCTTCATTTCTGGACGCTTCAGATCCGTGGTTCGATTCTGGGGGAGCGCAGCAGGCTGGTTTCGTACTGGCCTGCCAAACAACGTCTAGCACCAAGTAAGCGACTGAAACGGCAACTCCCGTGCCACCAGTGAGTATTGCGTGAAGATTACAGCTGCCGAAAGAACACCCCGAGAGGACGAAATGGAGAGCTACCTGCGGGTATTGGGTATGAGGATATGAGAAAAATTAATGCACTCCGGGTGAATTTCTGCCTTGGATTCGGTCTATGGTTTCGTGCCGATGAACGGAGCCGCGAGATGGGCGACGCAGTCACCGGCCTGGACGCGGGCGGGATGGCGTTTGCAGACGACTTCGCCTGCGCCTTCGAAGCAGACCGGTATGGGTTCCCGCACAGGATTCTCCGGAAACAACACGTGACCGCACAGATCACCGATCTGCACTCGATCCCCCAGTTCGGTCGCGGATTCGAACAGACCGGGTTCCGGGGCGTAGACGTAGGCTGCTGGACCGAACACGTGCAGGGTCCGTGGCTCGGGCTGGTCGGCGGGTCGTTCACCCATTATGCCAAGGCTGGCCAATAGTCGATCGACCGCCTGCTCCACCAGCTGCACGCCGGTACGCGCCAGACTGCCCATGCCGCCAAATTCACCACCGATGGAGATCACGCCCTGACGGATTGCGGCATCCGGTAAGCCGACGACTTTGTTGCGTCGCTCGAAGACCATCACGTGGGGTACGCCCATGCTCCTGACGATGTCGAGACTTCGCTGTTTATGCTCCGCAGAAGCGTCGGCGCCGAAGTGGGTGCTCACGTGGGGGCGATAATCGAGAGAGGCCCCACCGCCATGAAAATCCGCCACGACGCCTACCTTCGGCAGCAGGACGTTCTCGATGTAGTCGGCGATTTTCCACGTGGGTCCACCATTCGGATCGCCGGGGAAGACACGATTCAGGTTGCCATCGTCCAATGGGCTCACCCGTGTGGCCGCCAGAACCGCGGGCAGATTCAGTGCAGGCAGGATGATGAGGCCGCCACGGATCTGTTCCGGCTGCAATCGTTGGATCAGCCGCGTCAACACCACCTGCCCCTCGTACTCATCGCCGTGATTGCCGGCGCTGAGCATGAGTTGGGTACCCGGGCCGTTGCGGATCACGGCAATCGGTATCGGTATCGTACCATAGGCGCTGCGCGTCACCGAGTCAGGCACCCGCAGCCAGCCGATCTGCTTGCCCTCCCGCTCGAAGTCAACCGTCGCCGTGATCTGTGTCATCGCAATTCGTCCGACCAATCGCGCCAGATATCCAGATTTGTCTCGTCAACCACGAGGGGATCGGGAATGGCGGCAGGGGTCTTCAGGTAACCATAGATCGTCGCCTGGCGGATGATATCGGCGGCTTGGTTCTGTCCCGCCATGTGCAGAATCTTGGTGTGCCACAACACGACCGTACCGGCGGGACCGTGGCAGTCGACGGGTTCGGTATCGGCCTTGATCTGGCCGATGACGGGGTCGGTATACCCGCCCGCGCGGCGCACCTCCAGGTGCTTATCGGTGTGCTTTTCGCCGTCGAGGAAGGCTTCCCACTGTTCCTTCCAGACTCGCGTATGGCTGCCGGGCCAGACGGTGAAGCCCCCGGAGTTGGCCGGCAGGTCGTCGGTGTAGGCAGCCATCTGCAGTCGCCAGCGGCCATAACAGGCGCCATCGGAGTGAGCGCTGCCCAAATCGGGACCGGGGGAGGGACTGCCAGGCAGTGTGCAGTAGAGGCCACGAGTGCCCTGACCAGTAAGCCATACGGGACCGGTCTTGGGCAGCTGCAATGCTTCCTGTGTCGTGAAGCTGCCTTTTTCCGGCTGACCCAACGTATCACCCAGGTGGCTTGCGAGCCCGGTGATCGCATCGTCACTCATGAAGCAGGGGCCGGTGGTGGTTCCAGACTCGTCAAGCCCCGCCGGCCACACGACCGTGTCCTTGCCGAGAAGCTGCTCAGCGATTGGCCACACGGCGCGCGGTGCCAGATTGAGCAGCAACTCTTCCGCGCCATTGCGGATGAAGAAGCGGTGCCCTTTGCCGCCGAGATAGGGTTCACCACCTCCCTCGGGTTTTGCCGCCGCCAGACGGGTGCTTTCCTCCTCCGTAACCGGTCCCCAGGTGCTGGGATCATCCCGTCTAATTCGTGGCAGGTGTGTGGCGATCGTCTCCCACATCCTGTCTCGGGTCTGGCGGCAGAGTTCCGGATCGAGTGCCGCCGGGAGCACGAGGTAACCATCACGCTTGAACTGCGCAATTTGATCTACCGTCAGCGCCTTGACTTGTTTCACCTTCGACTGAGAGATCGACATGACCGTCCTGTTCTTGCGTGGCAGATGCGAGTTACGGGAAAGCGGGCAGTGAGGATAAAGGCCATACTAGGCACTTGGTCAAGCCATTCACCATGGACGCACGAATGTTCAAATACCTCCCGCTGATCCTGCTGTTGCTACTGGGGGTGTGGCTGCTGCAGCCACCTGTCGACGAACGGCAGGGCGCCGAGGGCGCCACGTCGAGGGCGGAGCAAGCGCGTTTTGTCATCAAGTTTGCGCCTGGCTGGGCATATCTGCCGGATACCCATCCGTATGGCATCGGCAAACCATTGCAGGGACTCAAACAGGTCATCCGCGCCTTCGAGGAGCGCTTCCCCGACACTCGCATCGAGGTGCTCACCGTGCCCGGTGTGCGCGAGTATCTGGTGACGCAGTTGAGTGGTGGTCAGGCACCAGACATCCTCAACGTCAATGTGGAAAATGTCTGGATGGATGTGCAGAAGGGCTGGTATGTGCCACTGGACCCTTTCCTGGAAAAACCCAACCGATTCGTCGTCGAACAGGGGGATCCGGCACGTCCCGGATACGAGCAGTGGTGGGACATGTTCCGTTATCAGGCCATCAGTCGCGGCAAGGCCGCCCCCGACGGTTACAACTACTGCCTCACCTTCGACATGGTGGAGACCGGTATCTACTACAACCGGACATTATTCGATGAACTGGGTCTGGTTGTGCCCCAGGACTGGGATGAGTTCATCGGGGTCATGGAGAAGATTCGTGCTCACCAACCTGCCGATGGCTCTAGTGTCATTCCCCTGCTGGCCAATATCGGCGCCTTCAGCGACTGGACAACCGACCTCTTCTTCGATCAGCTCTACTACGATCTGCTGCCGGGGATCGACCTATTCAAGGATCCGACGCGCGAGCCGTATCTGGAGGGGTATCTCGATTGGGACGAACTGGCCTTCCTGCGACAGAAGGGATTCTTCGGCGGTAGCGACCTGCGCTACCGCCAGCTGTGGGAGCACATGCGACAGCTCAAGCGCTATACGAACGACAATCTGATGATGGACGATCTAATTCGCGAGTTCGTCACGCAGCGGGGGGCGATGATCTGGACCACCAGTGGTCTGTCCTACCGTCTGCAGGGGGACCACGAGCTGGATTTCGATTGGGGTGTCTTCTATCTGCCGCCATTCACTCGCAAGACCTCTGCTTATGCCTCGGGTCTGCCCATGTGTGTCATCGGTGGCGCCGCCACACAATTGGAAATATCCAACAGCGCTATCGGTGACACCGATCCGAGTCTGCCCATGGCGCAGCGCATGGCCCGCTCCGAGCGCCTGCAGCGGGTCATCGACTTTTTGCAGTTCATCTGCCTGCCTGAACAGAACGAGCGGATCGTCAACGAATATTCCGGATTTCTGCCCAACATCGTCGGCGTCGATGCCCTGCCGATTCTACAACCCTTCGAACAGATCCTCGCCCGCCGTTACACCACCACCAAGTGGATCTTCTCCTTCGATCTGCGCTTCTCCGAGATCCAGCAACGCATGCTCGAGCTCTACCTCACCGATGGCATCGATCTCGACGGTTTCCTGCACTGGCAGGAGCAGAATCTCGATGCCGCCGTGGCCAATCTGTTGCAGCGAAAGCGGCCCGACATGGCTCGTCTGGAGCAACAGTGGCAGCGTCTGGCGCCGGTGCGCGCCACCATGCAGGATCTACCCGTCGAACCGGACGGGGCCCTGTGAGCGTCCGGCTGCAATCGAGTTGGAGTTGTTACGGCATCGTCCTGCCGTCGTTGTTGCTGCTGACGGGGTTCGTCTACGTGCCCGTGCTCTGGGCTTTCGTCAGTTCGCTCTATGCCTTCGAGATCGGCGCCGCGTCCCGTTTCGTGGGGTTGGCCAACTTCCGCGAATACTTATCCGTGGACCCCACCGTCCTGCCATCCATGGCCAACATGCTCGTACTGACGCTGCTCGCCGTCATCATGCGTCTCACCTTCCCTCTGGTCGTGGCCCGGCTCATCTACGCCTTGCCACAGGAGCGCTGGCGATACATCTATCGCATCATCTTCCTGGTGCCCATCGTCGTACCCGGCGTGGCGGTACAGCTCATCTGGGCGGGCATGATCTATTCCGACTTCGGCATGCTCAACGAACTGTTGCGGGGGCTCGGGCTGTCGCACTGGGCTCACGGCTGGCTCTCCGATCCTGACACGGCGTTGGCCGCGGTGGCGCTGGTAGGTTTCCCCTTCGTCGGTGGCTTCGAAGTCCTCATCTACTATGCGGGTTTCTCCGCCATCCCCGACAGTGTCAACGAAGCGGCAGCCCTCGATGCCTGTACGGGGCTGCAGAAGTTTTTCCGCATCGACATTCCCATGGTCCTCAGTCAGCTGAAGCTGATCCTCATCCTGACGCTGATCGGTGGCATTCAAGGCTTCGAGAATGTCTTCATCCTCACCCGCGGAGGTCCCGGCTTCGAGACCACCGTCCCCGGTCTATGGATGTACTTCAATGCCTTCAGTTTTCAGCGCATGGGGTATGCCTGTGCCATCGGTGTGCTGCTCTTCGTCATCATCTTCGGCCTGACGCTGCTCAATATGAAATACTTCAAGTCCTCGGAAGAACTGCAGGGGGTGCGATGAAGACGGGACAGAAGAAGGTCTGGTGGATCCACGCGGTGCTCATCCTTTTTTCGCTGCTGACGCTGCTGCCCTTCGCCTTCATGGTCAACAACGTGTTCCGCTCAAATGCCGAATTCTACCACGCCTTCTTCTCATTTCCAGGGGCCTTCAAGCAGGTCGCTACGATCACAGGTAGAGCGCTGGTCGGCGACGACACGCCGGTGCTCATGGCCGACGAGGAGGGGGATCTTGTCCCCGTCAGCAAAGGAGATGCTCTGGGGCGATCTCTGGACCAGGCGACGCGTGGGCCGCGGTTGGCATGGAAGGTCATCCGCCCCTACATGCTCAACACCCTGATCGTCACCCTGCTGACGGTGACCGGTGTGCTGCTGCTCGGATCGGCGACGGCCTATATCCTGTCCCGCTACCGATTCACCGGTCATCGGGCGCTGTTTCTGTTCATCATCAGCACCATGATGTTTCCCGGCGTGCTGACCCTGGTGCCAAGTTTTCTGTTGGTGAAATGGCTCGGCTTGCTCAACACATACTGGGCAATGGTTCTGCCTTACATCGCCGGTGGTCAGGTCTTTGCCATCTTCGTTTTCAGGAGTTACTTCGAGGGTCTGCCGGAGGATCTGTTCGAGTCGGCTCGCATCGATGGCGCCGGCCACGTGCAGATCTACTGGCAGATCGTGCTGCCCCTGTCGCTGCCGGTCCTGTCCGTCGTGGCGGTGATGAACATCCTCGGCACGTGGAACAACTTCCTCTGGCCTTTCATCACCAACACAGAAGGCAGCCACCACGTGATCTCTTCCGGTCTTTTCGTGCTGGCCACCACCGCCCACGCCTCCAACTTCAGCACCCTCTATGCCGCCTACGCCATCTCCAGCATTCCCCTGCTCGTGCTGTTCATCTACGCCACGCGGCCATTCATTCGCGGTGTCACCTCCGGTGCCTTCAAGGCCTGAGCCCGCTCACTGCGAAGCAGCGGCCCGCTTTCGTTGCTCGCGAAACAGCAAGCCGAAAATCACCAGACTCACACCGGTGACGACCGCTGGCAGGGTAAAAAAGGCCGCCCAGTCGTGCCCTCCACCTTCGAGGGCGAGTCGGTCATAGGTGGTGCCTGCCAGGTAGTTTCCCAGCAACGATCCGCCGCCACCACGCACCAGGGACATCAACCCCTGGGCGCTGGCGCGGTTGTCGGCACTGCTGAGTTCATCAACGGCGATGGCCAGGCCGATGACGAAGAAGGTGAAGACGAAACCGTGCAGGCTGAGTGCCGCCCCCATGAGCCACGTCGGTTCTCCGAGGACGAACAGACCGAAGCGCAGCGACTGAGCGGCAATGCCGACGAGGAGAATGCGTTTGATGCCGAATCGACGCAGCGATGTCCCAAGAGCGAGCAGGACGATCACTTCTCCGACCTGACCCAGACTCTGCACCATGTTGGCCATACTCGGCGCCAAGCCCACACCACCGACCTCGGTGAGGAACAGAAAGGAGAAGTTGTAGAAAAAGGGGTTCATCGTGGAGGAGACGAAACCGATCCCGAGAAGGACGACGAAGGTGGGGTCGCGCAGCAGTCGCAGGGAGGTGCCCAGCCCCAGGGATGTGGCATCACGATTCCCCGGTGGTGTGTGTGGCAGGCTGAGGCAATACAGACCGGCGACGAGGGAAACGGCAGCGGACACGAGTAGACCGTCACCCATGTGTGACACCCCCGGGGCTTGACTCTCCCAGAGGCGGAGATAACCGCTGAGACACCAGCTGAT
>Ga0310125_10001477_pt1 | contig 11898 bp, 1 predicted proteins | sample CB11b_Tmax_Bot8__FD_203508 | JGI IMG/M metagenome (GOLD analysis project Ga0310125, IMG submission 203508) | Marine microbial communities from Western Arctic Ocean, Canada - CB11b_Tmax_Bot8 | ecosystem: Environmental > Aquatic > Marine > Oceanic | place: Canada: Western Arctic Ocean | collected... | reverse complement strand
TCCAGCTTGAGTGTGAAGGATGGGTACTGGTTAAAGGTAAGTGAAGACGTCAGCTTGGATGTGGAGGGAACGGTACCTTCCGGGGCATCGATCAGTGTGAAGAGCGGTTGGAATTTGGTGGGGTACCCGAGGTCCAGTGGAGAGGGTGCAGTCGATGAGTTGACGAGTCTTGGGAGCACGATTGTGCAGATTAAGAACCTGACCAGTTCCTATGACCCGAGCATACCCTCCTTCCTGAACACGTTATCCACGATGGTGCCAGGGTCGGGTTACTGGCTGAAGGTGAGTGCGGACGGGACGTGGACGGTTGGAACTGTGAGTGAGAGCGGTTCAGGGCGTGGGCTTGGGAAGATGGGGCCGGGTGATGTAGACCCGGATTGGGGCCGGGTGGTGATTTATCCCAACCTGAGTGCGACAGTGCTCTCTGAGGTGAGTGTGGGAGGCAAGCCTGTGTCGGAGGGAAGTGTGGTGGGAGCGTTTGTGGGAGGTGAGCTCAGGGCAGAGCAGGAGGTGGTGCTAGCCAATGGGAGGAGTTACGCGACGCTAAACGTGAATCTCACGGGCAGGGAGCGGGTTACCTTTAGGATACGGGAATCGGCAAGTGGCAAGGAGTACCGGGTGGCCAGGGTGATGGAGCTGGGACTGGGAGAGACTTACGGAAGAGCGGAAGAGTTGGTGAAGTTAAATGCCGTGATGGCTGGCTCGGGAGTATCGATATTGAGCTACACGCGTTCCCCGTTCGGGTTTGAGTTTGGGAGTGAAGCGGGCAAGAGCTACGTGGTCGAGGCGACCAGTGACCTGAGGGAGTGGGGAGTGGTTAAGACCTACAATGGAACAGGAACCCTGATCCGGTTTGAGGACGAGAGGGATCAGGTGTTTCCGCAGATTTATTATCGGGTGAAGGTGGTTGAGAAGCAATACTACCGGGTGAGGATTCAAGAATAAGTCGGTTCACTTTACTCGGTTTTGGCATCTAAGAAGGTTAATGGTGCTTTTAAGAGGAATGACTTTCACGTAAGGTCCGTGGCATTCGAAATACAGGAAGGCACTCCTTCTGAATTATAGCTTCAAGAAAATACGGGAAAATTAATGATATTAGGTATTACTGTTAGGTTAGGCTGTTTTCCCAGCTTAAGGTGCTTGAAAGTATTTAGTGTGTTAATTTTTAGCGGCTTTTTCGCTGCGCAAACATTTTCACAAACCTCAATCAACCTAGACACCGCTTTTGTCGGCGACGATGGAAATACTGAGGATACGACGGGTTACGGGGCTGTTTCCTATGGTTACTATATAGGAAAGTACGAGGTGGCGAATAGTGAGTATTCAGCTTTTTTGAATGCTGTTGCAGCCACAGATACCTACGGTCTCTGGCACCAAAGCATGTCGATAGAACGGACTGGTTCGAATGGCGATTACAGCTACGGCGTTGTGGGGGGGCAGGCAAAGCATCCGGTGCTTAGGGTTAACTTCTACAACGCAGCCCGATTTGCCAATTGGTTGATGAACGGTCAACCCATGGGGTCACAGGATTCGAGCACAACTGAAACAGGGTTCTACACATTTTCTGATGCCACAACTATCAGTTCCCAGGGAACGCGATCGGCAAGTCTGATCGATGGTAAAAACTGGGTCGCCATTGCGAGTGAGGATGAGTGGTATAAAGCCGCCTATTACGATCCTACCCTTAATTCCGGTTCGGGTGGATATTACCAGTATCCAGCAGGAAGTGATACTGCGCCGACAAAGTCTGCTCCAACCGCCGACCTAAATAGCGTAAACTACGGTGGTAGTAATGCTGTTGGATCTACTACGGTGGTGGGGAGTTATTCGGGGGCACCTAGCCCCTACGGTACATTTGACCAAGGCGGGAATGTTCAGGAATGGACCGATTCGATTCCGGAGGAATCTAAACGAGCGGTTAGAGGGGGTTGGTATAACTCAAGTAAAGGAAAAGCGATGCTCAGTACCTTTCGTTATCCGACAGATTCAACCAAAAAACAGAGTAGCATCGGTTTTCGAGTTTCAAGCATGGCAACTCTGTCAGTTGAAGCAACACTTTCCGCTGACAGCCGAAGGTATGGAATCGGGGATACACTCTTAATTAAAGCCATTTGGAATAATACTGTACAAGTAACAGGAATACCCAAATTAAAACTCTCGAACGGATCAGAGGCCGCTTATTCGAGCGGTAATAACACATCCACTTTAGTTTTTTTCTACGAGATCCAAGCAGGAGATGTCAGCGCAAACGACATTTCCGTCGAAGAATATACTGGAACAATCAAGAATGCATCAGGGGACCCAGTGAGGCAGATCAGTGGTGATCTGGGGAGTGTCGAAATCGACACGGATTCGCCTGCCTTGGTTGGTATATCAGCAGATGAAAGGAAATATAAATCCGGTGACACTATCTCGGTTTCGGTTGTTTGGGCCCAATCTGTCTTGGTTTCTGGAACTCCGATCCTAAATTTATCAAATGGTTTGTCAGCTACATACTCAGAAGGCAATGGCACATCAGTGTTGGTCTTCACTCTTCCTGTAACGGAAGGGGACTCGGCCAACAACATTTCGGTCATATCCCTTGATGGAGTTGTCACAAGCGAAGTAGGAAATCCTGCTGGGGCGATCGCAGGCGACTTGGGGAGCCTGTCGATCGACGGCGTTTTTCCTGAGATCAGCCTGAACGGTGATCCGAGCATGTCCTTTATGGCCGTGGGAAATCGGGATCCTAAAAGGTTCACGGATCTGGGGGCACAGGCCAGTGACGATGAAGATGGGGATTTGACCAGCAGCATTGTCATCACCGGGAAAGTGGATGAAGGCCAGCCCGGCACCTACACGATCAACTACAGAGTCAGTGATGCCGCAGGAAATGTCGCCGAGGCAAGCCGCACGATCTACATCGTCGAGAAGGAGAAGCCTGCCGTTATTTATGTCGATAATAAAGTTCTGCCCAAATATTCCATGGATCCCTACCTTTCTCTGGATATCTTTGAAGGTCACCGTCAAAACGGAAGAGGAGGAGAGGACTTTTCGAGATTTCGAAGTGGTCCATCGGCTGCAATAACAGTTGAAGCGGGCTACGCAGGCCCCGACCCCGATTGGATCGATTTAGGTGACAAAGCGCCAAGCCTAAACAATGAATTCACTCAAGAGGCTTGGATTTACTACGACTTTACTCACCACGGTAAGTTGATGGAAATTTTCGGCCCATCACCTTTCCTTACATTATACCATAACGTAGAAGGATCTACTCAACTTCAATTTGCTTTTAAAGGGAAGGAATTCAAAAATAATTTTATTAACAATCTAATCACGAAAACAGGTTGGACGCACCTGGCAGTTACTTTTGATGCGAATGGGGACTATGCGTTATATGCAAATGGCGAAGAGGTCTACAGGCGAGAAAATTACTGGACAGGTGACCCTCCTAGTGTAGCCCCACTAAGTTTTATAGGAAGAAATTTTCATGGTAAGATCGATGATGTCAGATTCTGGAATGTAGCGAGAAGCCCTGAAGAAATTCGGAATAATATGAACAGCTCACTAACAGGTAATGAACCTGGGTTGGTGGCCTACTACCCAATGGATCTTAACGATAATTGGGAACTAATTGATCACAGCCCCAATCAGAATCATGCAAAGACCGCTACCACTTTAAAGTCAGAATTAGCCTCCATAGCAGGAGTTTTTGAAGGTGAAACAATTCATAACGTAGAAATTTTGCAAAGGTATGAGGGCATAAATGAACAGCCCGGACCTGATGGAAGTGCTGAATATCCATATCCAACGATCCGAAGTGCCCTAGACGCTGTAAGGGAAATGATCAACAAAGGCCAGCAAGGCCATCGAGTTGTGATCAAAGAAGGTCGATATAGTGAAGTCATAACACTTGATAGCCTCAATGAGGATGGGACGGAAGGCATAGTCATAGAGGGGCACCCGGAAGAAGAGGTTATTTTGGACGGAACCTTACAAGTGAAAGCTCAATGGAATGACGACGATGGAGATGGCATCTATCAGGCTACACTCGATATGAAAACTATTTCCTCCCAAGCCATGACGCCTATCGAAGCGGTCTACGGTCTATTTGTAGATGGAAGGTACATGATCCCAGCCATGCCTGTGAACATCAAGAACCCCACAGATCCGACTAAAGGTAATCCTCATAACCCTGAACCCGGAACAATCTGGTCATGGAAAGACGAGGCACAGAAACAGGCTGGGCCCGATGATGGTCGGTTGGATTGGAGAAATGGCGTCATGAAACCCTATTGGTATGATAAAGGACTAGGTTTTTATTTTCCGAATGATATTACTGTTCCAGTATCACCATCAACTCCTCAAGCACTTGAATCCTACATTCCAGGAGATCTTGCCTATCTAGATGCACCGGAGGAATGGGCATTCGACCAAGACACTGAAACAATTTATTTGTATCCCAGCGAAGATTATATTCCCAATGAAATCAACGTTCGGATTCGGGTAAGAGATCGATTTGTGAATATTCACAATTCGGATCGACTAACTTTTAAGAACATTCATTTCTATGCTGGCTCAGTCAATTTTAAGGATACTGATTACCTGACTGTAGAAGACAGCAAGTTTTCCTTCAGTATAGATATGGGATTGGTAAGGATGAACTGGGTTAGAGGTAACTTTCACCGATTGACCAATAGCATCTTCGAGTACATTAACGATGGCTCAGCATGGCATTTAGATTCATCAGCAAACACCATAATCGAAAACGTACTATTTCAATATCGCGACTGGTTTCCAAGTAGCGGTTGGCAACCACACGCAGGTTACACAGGCCAAGAATTACCTGAAGCTGAATGGGGAGTCGCACCGGGCAATGGTAACAATCCAAATGTTGGGGACGAATCCTGGTATGCACCCGTCTGGCGATATGTCACTGTAAAAGATTCTTGGACAGGAGGCATTTTCGCAGGTAGGGGATCTTTGGTGGAATATTCTCGTTTTGAGAATCTCTATGATGGATGTGATTGTAGCGGCATACAAAGAAACTCTTACAGCGTAATCGGCTCAACGTCCCGCTACAACTGGATCATCAATCTACCACGTCAGAATGGCATACGATTCGATAGTGCCAAGGGCGGTAATTTTGGTGAAATCCATCATACTGTATCCGTAGGCAATCGTCGCAATCTGCGCATAAAAGGCGATTATCACGAGGTTTATCACACCACCACATACAACACTACTAAGAAGGACATATATTATACCACGGACAAGTATGCCGGATTTTCTCCATCTGAAACTTACAATCAAGGAACAGGAGCTGTGCCAGGAAACGCACATTCCAGACTACTTAATTCGACTGCAGGAAATGGTTTAATTACGAACGTACCTGATTTTTGGCCGAGCCTCGCCTACGTCAAAGGGCGAGATGAGTATGATCCAAACATCTTCACAGGAAGAAAAGATGCTGGAGTATTTTGGGAAGCATTACAGAATAATCCTAATTATTTGATCGACCAATCAGGCATCTGGTATGGCATGACGATGCAAAATCATTCGCGAGATAAACAAGGGCTTATTCGCCCATGGTCAGATCCCATACTCGAACTGGAGAACCCATGGAACAAGGCCCAAACAAAATCCGAATCCAATCTTATCGAAGAATTTGGTTTTAATCCTTTGAAAGACAAAGGCCTTTACTCTGAAGATGGTCACTTCTTCGGCATTCAAAGTTATGACTTCCGTCCCAAAAAAGGCTCCTCACTTATTGACAACGGAGTTGTCATTCCTGGTCTTAATGATGGCGGAGATAAGGGCTACGTGCCTCATCCGGACTGGGGCAAGGATTCCGGCGGTAGGGATTTTAATCACGGCCCATCCTATGCCGGCCAGCATAGGCCTTATATTGGTGAAGCTCCAGATATAGGAGCGTACGAGTATGGAGACTCTGTTTATTGGATCCCTGGTTTCCGTTACCCGCACCCAAGTGTTCCTATTCCAAATGATGGAGCGAAAAACGTGCCACTAGAATACGGATTAGCTTGGAATTACCCATACAAAAAGGATTATTCAAATACGAAGGCGGTTGTCAGTATCACTGGATCAGGCTCAGGCAGCACAAAAACCTTTATCTATCCAAACAATGTCTTTTTTGCATCACTCGAACCTAATAGCACCTACACTTGGACTGTAACGGTGGACGGGGTGAATGGTGGGACATGGTCATTTAGCACAACGGACAAAATTTATCCGGTGAATGACCGTTCTGTCGATGTCACCAGTTCAAAGATCGTTTTTCCAAACCAGAAACCCAGTCTTGAAGTTATACAAAATAAAGTTGCCTTCCTTCTATTTGATATACCCGAGACAATACCAGACAATTATAAGGTGCTGCTGAACCTGACACCAAATATTGTTAGCAATTTGGATAGTGGCATTGGGGTCTACAAGTATGCGAACGCGAATTGGAGTGAAATCAACAATGACAAAAATATTGGGACTGCCGACCATACTCTTGGAGAATTAATTCATAATTTCAGAAACCTAAAAAAAGACACTCAGGTCAGCCTAGATATAACTGATATTATAGGAAGCAATTCCGGAGATTTCTCTCTGGCTCTGGCTGCACTTGGTGAATCTGATGCTGTTAGCTTTTATAGTAAGGAAAAGCTTCTGGATAGCGCCACAGGTAGGGAACCCATCGCCGAGCAGCAAAAGGCAACATTTGTACTTCAATACGATATTTTACCAAATATTAGCTTCACTAAAACAACAACAGTCGATGTTATTGCGCCTAATAAAGGCGATAGCCGTGCATTGACTGTGAACCGCGGCAGCGGCAGCGGCTTTTATAAGGCGGGAGAGAAAATTACGATTAGCACGAAGGTTCCTGAAGGAACCAAATTTTCAAGTTGGAGTGGAAATGTTACGGGAATAACAGACGTGAATTCTCAGACAACCACTCTTACAGTTCCAGAAACAGACTTACAGATCACGGCTTCTTACGACTATATTGTAGGAAATATCTTCTGGACCGGGCTTGCGGATGATTCAGACATCACTAATTCAAGCAACTGGTCAAACAACTTAAATCCCACAGAAAAAAGTGCCTGGCAGGCCGGTGACTTGGGAGTAGTAGCACTACTGGATAACGGCGACGAAACTGATAGCCACGTTATAACCGGATCCTCTTACCATTGGTCTGATGCAGATCTACTGCTGAAAGCAGACACTGTTCTAAAGACATACAATCCAATATTTCATTCAGGTGGCGATATCACACTTCAAGATCGCTCCTTTATAGATGCTGAAAAACACTTCATACTTGGCCGCAATGACCTGCCCTCTCAATTAACTATCGCTGCAAATTCCCAGGTGCAAATAGGAAGCAGGCTTTATCTCTACAGCGGTTCTTTGATCAATCAAAGCGGCGGCAAAGTTGCTCTCATTAACAATAGCGATAGCGGGCGCCTTCACCTTTATGATGATAGTATTTATTCCATTTCATCTGGAAGATTAGAAATCGGTGCTCCAGGCAATGAAATCAGAATAAAGAACAGTATTTCAAGCACCGATGGGTATATTAATCTCACTAAAGACTCGACTGGCGAAATCTATTTCAGGGATCTAACTCTGGAAGAAATTATTGCCTACATCGGATCTGGAGGAATTAGGATAGACAACTACGATGCAAGTTCGCATGCAGACCCAACCAGTTACTTCAATGAAACGTATGAATATATCTCAGCCACAAAGGTTCTAAGATTAGGCAATGGTATTGTATTACCAACAATTTCAGGCATTAAAACTCAAGGTGAGACGCTGACAATAGACACCAGCAATATTACCAATATTGAAGATACTGCTATCTTTTCCTATCAATGGTTTCGTGGTGATTCTCCTCTTGCTGGTGCAGTTTCCTCAACCTATCAGCTTACTCAAGAGGATATAGGCTTCCCAATCAGCGCTACTGTTGGATACACTGACAAAAATCATATAGGTCAATTCGTCACTTCTTTGCCTACAAGTACGGTCATTAATATTAATGAACTCCCTACAGGCTCAATTGCCTTAAACTCATACTACCCGCCCGAAGGGAAAGTTCTCACAGTCGACACAAGTTCGATCGTTGACCCAGATGGGATTGGTCCATTCTCATACCAATGGCATCGACAAGGTTCTCCAATAGCAGGAGCAACTGAATCTTCTTATACTCTCAGCCAATTGGATGTAGGAAGCGCTATCAGTGTCAGCGTCACTTACACAGACCAACACGGCACTGTAGAATCCGTTTCTTCAACCGCAACTAGGCCAGTTCGTAGTCGAAATATCAATACTGGCGAACCCCCTCTTACCATAAATGGCATTCCTGTCATCAATGCACGTTTAAGCGCAGTGCTCTCTGAAGCCGTTGTTTTTCCAGCAGATACTGATGCAGAATACCAATGGCTTCGTAATGGCTCACCCATAGCAGACGCTACGTTCGGCTCCTATCGATTTAGCCAAGATGATGTGGGCGCTGAAATTAGCTTATCTCTTTCCTATGCCGACACAATTGGAGAGGACATAACGCTAACATCACCCATTCTATCGGACAAAACCGATGAAAACAGTGATCCCACTGGTTCCGTTACTATCACAGGAACTGCAACAGAGGGTGAAACTCTCAGTACAAATACCACATCAATCGGCGATGGTGATGGCCTCGGTGATTTCTCCTACCAGTGGATCCGTGGATGTGGTTGCCCTGATAAAGCCGGTGATCCAATAGCCAATGCCGTCGCTTCCTCCTACACACTTACCCAGAGCGATGTCGGCTCCGATATAAGTGTCATCGTTTCTTGGATCGATAAACGCGGAACTACGGAGTCACTGACGTCAGTGCCAACACCAGTTGTGACTCGAACGGTGACGGTTGTGGATACTGTTGCTCCGGTGATTACACTCACAGGATCGGCTTCGGTGTCACATGATCTGGGAACGACTTACACGGATGCTGGGGCGACATCAGACGGTGGAGAAACCGTAACAACCACCGGGACAGTGAATGTGAACACGGCGGGAACCTATACCCTGACCTACAGTGCAAGTGATGCAGCAGGAAACGTGGCAACAAGTGTTATACGAACAGTGACGGTTGTTGCAGATACGACAACGACGACGGAAGCCTTTGGGGATGTTGTAGTGTATGCGAACAACTCGGCAACGTTGATTGGGCAGGTGACGATAGATGGAGAGGTGGCAGGGAGCGGTGATGTCGTGGCGGTTTATGTGGGGAGCGAGTTGAGGGGCAAGCAGGAAGTGATTATCTCAGGAGGTGTTGCGTGGGTGAACGCCCAGGTGAACGCAAAAGGAGGAGAAGAGACGATTAGCTTCAAGGTGTGGGATTCGAGCACAGGAGTGACACATGAGAAGAGTGGGACAAGTGCCGTGATCACGACAGGAGGAGCCATCGGCAGTTCTACGAGTCCGCTCATGATAGAGATGAAAGATTCGGAGACACAGACCTTGAGCCTGAAAGCGGGTTGGAACCTGGTATCGTTCTATGTGGAGGCAAGTGACATGACGGCGGCGACGGTGTTGGCGCCAATATCGAGCAGCTTGTTGCAGATAAAGAACCTGACTAGTTCGTATGACCCGAGCATACCCTCCTTCCTGAACACGTTATCCAGCTTGAGTGTAAAGGATGGGTACTGGGTGAAGGTGAGTGAAGATGTCAGCTTGGATGTGGAGGGAACGGTACCCTCCGGAGCATCGATCAGTGTGAAGGAGGGCTGGAATTTAGTGGGTTATCCGAGGTCGAGCGGAGAGGGTGCAGCCGGTGAGTTGGCAAGTCTTGGGAGCACGGTTGTGCAGATCAAAAACCTGCAGAGTTCGTATGATCCGAGCATACCCTCCTTCCTGAACACGTTGTCTACGATGGCGCCCGGGTCGGGTTACTGGTTGAAGGTGACAGCTGACGGGACGTGGACGGTTGGAACTGTGAGTGAGAGCGGTTCAGGGCGTGGGCTTGGCAAGATGGGTCCGGTGCAGAAGATGGGCTGGGGCCCAGTGGTGGTGTATCCGCATGTGAGTGCGACAGTACTCTCTGAGGTGAGTGTAGGGGGCAAGCCGGTGTCGAAGGGAAGTGTGGTGGGAGCCTTTGTGGGAGAGGAGTTAAGGGGAGAGCACGAGGTGGTGTTGGCCAATGGAAAGAGTTACGCGACGCTAAACGTGAATCTTACGGGCAAGGAGCGGGTTACCTTCAGGATACAGGAGGCGGCAAGAGGGAAGGTGTACCGGGTGGCCAAGGTGATGGAGCTGGGATTGGGAGAGACGTATGGAAGAGCGGAAGCGTTGGTGAAGCTAAATGCCGTGATGACTGGCACGGGAGTAACGATATTGAGCTACACGCGATCCCCGTTTGGGTTCAGCTTCGATACGGGCCAGGACAAGAGTTACACAGTAGAAGCTACGGGTAATTTGCTGAAGTGGAACCGGGTGGAGACCTTCCAAGGCACCGGCTCAGCTGTTCAATTTACCGACACTCGGGAAGCGCTGTTTGAGGAGCAATACTACCGGGTGAGGATTCAAGAATAAATCGGTTCACTTTACTCGGTTTTGGCATCTAAGGAGGTTTATGGTGCTTTTAAGAGGAATGACTTTCACGTAAGGTCCGTGGCATTCGAAATACAGGAAGGCACTCTTTGTGGACTATAGATTCAAGTAAATAATGTAAAATATAATGATATTAGGTATTACTGTTAGGTTAGGATTTTTTCCCAGCTTAAGGTGCTTGAAAGTATTTAGTGTGTTAATTTTTAGCGGCTTTTTCGCTGCGCAAACATTTTCACAAACCTCGATCAGCCTAGACACCGTTTTTGTCGGCGACGATGGAAATACTGAGGATGCGACGGGTTACGGGGCTGTTTCCTATGATTACTATATAGGAAAGTACGAGGTGACAAATAGTGAGTATTCAGCTTTTTTGAATGCTGTTGCAGCCACAGATACCTACGGTCTCTGGCACCAAAGCATGTCGATAGAACGGACTGGTTCGAATGGCGATTACAGCTACGGCGTTGTGGGGGGGCAGGCAAAGCATCCGGTGCTTAGGGTTAACTTCTACAACGCAGCCCGATTTGCCAATTGGTTGATGAACGGTCAGCCGACGGGGTCACAGGATTCGAGCACAACTGAAGCAGGTTTCTACACATTTTCTGATGCCACAACTATCAGTTCCCAGGGAACGCGATCGGCAAGTCCGATCGATGGTAAAAACTGGGTCGCCATTGCGAGTGAGGATGAGTGGTATAAAGCGGCCTATTACGATCCTACCCTTAATTCCGGTTCGGGTGGATATTACCTGTATCCAGCAGGGAGCGATTCTAAACCAACAAAGTCTGCTCCAACATCCGACCTAAATAGCGCAAACTACGGTGGTAGTAATGTTGTTGGATCTACTACGGTGGTGGGGAGTTATTCGGGGGCACCTAGCCCCTACGGTACATTTGACCAAGGCGGGAATGTTCAGGAATGGACCGATTCGATTCCGGAGGAATCTGAACGAGCGGTTAGAGGGGGTTGGTATAACTCAAATAAAGCAAAGGTGATGCTCGGCACCCGTCGTCCTCTGACGGTTCCAACCAAAAAACAACTTAGCATCGGTTTCCGCATCTCGAGCCTGACGACGGTGAACGATGTGCCGACGATCAGTGATGTAGCAAACCAGGCGACCAACGAGGACACGGCTACCGGTGAGTTGGCGGTGACGTTGGGTGATGAGGAGACGGCGGTGGCAGATTTGACATTGAGTGCGAGCAGCAGTGCCCAGGGGCTGGTGCCGGATGCGAACATTGTATTGGGTGGCACTGGTGCGAGTCGGACGGTGACGGTGACCCCTGCGAGCAATCAGAGTGGGAGTGCGACGATTACGCT
>Ga0310125_10001471_pt1 | contig 11918 bp, 9 predicted proteins | sample CB11b_Tmax_Bot8__FD_203508 | JGI IMG/M metagenome (GOLD analysis project Ga0310125, IMG submission 203508) | Marine microbial communities from Western Arctic Ocean, Canada - CB11b_Tmax_Bot8 | ecosystem: Environmental > Aquatic > Marine > Oceanic | place: Canada: Western Arctic Ocean | collected... | reverse complement strand
ATGGGGCGGCGACGGTGATCAGTGCCGAGCAGCAGTGGCTGGGCGAAGCGATCCCGCTGGGTCCCGGTTCGACACTCTGCAGCCGGCTGTTTCCTCAAGTTGCGACACCAGTCGAAGGGGTTGTCTCGAGTGGTTCTCCGGCCGTGCCGGTGCCCAGCCCGGTCGGTGTCGAGCTGGATCATTTCATCATCGACGAGCGGATTGGTGTGGGTGGGATGGGTGCGGTCTTCAGTGCCCGCGACACCCGCCTGGGTCGTCCGGTGGCGTTGAAGGTCTTGAGCCCGTTCCAGTCGCGAGACCCCGGATCGGTGCAGCGGTTCCGCAACGAGGCTCGTGCGGCGGCGGGTCTGGATCACGACAACATCGCACGGGTGTTCTACGTGGGCGAGGACCGCGGTCTGCATTTCATTGCCTTCGAGTACATCATCGGGACCAACGTCCGGGACCTGATCGCCGCCAACGGACCACTCGATCCCGCCGACGCGGTCAACTACACCCTGCAGATCGCCTCGGCCCTGGTCCACACCAGCCAGATCGGAGTGGTCCATCGCGACGTCAAGCCGTCCAACATCATCATCACGCCGACCGGTCGAGCGAAGCTTGTGGATCTGGGCCTGGCCCGCAATCCCGAGTTGAACCAGACGTCCGAGGACCTGACATCGGACGGGACGACGCTGGGGACGTTTGATTACATTTCGCCCGAGCAGGCTCGCGACCCGCGGGGTGTCGATGTCCGCAGCGATATTTACTCGCTGGGCTGCACGATCTACCACATGCTCACCGGCGAACCGCCCTACCCCGAGGGCAACGCGTTCCAGAAGCTGCTCGATCACCAGGGCAAGCAGCCTCCCGATCCCGCCCGCAAGAATCCTCGCATCTCGGAACGACTCTCGAGCGTGATTCGCCGGATGATGGCCAGTGATCCGGACAAGAGATTTTCGACTCCCCAGGCGTTGATCCGCGAACTGATGTTCGTGGCCGAGGAGTTGGGTCTGAAGGGGGTCTCGTCGGAGGGCATGGTCTGGATGTCCGCCGGAGCACTCTCGGGCCGCAACTGGGAGAAGCACATTGGCTGGATGGCAACGGTGGCGTTGCTGTTGATCTTGGTGGTCGTGTTGAGATTCCAGCCGGTGGAGCCTGGTGACACGTTCCTCGAGGCCGACTCGATTGCCGCGGTCGGCTCGAGGCCGGATTCGGGTACCGCCGATGCGGCGGTGGCTACGGCCGGTGACACGGTCGACCCTGCGAGCGTGCCGAAGTTGAGCGATGCGGTGAAGGGATCCGCCGGTGATCCGGGAACCGGTGCGGCGGTGGTCTCGGTGGACCCCGCAGGTGGCGACACGACGCCGGCCGGTAAGGTGGCCGCAGCGGGTGGAGGTGCCGGCACGACCAAGCCAGCGGTCAGCGAATCGACCCGACCGGGCGTCGCGGCGTCGGATACCTCGGCGGGCACGGGCACGCCCAAGTCAACCGGATCTGTCGCGAAGGTGGCGGACCCTGCGACCACCAAGACACCCTCGGTCACCAAGCCCACCGCACCCGCGGTGGTGGCAACGTCCGATCCGCCTCCGCCACCGGTGGTGGTGATTTCGGTCGACGGAACCCGCCAGCGGGCCTACCCGACTCTCAACGCGGCCCTGGTCGACGCGGTCGACGGCAGCCAGGTGGTGTTGCAGTACAACGGGGTACGGACCGAGAGTCCGCTGCGGGTGGCTCGGAAGAACATCACGATCAGGGGTGCCGAGGGCTTCCGGCCGGGGATCGAGTTTCGTCCCAAGGGGTCCGGAGGCGACGGTGTCCAGCCTCGCATGATCACCGTCACGGCCGGACCGCTGCAGGTGATCAACGTCGAATTGAGGATGGTGGTACCGCGAGGCGAACAGGCCTCGCTGGTGATGTTCTCGCTGCAACGCCCCGAGCAGGTTCGACTCAGAGACGTGGTGGTCACGGTGGTCAACCCCGCCCGCCGCCAGGCGTCGGTGATCGAGTTGACTCCCGAGCCGGGTGCGATGCGGAACATGAAGAAGATGATGAAGAAGGGGATGGAGGCCGCGCCGCTGGAGCTGACGATCGATCGCAGCGTGGTCCGCGGTCACGCCGACCTGGTCCATGTCAGGCAGACCGATTCGGCAGAAGTCTCGATGAGGCACTGCGTGGTGGCACTGGGCGGGTCGCTGTTGCATACGGTGGGAACCGGCGGTACCGCGCCCAAGCGGCGGGGCGTCGTCGAACTGAACCTCGTCCACGTCACCGCCCTGGTGGGTGGGAACCTGATCCGGCTCAACAGCGGCGAGGAACGCCGGCACATGCCTGCCGTCCGAGCCCATTCACGCGACAGCATCTACTCGCACGTCGCGGATCGACCGCTGGTCTCGATGTCGGGCAACACGGACATCGAGATGTTCCGGGGCCTGCTGGCCTGGCGGAACGGCGAAAAGAACTTCTTCGACGACTACTCGATCTTCTGGTGGTTGGGATCTGACCAGGACACGATCGACTTTGCCGGCTGGAAGCAGCAGTGGGAACCGGCCGGGTCCCGAAACTCCGTCGTCGCCTGGCAGACGCCTCGTGCTCCCGGCGACGACCTGGCCTGGGATCGGCTGGGTCTGTCCGATTTTCGATTGGCCGACGAGGCGGCACCGGAGAACCGTCCGGTGGCCACCGATGGCACCGACGCGGGTGCGAACCTGAGCCTGTTGCCGGAAGTGTCCGGTGCGGTGGCGGTGCCTGAGTGAGTTCGAGGCTGGCTGGATTGGTTGGGGTTTGACGGCCGGGGGCACTTGGAGTTGGGACAGGCACCTTCGGAGCCAGTCCCTGGCCCTGTCAGGTAGGGGACTGACCCTGTGCCAATCGCAGAATATCTTCGCGGGCGATCGGTTCGGCCAGCCGGGCTCCCAGTTGCGAGACGATGCGGGCGGCGGCGTGGTGAGCCAATCTCGCCGATTGCTCGAAACTCAGCCCGTTGGTCAACCCATACAGCACACCGGCGGCGAACATGTCGCCGGCCCCGGTGGTATCGATCGCCTGGGCAGCGACTCCGGGCACGCGGGTGAGTTGGCCCTCTTCGACCAGCAGTGCCCCGTCGGCCCCCAGCGTAACGGCGACCCGGGTCACCGATTGGCCCAGTTGTCGAGCACACTCGGCCGTGTCGTCGAGATCGAGCAGGCTGCGGGCTTCGTCTTCGTTGCAGAACAGCAGTTCCACGGGTCCGCGGGCCAGCTCGAGGAACTCGTTGCGGAACATATCGACGAGGAAGGCATCCGAGACTGTCAGGGCGAGCAGCGCGTCGGAGTCGGTGGCGAGTTCAACGGCGCGGTAGGCGGCTTCTCGAGGCGAATCGGCACTGAAGAGGTAGCCTTCGACGTAGACCGCTTTCGAGCGGTCAATCAGTTGCGGGTCGACATCTTCGGGTCCGACGTCGGCCGAAACCCCCAGGAAGGTCAGCATGGTTCTCTGGGCGTCGTCGGTAATCAGCACCAGGCAGGTCCCGGTGGGTCCGTCGGAAAACGGGATGTCGACGGTGACCTGGTTGGCTCGCATGTCCTGCAGGCAGAAGTGCCCCAGCGGGTCGTCGCCGACCTTGCCCGCGTAGGCCGTGCTGCCGCCCAGCCCGGCGACGCCCAGGATGGTGTTGGCCGCCGAGCCCCCGGCACACTGGTTCCGAGGTAGTTCGCCGAGTGCTGAGAGGACTCTCTGCTGAGTCTCGTGGTCGACCAGCGTCATCATCCCCTTGGCGAACCCGAGCGATTCGAGCAGCTCGTCGGTGACCTGGACCTGGATGTCGACCAGCGTGTTGCCCACGCCGTAGACGTCGAGTGTCATGCCGGGTCCTCGTCGGACGTCGATGGGTGCCCGGCAGCCGTCTCGGGCAAATCGGTGAACAGGAAGGTCCCGCTGGCGGTTGCCACCAGCTCACCACTCTCGCACCTGACCTCTCCGGTGACCACCACCGACTGGCGACCCGAGTGGCGGACCTGTCCGGTCCCCAGCAGTCTCTCGCCGGGAAAGGCCGGTCGAATGAAGTTGATGTTCAGTTGAGCAGTGACGGTCAGGCGGTCAGGTGGTGCCACGGTGTTGGCGGCGACGCCGAGAGCCGAGTCGAGCAGCGTGGCGGTGACGCCTCCGTGCAGGATCGGCAGGTTTCGGAGATGCCTGTCGTCGACGGTCAGGGCCAGTTCCGAGCGGCCCTCGCCCCAGCTGATCGGTTCGATGCCGAGCAATTCGACGAGTCGGTCACCGGAGGGGATGCTGGGGTCGGAGGGATAGGAGCCGGGTGGATTCATGGTTTCTGGATCGTGCCGTCGGGGTTGCGGATGTTGCCCCAGAAGAGGTCAAACGGGGGATCGTCGCTGACGGGGAATTGTGCGGCAAGTGTCTCGTCGATATCGATCCCGAGTCCCGGTTCCTCGTTGGCGTGGAAGTAGCCATCTTGGAGTTGTGGGCAACCGGGGAAGCAGTCGATTTCGGCCTGGCAGAATCCGTGTGCTTCCTGGATGCCGAAGTTGGGGACGGCGAGATCGAGGTGCACGTTGGCGGCGTGTCCCACCGGCGAGACGTCACCGGGCCCGTGCCACGCCGTGCGGACCCCGAAGAACTCGCACATCGCCGCCATCTTTCTCGCAGGACTCAAGCCACCGATTTGGGAGATATGCACGCGGATGAAGTCGATCAGTCGTTCGGCGACGAGCCTTGTCCATTCGTTGGGGTTGTTGAACAGTTCGCCCATCGCGATTGGTGCGGTGGTCTGTTGCCTGAGGTTGTCGAAGTAGCCGACGTCTTCGGGAGCGAGCGGGTCTTCGACGAAGAAGGGGCGGAACTGTTCGAGGTCGCGGCAGAGCTGGATGGCCAGCACCGGCGGGATTCGCTCGTGGATGTCATGCAGCAGCTCGACCTGGTCGCCGACCGCGTTGCGAACATGTTCGAACAGTTGCGGCACGAGGCGGGCGTAGGGCTTGTGGGTCCAGGTTTCGGTACGGCGATTGGCCGGCAGCGAGTCGTTGCCCGGGGCGGTGGGGGAACCGTAGGTCGAGGCACCCGGTACGGCGACCTGGATTCTCACGTGCCGGTATCCCTGTTCGATGAACCCACGCACCGACTCCTCGACCTCCTCGAACGTCTCACCGGTCGCGTGCCGGTAGGTATCGACGGCGTCGCGACACTTGCCTCCCAGCAACCGGTAGACGGGCAGTCCGGCTTGCTTGCCGAGGATGTCCCAGAGTGCCATGTCGACGCCACTGATGGCGTTATTGAGCACCGGGCCGTTGCGCCAGTAGGAACTGACGAACGACGACTGCCAGATGTCTTCGATCTCGAGAGGATTTTTGCCCAGCAGGAAGGGTCGCAGGTATTCGTCGATGGCAGTGACCACCACCCGGGCCCGCTGGGTGAAGGTGGCACAGCCGAGTCCATAAAGGCCCGGCTGGTTGGTGTCGACTCGGACGACGACCAGCCGGATTCCTGCCGGAGCGGTCAGGATGGCTCGAACGTCGGTGATCCGGGTGTCGGGGGCGGCCATCGAGAGCGATCGAGGAGAGGGTGGCGGGGTGCGTGCGACACAGAGACTAGTCGCTGGAGTGAGATCCGTCGAACGTGGAGACTCGGGTCTGATGGTTGGCTCGTTGTGAGGTCGTCCGGGGGTGATTAGGGTAGGCCGATCCGGTTGGTGAGTCGTGGGAAGTGTACGTGGTCATGAGTGGGGAGTTGCCGGGCGAGTTGTTGGCGGGTGTGGAAACCGGTGTGGTGTTCCGCAATCCCGATGCTCACATCGTCAGCCGTCACGCCTACTTCCCGTCGGCGATTCCGCTGGGGGATGGGGAGGTGCTGGTTTCCTACACCGTGGGGCAGGCGTTTGAGTCGGAGGACCTGAGGGTTCACCTGTCGCGTTCCACCGATGGCGGCCGGACGTGGTCGGATGAGGGTCGGCTGGGTGTGCCCGAGATACCGGAGGGTGTTTCCGAGGGGATCAAGACGGTCGTGCTGGGCGACGGCACCGTGGTGGGTCTGTTGCAGAGGCATGATCGGCGAGAGCTTCGTGGCGAGGGACTGACTGACCCGGAGACACTGGGTTTTGTGCCGACTCGGTTCGACACGACCGTTTCAGCCGATGGGGGTCGGACCTGGAGTGAGCCTCGGGGGGTGGTGGCTCCGATCGAGGGTCCCGAATGGGAGTTGTGTGCTCCGATCACCGAGCTCTCGGACGGCCGCTGGCTGCTGATCAGTGCGACCTGGCCCGACTGGCAGGGTCAGCTGCCCCATGGCCACCAAATGGTCGCGTTTGTTTCCAGCGACCGCGGGGCGAGTTGGCCGGAGTGGTTGTCGGTGATGAGCGAACCGGAGTCCGAGGCAGTGATCTTCTGGGAGTCGAAGATCGTGGAGTTTTCGGATGGTCGGCTGCTGGCGGTGGCCTGGTGTCATGACCTGCCCGCATCCCGCGATCGTCCCAACCAGTACGCGATCAGTTCCGACGGAGGAGCCACCTGGACGCGGCATCGTTCGACCGGCCTGATCGGCCAGACCCAGACTCCACTGGTCATCGGCGACAACCGTGTGCTGGTGGTCTATCGCCGCACCGACGAGCCGGGATTGTGGCTGCAGGATGTGGTGATCGAGGGCGACGAGTGGGTCAACGGTGCGAGCAGGCCTCTGTGGGGCCAGACTTTCGAGGGGACGACGAACATGGGAGACTCGATGGCCGAGAATTTTCGGGCCCTGCGGTTCGGAGCCCCCTCGGTCGTCCGACTTGACGACGGTGCGGTGTTTTTCGTCTTCTGGTGTTACGAAGACAACGTCAGCGTGATCCGCTGGTTCAGGCTGGAGCTGGACCCGGCGGCCTGAACCGTGTTGCAATTGAAGGGATGAGTCTGATGGCCGAGGATCCGACTGCGGCTGAGTTGGGGGAAGAGCCGTCCGCTGAGCCGACCCATGACCTGGCCGAAGAACCGGCTGAGGCAGCCGGGCCGCCATCGCGAGCGAAGCTGTTGCGGTGGGGCGTGCTGATGTGCGTCGGGGCGCTGGCGTTTCTGGAAATCAGTTCGCCACTGTGCAGTGGCTACTCGCTGGGTGCACTCGAACAGGCGTTTGACGGTCGTCCCAAGAGCGGCCTGACGCTCTCCGCGGCCCAGGGTCACCTGGTGGGAATGGCGATGATGTCGTTCCGCGAAGAGCCGAGTCTCTTGAAGAAGAGCCGCTCGGTCCATTTTGCGGTCTTCGAGTGGCCGACCCTGTTCTTCTTTTTTCGCAGGCACAAGTTCGAGGTCGAGATCGAGCGTGTTGCCGACAAGAATGTCGAGGGGGGAGTGATCCTGGTCCGCTCGCAGCCCTACATCCCGGTGGAGACCAATTACAAGGTGGTGCAGCCCTATGCCAAGCCGGATCCGCCCCTGATGCAGTTGATGATGCTCGACCACGAACCCGACTCGAAGGGCGCGCACCGGGTCGAACGCTGGCAGGTGGAGCGAGCGATCAAGAACAAGAAGGCCGAGCCGAGCCTGCTGGTGTTCTTCGACAAGAACGACAAGAACAAGGACGGCGTGGTGACTGCCGGAGAAATGGGGCAGCAGAAGGGAATCGGCAACACCGGGGCTGGTGCTGCCGCCAAGAAGAATAAGAAGAGCGCGAAGAAGAAGGGTGCCGGGGGCCGTTGAGACGACCGTGTCCGAGAGGGGACATCATCGGATCCGGCAGCGGGCTCTAGCTACTTGGGCGCCACGACGGGCAAGTCGCCTGCGGTGACCGGCGCGGGGGCTGGTTGTGTTGCGACCGGACCGGGTTGCGTGGTCGGCTGCGGTGTGGGCTGGGGTGTGGTGGGTTGAGTGAACAGTGGTGTGGGTTGAGCGGCTGCGGTGTAGATGGGTGCGGCGAAGTTTGTGTGGGCTGCCAGTGAGTTATTTTGTCCGATCGCTGGTCCCTGGTCGCGGAGCGATGCGAGTCGCGAGCGGACTTCGGGCTGGTACCAGTCGCTGAAGAGTGATCTCTGGTACATCGCGGTGGCCCGGTCGCCCTGGCCTGAGTCCTGGTAGAGTTGTCCGAGGTGGGCGGTGACGACGGGGTGTGAGGGGCTGGCCTTGAGGGCATTGAGCAGGTGCCGTTCGGCTCCAGCCGAGTCACCTGACTCTCTCGAGAGCCACGCCATTTCGATATGCGGTTCCGGTCTCCAGGCCTCGGCTGTGGCCCAGACCCCCAGCAACTCGGCCGCCTCGATGCCTCGACCGCTGTCGACCATCAATCGTGCGAGCCCGTGGTAGGTGGGCTGGTGGCCGGGGTCAATTGCGAGTGCTTGTCGATAGAGTTGTTCGGCCTTGGCGAGTTGTCCCTGTTTTCGGACGGCGCTGGCGAGGTTGTAGACGTAGTCTGGGTTGTCCGGATAGTCGGCGACAGCTCGCTGAAATTCCTTGCTGGCGGCGGTGTAGTCGCCCGAATCGTAATAGGCCAGCCCGGTGCGGTTCATCAGGAACGCGCTCATGGGGTTGCAGCCTGCGATGCTGACGATGAGTCCGACGGCCAGGAGCAGGCCGAGGGTGCGAGTGTGTCGTGGGTCGATACGCATCGGAATCCGCCCTCCGTGAGCGTTACCGGGGAACCGGTCGGGAATGGGTGTTGTGGGGTGAGTTGAGAGCGAGGCGACGAGGCATTTCCGGGCTACTGGTGCCGGGGCCATCGAGGCGGCGGAAGTTAGTTTCTGTCTCGATCTGCTGCAAGGCCACAATCGGGGGACCTGCGACGATTGGGTAACCAGCGTCCTGACGCCTTGGTGAGGCCGCTTGTTCTGGCCTCGCGGGTCGAGTAATCTCCGGGACTCCCAAACTCATCTCACCCAGACCGCTCATCGGTCCGGGTCCCGTCGCCGCACCTCCTCTCTCAATTCGCTCCGGATCCGCCTGGCATGCCGTCGTACGTTGACGAGCGTATCGTGATGACGGGCATCGGCCTGACGGCCCCCAACGGCAATTCGCTGTTGGAGTTTCGCGAGAGCCTGCTGGCGGGTCGGTCGGGGGTGGTCCGCTACGAGACTCGTCACATGGGCGAAGTCTTGGCCGGTGTCTGCGATTTCGACGTGCTGGCTCACCAGGACCGCCGCGAAGTTCGGCGAGGCACACGCAGCGGTTCGATCGCGATCTACTGTGCACACGAGGCTGTTGCCGATGCGGGGCTGGAGCTGGCCGATCGCGACCGGTCGCGGGTGGGTGTCTACCTGGGGATCACCGAGCACGGCAACGTGGAGACGGAGAACGAGATCCATGAGATTTCTCAGTACGACTACGACACCAGCGTCTGGTCTCACCATCACAACCCTCGAACCGTGGCCAACAACCCGGCCGGCGAGGTGACCTTGAACCTGGGCATCACCGGGCCTCACCTGACCCTGGGTGCCGCGTGTGCCGCCGGCAACGCCGGGTTCATCCAGGGTGCGCAGATGCTGCGGCTGGACGAGGTCGACCTGGCGGTGTGTGGCGGGGTCTCTGAGAGCATTCACACGTTTGGGATTTTCGCGAGTTTCAAGAGCCAGGGAGCCCTGGCGACTCACGAGGATCCTGCCTGTGCGAGCCGTCCGTTCGACCAGGACCGCAACGGGATCGTGGTGGCCGAAGGCGGAGCCATCTGCACGCTCGAACGGCTCCCCGACGCGTTGGCTCGTGGAGCGACGATTTACGGGGAGATTGTCGGCCACGCGATGAACTCAGACGCAACCGACTTTGTGCTCCCCAATGCCGGCCGCCAGGCCCAGTGCATGAGATTGGCGTTGGACCGGGCGGGGATTTCGCCCGACGACATCGATATTCTCAGCAGCCACGCCACCGCAACCGACCAGGGCGACATTGAAGAATGTCGTGCAATTCGCGAGGTTTTTGGTGATCGCGAGTCTCTGGCGGTCAACAATGCGAAGAGCTTCATTGGCCACGCGATGGGAGCGGCGGGTGCTTTGGAGCTGGTTGGCAACTTGCCTGCCTTCAAAGACCAAATTGCACACGCTACAATCAACCTCGACCGATTGGATCCCGAGTGCGGCCTCACCCAGATCGTCGCCAACTCGCCCCGGTCGTTGGATCGAGTCGAGTACATTTTGAACAACTCGTTCGGTATGCTCGGAATCAACTCGGTCGTGATCGTGCGGAGATACGAGGCGGACGAGTAGAGTCGAGAGCGGATCGGAGCGAGGCGGCATGGTCGCGGACGAAATCCGGAGAGTGATCCTGGACATCCTGTCCCGAATCCAGCCCGATGAAGATCTCTCGGGACTGGTCGATGAGGTTCCGTTCCGCGAGCAGTTGGAGTTGGACAGCATGGACTTTCTCGATATCGTTATGGAATTGAGGAAGCAGTACCGGGTGCAGATTCCTGAAGAGGATTACGAGCACCTGGCGTCGATGTCCGGGACCATCAGCTATCTCGAGCCGTTACTCAAGGATGTCCAGAGCCCGGTGTGACCGGGGAGTCCACTGACCGGAACGGAGCGGAGCATGCGCTACGATACGGTCATAATCGGCGCCGGACTCTCGGGCCTGGCCGCCGGCATCCGGCTGGCCTACTTCGACCGCTCGGTCTGCGTACTCGAGCGGCACACCACCATCGGCGGACTCAACTCGTTCTACCGTCTCCGCAAGCGGAACCACGACGTGGGCCTGCACGCGGTGACCAACTACGCCGCCCCCGGCACGCTCACCGGACCGCTCTCCAAGCTCCTCCGCCAACTCAGGCTGCGCTGGGAGGACTTTGCGCTGGTGCCACAGCGGCAGTCCTCGATCGTCTTCCCCGACTGCACCCTGAGGTTCACCAACGACTTCGAGTATTTCGAGCAGCAGGTGATCGAGAGGTTTCCGGGCGAGAGGGACAATTTCGCGAGGCTTGTGCGGCGGATTGGCGAATACGATCCGATGGCTTTGAACCAGCCCGAGATTTCCACTCGCGAAGTGCTCGCCGAAGAACTCGACAATCCGTTGCTGGTCGAGATGCTGTTGTGTCCGACGATGTTCTATTCCAGCGCCACCCCCGACGATCTCGAGTGGCCTCAGTTCGTGATCATGTTCCGCAGCATCTTCCAGGAGGGTTTTGGTCGTCCGCTGGAGGGGGTGCGGTTGATTCTCAAGAAGCTGGTCCGTAAGTTCCGCGGCCTCGGTGGCGAGTTGCGGCTGCGATCAGGCGTCCAGAAGATCCTCAGCGACAGAGACCATGCCACCGGCGTACTGCTCGATGATGGCCACGTGATCGAGGCCAAGAACGTGCTGTCTTCGGCGGGCAACTTCGAGACGATGCGGATGTGCGAGCAGGCCGCGGACCTGTCGCCGCCGGGCGAGATTTCGTTTGTCGAGTCGATCTATTCGCTGGACGCTCAGCCGACCGACCTGGGCCACGACCAGACGATCGTCTTCTTCAACGACAGCCCGACCTTTGATTACCGTCGTCCCAACGTCCCGGTCGACGTCTCCAGCGGTATCGTCTGTTCGCCGAACAATTTTGAGTACGGCGAGCCGTCGGGTGAGGGTCGAATGAGGATCACGGCCCTGGCGGATCCGGGCCACTGGCTGAACCTGCCTCCCGACGAGTACGCTCAGCAGAAGCAGGAGTGGGCCGAGCGTGTGCTGACGAGCACGTTGCGGTACGTGCCGGACTTCCGCAAGCACATCGTCGACACCGATATTTTCACACCGCGAACGATCCGCCGGTTCACCGGTCATGAGAATGGCTGCGTGTACGGTGCGCCTCGCAAGATCCGCGACGGCTGCACGCATCTCCGCAATCTCTTCCTCTGCGGCACCGACCAGGGCTTTCTGGGTATCATCGGCTCGATGCTCTCGGGCATCACCATCGCGAACCTGCACCTGTTGAGACCGTCGAAGAGCCTCTGACGATGCCCCGCGACTTTCTCAAGGATGCCGGTGATCACTACGACATCGTCGTGATCGGCTCGGGACTCGCCGGTC
>Ga0310125_10001470_pt1 | contig 11920 bp, 14 predicted proteins | sample CB11b_Tmax_Bot8__FD_203508 | JGI IMG/M metagenome (GOLD analysis project Ga0310125, IMG submission 203508) | Marine microbial communities from Western Arctic Ocean, Canada - CB11b_Tmax_Bot8 | ecosystem: Environmental > Aquatic > Marine > Oceanic | place: Canada: Western Arctic Ocean | collected... | reverse complement strand
TTAGACGTCTGCAGCCTGCAGGGCGTCCAGCCGGGCAACGGTCTGAATCATGGAACGGACGGTGTGGTAGTTGATCTTCCAGGCGTGGCCCAGGGCGTCGTCGATGGGCCGGCCGCGGCGGTCGACCCGCTCGAACCACTCTCCGCCGCCGGCCCGGTGCACGAAATGCTCGAAGACGAAGCCGTGGACACGTTGAAACGCGGTCCAATAGATCTCGTCGCCGAAGAGGGCATAGGCGTCCAGCATGCCGACCAGGACTTCGGCCTGTTGCCAGAACTGTTTTTCAGTTTTTAAAGGGGACCCGTTCATGGTCACGTCGGCGTAAACTCCGCCGTATTCGGGATCGATCCCATAGTTCACGCAGTGATCGAACAACGGTTTGACGGCCTTGCCATAGTTTGATCGCGGGATGCTTAAGATGTCGGCGGTGTGAAGCAGCAGCCAGGCGAATTCGACGTTGTGCCCGGGGGAGGTCATATCCAGCGGTTGGGATTCGCCGTCGGCCGGTTCCGCGTCCCGTCCCCACTCCAGCTCGAAGAGGATGGCGGGCAACGGCTCGAAATCGAGCGAGAACTGGATATAGCCGGTGCCGTTTTCCGGATGGAGCATCCGGGTTGTAACGAGTTCAATGCAATTGAGCAGGCGCTCACGGTGGGTCACATCACCAGTCATTTCATATAGCGCAGTCAACGCCTCCATCATGTGCATGTGTACATCCAAGCTCTTGCGGTCGCCGCCGTAGGTCCCGGGCCGCTCGGGCTGCCAATCCCGCTGCATGATCTCGAAGTAGCCGCCCCGTGCCGGGTCGGCCATGTGGGCCTGGATCGTTTCATAGGTCCGGAGGGCCGCCTCCCGGCCGCGCGGATCTCCGGAAGCGAGGAAGTATTCGCTGAAGGCATAGACCCCGAAGCACTGCCCGTAGCCGATCTTGGCCTGGGACACCGGCCGGCCGTACCGGTCGGCGATCCAGATCCATCCGCCGTGAGTGTCATCCCAGTAGTGATCGAGGATAAAGTCCGCCCCTTCCCGGGCTAGCTCGGCGCAGCGGCCCCCGCCGTATCCCGCGCGATGCGCGCTGGCCAGGGTATAAAGGGTGCGGATCTGCATGAGAAACGTCTTGTCGGTCTCGCCCGTCCGCCGTCCGTCGCGGTCGAAGTAGGTGAGAAAGCCGCCGCCCTCGGGATCGCGGCAGCGATCGAGCCAGAAGGGCAAGAGGGTGCCGTTTAGATACGCGAGGACGCCGTCCAGGATAGACTCGAGCTCATCGTGTGCGGGCATTGTCTTGTGATCATGACCTTGGAATAGACGAATGCAACCCATTCAGCGTGGTAGTCTTCCGACCGGCAACCACGCTGGATCGATTGGTTACCGGCACGTCCACCCGCCGTCCAGCACGAGCAACTGCCCGGTCATGTTGCGGGCGGCCGGGCTGACCAGGTATTCAAGTGCCGCCCCGACTTCTTCGACGGTGATGAAGCACTTCTTGGGCATCGGTTCGAGCATGATTCGATCGATGACCTCCGATTCGGAGATGCCGTGGGCCTTGGCCTGGCCGGCAATCTGGGCGTCCACCAGCGGGGTACGGATGTAGGCGGGGCAGATGGTGTTGATGGTGATATCCGTGTCCGCGGTTTCCAGCGCGAGGGCGCGGGAGAACCCGACCAGGCCGTGCTTGGCCGTCGCGTAGGCGGTCTTGTACGGCGATGCCGCCAGCGAGTGGACGGATCCGGTATTGACGATGCGCCCGAAACCGCGTTCCCGCATGCCGGGAAGCACCGCCCGGGTCATGCGCGCGGCACCGTTGATCATGACATCAATGAGGCGTTCCCAAAGGCCCTGAGGAAAGTCCTCTAAGGAAGCGACGTGCTGGAGGCCGGCGTTGTTGATCAGGACATCGACAGGGTCTTGAATGCGCTCAAGGTGATCGTCGCGGGTCACATCCAACTCCAGCGGCGTGATGCGTCCGGGCCCCGGGTTCTTTTGCGCGGTGTCCCGGGCAGAGGCGAAGTCGATATCGGCGGCCACCACGGTGTGGTCGCACTCGGCCAGGTAGAGGGACAAGCCCCGGCCCAACCCGCTGCCGGCGCCGGTGATCAGGATGGTTCGGTTCTGGCTCACGATTCTTCTCCTTCTGCGCGCAGCAGGCGCCGCATCACTTTGTTGGAGGCGGTGCGGGGCAGGGCATCCATCATCGCCAGCCGGTGAATCTTGAACAGGGGATTGAGTTCGTCCCGGATCCGGCGCTGCATCTCTTCTCGCAGCACGCCGGGGTCGGGCGGCGGATCGATGTCGCTGACTGCGAAGATCACCAGCCGGCCGGGTCCGCCGCCGGGCGGAGGCACCGCCACCGCGGCGGTTTCACGCACGCCGGGGACCGCATTCACGGCGCGTTCGACTTCGGCGGAACTCACCTTGATCCCGCCCAGGTTCATCGTGTCGTCGACCCGACCGTGGGCGCGGTAATAGCCTCCGGGCAACCGCTCGATCCGGTCCCCGTGCCGGCGCACGACCGAACCGTCCGGGCCGGTGGGCGCAGCCTGGTAGTAGACCTGGTCATGATCGCGGTTGAGGAGCCGGGTGGAGAGCCCGATGGAGGGCGGGAGGAGAAAAAGTTCCCCTTGATCGGCCGGTTGCCCCTCCGGGTCGAGGATCACAGCGTCGATACCGAGGGCGAGGGTGTTGAAGGTCGCAGGCTGGGCCGGCTTTACGATAATTCCGGTGAGGTGTCCGCCGCCGATCTCCGTGCCCCCGAGGTATTCGATCACGGGGCGATGGCCGGCGAGATCCATGAGGTACTGCATGTCGTCCGGGTTCGAGCATTCGCCGGTGGAACTGAAGAGTTTGATCCGGCTCCAGTCCAGTCCTTCCATACACCCCGTGGAACGCCACGATTTCACCAGGCTGGGCACCACGCCGAGCATGGTCACGCCGGCATCGCGAATGAATTCGCCGAAGTCTCGTTGGGTGGGAATGTCGTAGTAAAGCGCCATGCCGGCCCGGTTCACGAGGGAGGCGAAGATCAACCAGGGGCCCATCATCCAACCGAGGCTCGTTGGCCAGGCGAGTACGTCGCCGGGGTGGACATCCTGGTGATAGTGTCCGTCGGCGGCCGACTTGATCGGGGTGGTGTGGGTCCAGGGGATGGCCTTGGGGTCTCCGGTAGTGCCGCTCGAGAAGAGAATGTTGACGGGGTCATCCGGATCGCAAGCCACGGCGTCGAAGCGGTCGTCATCCACGAGGAACGCATCCCACGCCAGGTCGCCGGCCCTAACTTCGGCCTCCAGCGCGTCCCCCGCGGGCAGGACCACGGCGGGCGTGGCACCGGCATTGCGCACTTTTTCATACAGGGGGAGCCCGCGGCCGCGGCGCGGGATGTGATCCTGGGTAAAAACGAGCTTTGCCTGGCCGATCCGGAGGCGGGTGGCGATCTCCGGCGCGGCAAAGCTCTCGGCGATGGAGACCGCGGCGGCGCCCATCTTGATGATGCCCAGGTAGATTGCCACGGATTCCGCGGTCATGGGCAGATCCACCGCGATGGCGTCGCCGGGGGTCAGTCCGCGCGCAACGAGGGCATTGGCCACGCGGTTGGTGAGTGATTCAAGATCGCGGAGAGACCAGCGTTGAACCGGTCCGTTGGCGGTTGCATAGAGGATGGCGGTGGAATTGGGGTCGCCCAGGAAGCAACTCTCCGCGATGTTCAAGCGGGCGCCCGGCAACCACCGCGGGTGGGCCGGGCCGCCGGAGTCGTCGAGGATTTCGCGGCACGGTTTGCGAAGAACAATGCCGATACGTTCGATGGTACGTTGCCAGAATGCGGCGCGATTCCCAACCGACCAAGCGTGCAGGGCGTCGTAGGAATCAAGTCCCCGTTGGGTCTGGAGCACGGTGACGTTCGCTTGGGCGATGATCTCTGACGTGGGGGACCACATGGAATGAAAGGTACCAAGAGAAAAGGAAGAGGGGAGACTACGAAATTCACGAAATGAACGAAATTCGTTTCAGCAGAGGAAGAGTGACTCAGGTTCATTCGTTTGCGGGACGGTACTCCCTACTGAGGCGTTGCCAAAAACCCCAACAACGAATAATAATGCCCCCCTGTACGTCGTGATCATGAAAAGAGCTTTCGCCATTGCCGCCCATCCGGATGACATTGAATTTGTGATGGCGGGAACCCTGCTTCTCCTGGGGGATGCGGGGTATGATCTTCATTACCTGAACATGACGAACGGATCGTGCGGTTCGATGGAGCTGGGGCCGAAAGAGATCGGGCGGATCCGGGTAGAGGAGGGAAGGGCGGCGGCGGCGATGGCGGGGGCGACGTTTTATCCTCCACTGACGGTGGATCTGGAGATCTTCTACGAAGACCGGTACATTCGGAAGCTCTGTTCGATGATCCGCAACGTGGCGCCGGAGATCCTGCTGTTGCAGTCGCCGTTGGACTACATGGAAGACCATCAGAACACCGTGCGGCTGGCGGCCACCGCGGCGTTCCTGCGCGGCGTGCCGAATTATCCCACGGATCCCCCGGCCGATCCGGTCGACCAGGCGGTCACGATCTATCATGCGCAACCTCACGGCAACCGGGATCCTCTGCGACAGCTTGTGCGTCCCGAGTTCTTCGTGAACGTCGAACCCGTGCTGGACCGGAAGAAGGCCATGCTGGGCTGCCACGCGTCCCAGAAAGTGTGGCTGGACAAGACTCAAGGCATGGAATCTTACCTGCAGACGATGGAGGACATCGGACGGGAGACGGGCGCGATGTCGGGTCGGTATGCCGTAGCGGAGGGATGGCGCCGCAGATTGCATCTGGGGTACTGCGCTGAAGGCGCCGATCCTTTGTCCGACGCCCTGGCGGAACACGTAGCGAGGGCCGACCCCGCCTAACCCATACGCTGCACCGTGGAAGAATCTCCCTGCCGGAGGCAGCGATGGATGCTTGGCGCAGCGTTACTTGTCGCCTCGGGTCTCGGGATTCAGTGGCTTCGCCTGATCGATGCCTACGCGGTAAATGTATTTGTTTCCGATCAATGGGATTTCTGGACTCCGATGTTTCGCGAGGAGTCGTTCCTGGCGAAGTTCACCTACCAACACGGCACCCATACCATGGGGGCCGGCTACCTCGTGATCGACTGGGTGGGCAGGCTATCGGACTGGCACGTGCCTACCGAGGCCGTTGTCCTGGTACTGCTTACGGGGATGAACGCCGGGTTGGCCCTTTGGCTGAAATTCCGGCTGGTGGGTCGGTGGCACGCCTGGGACGTCCTGATCCCTCTCATGATTCTTTCGTACAGGCATTACGCGGTCTTCCTCGTGGCCTCGAATCCTTCCCTGAACGTGGTTCCTCTTTCCCTGGTGCTGGGCACGGCGCTGTGCTGGACGGGGAAGGTGCCCAAGGTGAAATACGGAGGCCTGGCCGTCCTGAACGTCCTCGCTCTCTACACGGGCTATACATTCTTCTCCACGGTCGTGATCCTGATCCTGCTGGTAGCCGAAATCGCGGCGCGCCGCCGGGTTCATCCCGTGGGTTGGCCGGCGGCAGCCCTGGCCGTCACTGTGATCCCGCTGGGGATCTTCATCGCCGGATTCAATCGGGCTTCTGCCGCGTATGGCGTCACATTGTTTGAATCCAGCTTGCCGGAGCATATCGAGTTCCTGGCGCGGTTGTGGGGCAACATTTTTCTCGTCCGCGGTCTGGTTGCAGCGTACGCGGTCCTGGTGTTGCTGCTTGCCGCACAAGGGGTTTTACTTTGGTGGATTCTGAAGCGCCTCTTCGCCCGCCTCGGGGATGAGCCGCCGGACGGTGCGGCGCTCAGCCTGGCTTATCTCGCCGGTTATTCCGCGGTATACACCATCAACTGTGTCGTGATCCGGGTGGGAATGGGCCTGGTCGGGGCGCACGCATCGCGATACATCATGCACCAGGTTCCGCTGTTGTTGGGCCTCTATATCTTTCTCCAGCTGCAGCCGGCGATGTGGAAACGCATCGTGGTGGCCGGTATTGGCCTGTTGCTGGCGGGCAGCGAATTGGCCGCGTACCGAGTGTATGGTCCCGAGATGACGGCGATCTCAGAGGCTAAAGCGAAATGGCTGGAAGTGTACCGGCGGTCGGGCGAAGTGAGTCAGGCCAACCGGGAGAGCGGATTCAAAGTTTATCCCTGGGATGAAGCGCAACCGCTGATCGAGCTTAAACTCGACTACATGAAGGCACACGGGCTGGGATTATTTGCGGTCGTACCGGCCGATGAAATGTAGGCCATGTCCAAACACCCCGTTGAATGGCGGCGGGTAGAGCCCCAGCGATTCGACCCGGTGAATCGTCTGCAGGCTGAGTTCGTCGAAGGCCTCCTGCCACGCGGCCGGCGTCCAGTAGCTGTCGGGGAGGTAGATGCCATGCTTCGTGTTGCTGACCCGGTCCATGAAGCGGAGGGTGCGATTGGCCAGGATTCCGCGGCAGAGATGATCCTTGATGAGGAGGCCGACACGGGCGGTGCGCAACGCCTCCTGCATGAGCGCTCCGGGATCCCTCGTGTGGTGTAACACATCGATGAACATGGCGATGTCCGTTTCCCGGTCTCCGAGAGGAATGTGATGCCCGTCAAAGTGTTGTATGGTGATGTGCGTGTGCTCGCGCACCAGGACATCGATTCCGGAGATCTCGATATCGCTTCGTCTTTTCCGGACTTCGTTTGCCACCAAGCCGTCTCCGCATCCGACGTCCAGGACGTTCACGTCCGGCGGCAGGAATCCGGCGATGGCATCAGCCAGTATGCGCGCCCTGCGCGAGTGGATTTTCCCGGCGTAAAATTGGGCTAACCAGTTCACTGAGTCTGAAGGTCGATACTGTGTAATCGGAGGTCAAGCGTTCTTTTCCCATGGCGGATTCTACTGAACCACCTCGGCGACGAATGCCCGGCCGGACGTGTACTCCGTCAACAACCCTTCGGCATGCTGCAGGGCCTCTTCAACGCCGCCGGCGCCGTCGTAGGCGTTGACGATCAGCATGACGCGTTGAGTCTCGAGGGTGATGCGGGTGCGAACGGAGTCGCTGGACGGTGTACCGATAGCGCCTTGCTCGTCACGGACGGCCGGCATGCCGGCGATGTTCAATGGGCCCCGCCCGATGGCTTCGAACGGTTCGTCCGGTTGGCCGATCCCCCAGACAGGATTGCCGCGGACGGCATCGGCATCGAATCCGCCGATGCAGAAGCCGGAGCGCAGGGAGACAAGGTTGATGATGTCGACGAGGTTGCAGACGGGGGAGAGTCCCTGACCTTTCACAATGCGCCGCCGCAAGGCCTCAGCGGCGGGGCGGTAGCGTGTCGGGTTCTTTCCGCATCGTTTGTAGGCTTCGCGTACGGCGGCGATGGCGGGGTGCCGGTGGATATCGTCGAGAGTTTGCCTTTGGCGCAGACGCCCGGCTTCCTCCTTGAGTTGTGCCCAGAGGGCCGCGTCATGGGCCGCGTTGGTCGCGGTCGCGGTGAGGACCCCGAGACACAGGCCGGGGCATTTCTTCCGGAGCACGTCCTGGATGACGACGGCGGGCATAGGGTGGGATTATAACACCGCTCTGCTCGATAGGGGAGCTTCTGCGCTCCAAAATGGAGGCTCTTTTTAGTGAGATTTGTGCTAGGCTGAACGAATCATGATGGCTTCCGAGATTTATGAACCCGGGCGCATCCGGCTGGTGGATGTGTCGCCTGCGGAGTTGGACGGGACGCCGGACCGGTTGTTGTTTAAGCCGGAACTGGGTTGTCTTTGCGGATCCGACATCCCGTATTTCAATCGCAGAGCCGTCCCTCCGAAGATTGGACATTCGATGCACGAAATCATCGGCCGGGTGTTGGCCACGACGGGACAGCGATTCCAGGTGGGCGACCGCCTGTTGTGTAAAGAACCTGAGCAGCGCGGCCTCCGCGAGCGATTCATCCTCGACGAAGCGGAGGCGGTGACCCTGGAGCCGGGGTTAAGCGACGAGCAGGCGGTGCTGAGTCAGCCCTTGGGCACCGTGGTGTACGGCCTGCGCAAGTTGCCGGACTTGACCGATGCCACAGTGGCGGTGGTGGGCCAGGGACCGATCGGACAACTTTTCTGTGCGGCCCTCCGAAGCCGGCGCGCGCGGCAGATCATTGCCGTCGATCCCATTGCTCACCGGTTGCAGGTCAGCCTGAAGATGGGGGCCACGGACGCCGTGAATGCCGCTGCCGGTGATCCCGTCGCGGCGGTGCGGCGGCTTACGGGCGGGGTGGGAGCCGATCTCGTTGTGGAAGCCGTTGGACATCAAGAATTTGCCCTCAACGCATGCGTCCAGATGTGCCGGCATGACGGTGCCGTGATGCAGTTTGGCATTCCCCCACACGACGGGGCGGGGTTGAACTTACGGGAGATCTTCCGGAAGAACCTCCGCGTTTATACCAGCGTGGGGCCGGATCCGGTGCGGGATTACGGAGAAGCCATGCGCTGGATCCGGGAGGGTGTTGTCGACGTCATGCCGATCGTCACCCATCGCCTGCCCATCGAGCGGGTCCAGGAAGCATTCGAGTTGTACCGGGACCGCAGCGACGGCGCGTTAAAGGTGTTTATTGAATTCCCGGCCGAGTAAGCACCCATAGGAGGACCCCATGAAATTGACACCGGAAGGCTGCCGGTCGAGGCAGCAACGATTGGCAGCGGCGCTCGCCGAGCAGGGTCTGGACGGCGCGGTCATTGCGCAGCGGGAGCACGTCTATTACTTCACCGGCCATATGCACAATCCCTTTTTCGCCGCGGTGTTGTTCGTAAATCCAGAGGGCAAGGCGATCTTGGCCGCCGATGCCGACACGGCGGATTCCGGCGCGGTGGAGGCGATCGATGAAGTGCTGGGTTATCCTGCGCACTTTCATTGTACCATGCATTGCTTCCAACTGGAGAAGGCCGCCAAGGCGCTGGCCCAGGCACTTCCCGGGGGCCGGTACGGGGCGGACAGCGCCGGCATGGCCGCCGTGGCCGCCGGTCCCGGCGGCGATGTGCCCGCCGATCTTCATCCGACGATCCTGAAACTTCGCAAGGCGAAGGATGCGGATGAAGTTGAGGCCATCCGGGCGAGCATCCGCCTGACGGAAGTCATGTATGACGCCGCGAAAGCAGCCATTCAACCCGGCGCGGACGAAATGGAAGTGTTCGCGGAGATCCAGGCGGCGACCACGCGTGAGGCCGGCGAGTTTCTGGAGAAGTTCGGGAATGACTTTCAAGCCAACGCCATGGGGGGGCCTCCGCGGCGCAGGAAGATGAAAGCCGGGGAGTTGTACATCCTTGACGCAGGGCCCCGCCTTCATGGCTACTGTGCGGACAATTGCCGTACCTTTGCGGTCGACGGTTCACCTACCGAAGCTCAGCATCAGGCGTGGAAGCGCCTTGATGCGCTGTTTGCGATTCTGGAAGAGGGGGTCCGGCCGGGAATGCCCTCGGCAGATCTGTTCTCGGTGGCTGACGACTACTTACGCTGGGAGGGATTCGACGGTCTCGTTCACCATCTCGGGCACGGGTTCGGGATGAGCCCGCACGAGACCCCCGAACTCAACCCGGACTACGATGCGGTCTTCGAGGTGGGCGACGTGTTCACCATGGAGCCCGGCTTGTATTCCGCGGAGTTGGCCGGCGGCATGCGGCTGGAGGAGAATTATCTGCTTGCGGAGAGCGGACTGGAGAAGCTGACGTCCTATCCAAGGGATTTGATCTAGGACCTTACATTCATGGCTACGATTCAATTCTATATCGGGAAGTTTATGGGGGCGAAGACCTCGATGCACGGAATTGTGCTGGCGGAGAACGAGGGGCTTCGTTTTGTTTTACATGATGGAAAGGTTGAGGGGTCGGTGTTGGATGAAGAAACCGAGACCGTTGATGTCCATTGGGGCGACATCGCCGACCTGCGCGTGGATCATGGCATGCTGGAGAGCTCGCTGCGCATCGAGCTTCGCACCCCACCGCTGGGGCGTGCCTTGCCGGGACTGAAGGGAACGACCCTGGCCTTGCAGGTGCAGCAAAAGGACCGGGAGCCCCTCGACGCATTCCTCAAACGGGCGTTAGCCCTGCAGCGCGGGGAATCCGATGCCGATGTCGACGGCCTGCTCGACGATCTAAACGATTTCGTCAGCGGGATCTGAGTCGCCGGAGTCCGGCGCGTTTCGCATGCGCTTTTTTTCGTCTTCGAGTTCGGTCAATCGGCATGACGCCCGCAGGAGTTGTGCGCCCAGGTCAAACACGTGCTGCTCCAGATCCAGAATCTTGAGAATGCTCTCTGCGGACTCTTCCAAGGCATGGCGGGCCATTCTAAGTTCTTCCTCCAAGCGCTGCACTACACCCGTTTCGTCGAGCACGGCGTGATAGGCCGGCTCCTTCGGCGGGGCTTTTTCAAGTGCCTCGATTCGCGTGACGTACTCTTCGATTTGCTTGATGAAGGCGGCCCGTTCCGCCTGCAGGCCTTCTACGGTGGCCCGCAAGGCCGTGTTCTCCGAGGCGACGATCTCCATGTCGGTCATGAGCGACAACATGCGATGCTGCTGTGCCTCCAGGGAGCGTAGCCGTTCTGTCAGCGCATCGCCGACGGATGTGAATGAAGACGGCGGGGTGGGAGATGCTTTCTCCGGTCCAGAGGCAGGAGAAATGATCGAGAGGCACTTAGAACATTGAAATTTCCCGTCCGGCGCTTGGCCGGAGATGGCCAGAGATATTCCGCAGGATGGACACGTGACGCGATGCTGCGACATTTGCTTTGCGCGCATGTGAGGAAGTCCGGTGAACGGGGTTTGGCTCGGCTAGGGGCTGCGACCCGCCGACGCCCCCGATCTTCGCATCGGGAACCGGACGCCGCGGGCCGGATTTCACCTCTTCCTGGGTAAGAAATGCGATTTCTTCCTCGGTGAGGAACAGACCCCCCTTCGGCGCCGGGCCCGCATCCGGCCCGTCCCAGACCAACTCAGACACGCACTTGGGGATTTCAGGGACGGTAATCCTTGTCTTGCAGTGAACGCAGTTGACCCGGTTTCCGGCTGCATGGATGTCAATTTGGAGTTTCTTCCCACACTCGGCGCAGGGGAAGCGAATGTCGACGGAGAGGACATTCTCCGGATACGACCGGTTGGGCTGTGCTTCGCTCATGGCCTAAATCTCTTTAAAATCGGAGATCTTTTCATGGAACCAAGACTTGACGAAGAATATAGAACATACTACATGTGGGTGTCAGGGAATGATGACTACGACTACAAGATGTTGAGGTCTCTACGCCAGCTTGTGCCGGGCCTCGGGATGACAGATATGGCCCCCGAAATTCGGCAAAGAAAGCGTGCAGAGTCTCCAGGGCGGACGGCGGGGGAATGTTTTGACCCATCGGCGCAGCAGGCGATTCATCTCTACACCGGGGGGATCTGCCGCAACGTGAACAAGCTCTGCATGGTGGCCCTGATGGAGGGATTCGTGAGGCGAAAGCAGATCCTCGATGCCGAACACATTGAACATTGCGTTGAACAGTTTTAGTGGAATCCCATTGAATCGCTACAGCAAAACCGCACTGCGCCAGGCGGGCGAAGACCGCAAACTCCGGGCGGCGAAAGAACGCGGCATCGGGATCCAGGAGGAAGATCTGCTCTTCGGGGTGGATCCGGGCCAGAAAATCGCTGACCCGCCTCCGGAAAATGCTCCCCTGGAGCGCAAGCGCTCTCCCTCCTCGTGACGTATTCACTTCGGGAAGGAACCGCATATGGGGGCTAGTTCCCGCACCCTGATCGTCGGCGATGTCCACGGGTGCATCGAGGAGCTGAACGCACTTCTGGCCGAAGCCTCGTTTCGCGCGGGCGAAGACCGTTTGATCTTTATCGGCGATCTGATCGGGAAGGGGCCTCACTCCCGCGCCGTCTACGAACGTGCACGGGAGTTGAAGGCGGAT
>Ga0310125_10001469_pt1 | contig 11929 bp, 8 predicted proteins | sample CB11b_Tmax_Bot8__FD_203508 | JGI IMG/M metagenome (GOLD analysis project Ga0310125, IMG submission 203508) | Marine microbial communities from Western Arctic Ocean, Canada - CB11b_Tmax_Bot8 | ecosystem: Environmental > Aquatic > Marine > Oceanic | place: Canada: Western Arctic Ocean | collected... | reverse complement strand
GTTTTCTTTCTTGCTGCTGCTCGCACAAGGGGGGCTTGCTGCTGAAAATTATGCTGTTCCATTTACAGAATGGGGTCTGCCGGACATGCAAGGCGTTTGGAATTTTTCATCCAATGTCCCTATGCAGCGTCCGAAAGAATATGGCGAGCGGCAATTTCTCACAGAAGAGGAGATGTCAGCAACACGGATCAGGCACTTTGAGTTAGGAGCTGGAGCTAGCGCAGCACCTCCTGGGACTGGGATCGAAGCTTATTACAATGATATCCGAGTAGAAAATATTGGTATCGACGGCAGGGTGCGCACATCACATATAGTGTACCCAATGGATGGTCAGATTCCTCCTCGGATTGAGGGAATAGGAAATCAGTTCGGTGGTGTTATCGAGGCAATAGGTCAACGGCCAGTACGTTTTGTTGTCGGAGGTATTGGTAGAACAGGACCCGAAGATCGGGGTTTGTCTGAACGATGTATTGTTGGTTTTAACTCCGGCCCACCATTTACGCCGAGCCTATATAATAATCATGTGCAGATCATTCAAAATCGAGATCATGTGGTAATCATGACAGAAATGATTCATGACGCTCGCGTTGTTAGAATAGACCGTGATAAAGAGTTAGATGAGAGGTTGAATTTTTGGTCAGGTAATTCGATCGGGCATTGGGATGAGAGCACTCTGGTTGTAGTAACCAAGAACTTCAATGGTTTAACTCAAAGCTTTGATGGATTCGGAACGTCTAAAAACAAAGTACTAACAGAGCGTTTTACTCGTGTAGGAGAGTTAATGCTAATCTATGAGTTCACGATAGAAGATCCATCCACTTTCGTTGATAAATTTACCGCTGTAGTGCCGATGACCAAGGTAGCTGCTCAGCTGTATGAATATGCGTGCCACGAAGGAAATTACGGGATGGAGAATATGTTGCGTTCTGCGCGCAGAAAAGAGAGTAGTGAAGTGTCTGATCGTGTAGCAGATATTTTTAGACGGCAATAAGCTGAAGATGGAATCCAGAAAAGTGGTGAGTCTAAAATCCCATCTGACTTGAAGGTCTTAATCTCTATTTCTTTGAAGAAGCTGATGGAAACATAAGAAACTGTCTATCTTGAATAAAACTTCAGATCAAAATAAAATCCTTCCGTTTTCTTCGTTCTATGACTAATTTGGATAGTAAATAATATGATAGGTGTTTTACTGACAGGCATGACTGCAGAAGGGGAAACAGAGAAGTTTTTTTCCCCTTGGCGTAAAAAGATGCGCAAACTATTTGAGATCTTTGGTTGGCTCGCCGTACTTCTGCTAATTTTTGTCGGCATGAGCTCTTTGTTTGGTCGAGTTGGTTTTATGATTAATGCCTTCTCTCAAGAGGTTGCTGATCCGGAAGCAGTCTTTAATGCCTTCGATTTAATCAATATTGAGAGAATATAGGGAGATTTCCGAGAATTTTGAAGCAAGCAAGATAATATCCCAGACAAAGGGGTGGACAGTCTTAGATGGAGAAGGCCTTATTCTACTTGTAGCCGCCACAATGCATTAATCCCTAGAGCATAAGCAGTATAAAGGATGTGAGGAAGACAGACTGCGGGATTAGCTTTGATCAGATTCAGTGATCATCTAAGTTCATAAAACTCTGGACTCAAGAATAAGGCCTAGTTAACCTTAGCCGCTAAGTTAAAGCCGTAATATTTATTGGCGTAGAAATAATGAGCGATTTGAAAGTAAAAAATATTGTGATTCTGGGTGGTGGAACGGCAGGCTGGATGACGGCTAACCTGTTGCAAAAAAAGTGGCAGCACCTCGGGATGAATATCACCTTAGTTGAATCACCGGATATTGGTATTATTGGAGTCGGTGAGGGCTCCACTCCAATGCTAAAAGTGTTTCTGGATGTATTGGATATAAGTGAATCTGAGTGGATGCCGGAATGCAATGCAACCTATAAAAATGGAATAAGTTTTAAAAATTGGTCAACGGTTTCTGGCTATGAAGAGTATTTTCATCCTTTCCCATGCGGTCTTGATTCTCTGACATTTAATTATCTTTATAATAATGCATCTCTTCGCAGAAAAGGGGTTGATGTAATAGCCAATCCCAATCGTTTTTCGTTAATGGCAAATTTAACAGAAAAGAAACTGGCGCCGATTCCCTCGAAAAATTTCCCGTTTCAATTTCAGTATGGCTATCACTTTGATTCTATATTGCTTGGAAAGTTCTTACGAAAAAAAGCAGTGGAAGGTGGTATCAATCATATTCAAGCCACTGTCGAGAACGTTGAACAAAATTCAAATGGAGATATAGCTTCTTTAAAACTTAGTAATGATCAAACGGTGTCAGCTGACTTTTTTGTAGACTGTTCCGGTTTCGCTGCAGTTCTTTTGGAAAAAACTTTAAAGGTACCCTTTATTAGTTACTCAGATAACCTGTTTAACGATTCTGCAATTGCAATGCCGACAGAAATTGATCCAAATATACCATCGGAAACTTTATCGACGGCACTAACAAATGGCTGGGCATGGAAGATACCGCTGACTAACCGGTTTGGTAATGGTTATGTTTATAGTTCGCAATATTGTACTCAGGATGAGGCAGAGAAAGAGCTAAGAACACATTTAGGGGTTTTAGATAGTGATATCGAAGCTCGTCATCTAAAAATGAAAGTTGGCAGGGCAGAAGAGTCTTGGCGTAACAATTGTGTGGCAGTTGGCCTTTCTCAAGGATTTATAGAACCATTGGAAGCAACTGCTATACAGTTTATATACGCTACGGTTGAGCAATTTGCCGTAGCATTTGAGGAAGGTGGATTTACCAACGAACACAGAGATGAATTTAACCAACGCATGAATATGAATTTTGAAGGTATTCGAGACTACATAGTTTTACATTATAAGACTAATTCAAGAAGTGATAGTCAATACTGGATAGATAATCGAGAAAACAAGAATATTTCGAACAATTTGAACGCTATGCTTGCGTGTTGGTACAACATACAAAACTTGGAAGCAGAGTTAAAACGGCTTGATATTGCAACTTATTACACGCACAGGTCTTGGAACTGCTTGCTTTCAGGAGTGGGGCTCTTCCCAGCCAAAGAACACCTAACTTCTGCTGATGTAGAGAAAGCTCAATCTGACATGGAATACGTTGATAATTTTATCGATTGCTGTTCTTTGAATTTTGAACCTCACGAAGAAATGCTTAAAAGTGGTTTGTCGTAATTTAATCGACAAGATAATCAGATTGTTCGTTTTGGTGGTGGCTGTCAGCTAGCTGTGAGGCCTGTATCCAGTTTCAAAGTAGCAAATCCAGGAGCACTCTCTGAAGCTCCGACTAAGCAGATCGCAGGTTACGCAACCCGCACAAGTAAGGACTCTACTCACAAATTTCGTACTAAAGCTGAGAACAACCAAACACGAAATCACAAAGGTATCCCGGGCGGGAGTGACTAGTCGAATGAGCGGAAGTGTTACCAACATTCCCGTTAATTACTTAACTGCTTGGCAAGTTTGCCATTACCACCAACAGTAAGCTTCAAATTACTCACTAATCACTGTTTTTAAATTGTTCAGAAACGTTGATATGTAAGGGTTTCAGAGATATTTCTAAAATTAAACTTATTAATTCCTATTTGGGCTTGACGGAAAAGATTGATGCTTCTACGATAAGACGTTGAATAGTTTACCCATGAGTGCCGTTTATATCATTGGAGCCCACGGAAATTGGGCGTATTTCCTCTAGATTCAGGTTACTTTGACTACGCAATTAAAGCTGCTTCATGACGTTGGGAAGCAATCAAAAAGAAGACACACTGTACATCAAGAGAGGATATTGTATGCATGTTAGCCGAAAGTCCGGGACCAAACCCCGATATCAAAGAAAACTACTCTGTGCAGCTATCTCGCTGTCACTGCTACCCTTAACAGGGGCAGCGCTGGCGCAAGATGATGATGCTGTGGTTGAGGAAGTCATTGTAACTGGCTCCTTTATCAGACGAACCGAAGGATTTCGGTCAGCGTCACCATTGACGCAAATAAGCCTTGAAGATATTGCTGCTGAAGGTACACCCAATATGGGTGATATTATTCACAACCTTAGCTTTAACCAAGGCTCATCCATTTCCTCTAACATCACACCGGGTTCCGGTGCTACTGAAACTGCGATAAATATTCGTGGTCTTGGTGCTGGAGCAACACTTGACTTGGTAGATGGTAAGCGCGTTATTGACGGCAACGTAAACCAGATGCTGCCTCAGATAGCCATTCAACGTCTCGACATCGTTGTGGATGGTGCTGCTGCACTGTATGGCTCAGCTGCGGTGGCTGGTGTTGTTAACTTCGTGCCTATTAAGTCCTATGACGGACTCAAGCTTGAGGGCTTCAACCAACAAACTGATGCAAGCGACTCCTATTCGGAGCAGATGTACAGTTTCTTGTATGGTACTGATATCGGCGGTATTGATTTAGTGGTAGCCGGTCAATGGCGGGATAACGGAAACCTGCTGTGGTCGGATCGACCACATCTGTACAACTCCGGATTTAACTTTTCTTCTTCGGGTAACCCTGGCCAGTTCTCTGTGCCAGCGCGTGATGCTAATGGTGTCCTCACTGGTTCTTCAGCACGTGAAGGCGACCGTGGTTGTGGAACCGTTGCAGCTATGGAAGATCCAACTCGTGGAGACAGACCTAACCCACACGGTAATAAAGCTTCGAACAATACCTGTTACATGGACTTTGGCCAATGGTGGGAATTGAACCCTGCAGCTCAACAAGGTGTGTTCTATGCCAATGCCAATTATGAAGTCAGCGATGACCTGAGCTTCAATGCTCAGCTAAACTGGAACAGCATGACCTACAAAGGCCAGAACTCAGCTGCCAACCCTGGTGGACGTGTTGACGAATTGCCGACCCTTCGTGGTGAATTACCAGGTAATCCTTTCCGTGCAATGGATGCCAACGGTAATGCGTTGTTTGCAGCGGATCGCGACGGCGATACTCTACCTGACCGAAATGCGGCAGGTGTAGTGCAGCTTGATCCAGGTGGCATTCCGTTCAACGAAGACGTTACCTTCAGTGGCTGGCGTCCGTTTGGTAAGTCGCAGACGCAAGCTTCGGGACATAACAGCAACGGTAGCTTCCCGGGCTTTTATCGGGAAAGATCCTTCCGCGCCTCCTTCGATACGAACTTCACCGTACCCTATATTGATGGTTGGGATGGTGTGGCCTCAGTGATGTATTCTGCTGAAACCACCCTCTCGCGGCAAAACAACCAGAGCTTCTCTGCTATTTCGCAGGGTCTGAATTGTGACACTCTGGCAGACACAGCCGAATGTTTCAGCCCATGGGCGGTTAATCCTGATGTATTGCGACCGCACACCAACTCGCAGATGATCGCTGATGCAATCTTTCCCACGCAATTACTGCGAGCCCGGACTGATTCTTCGATTTTCTCTTACGACCTGATATTGAATGGCACGTTGCCTTTAGGTGATTTTGAATTGCCTGGTGGGCCGATTGGCATGGCTATCGGCGCCCAGCGTCGCGGTAGTGGCTTTGACTACATACCTGCCGCCATATACCAGAGCGGAGACCTGTATAACGGACAGGCAGACTATCCAGCTAACGAGACTAGAACTGTTGATGCTTGGTTTGTCGAGGTGGCAATCCCGGTTCTGGATAACCTGGAAGTCACCATGGCTACCCGTGATGAGACTTACTCAACCGGTCAGAGCTCAACAGATCCGAAGTTTGGTATCACCTACAGCCCAATGGACTGGTTAACTGTACGTGCTACTAAGGGCACAGCATTCATTGCACCGAGTATGAACGCCTTGAACGCACCGGAACGCTGTAACTTGAGCAACATAGACGATCCAATGTCCACTTTCTTCGCTTATGCTCGTCGTTGCCAGTCAGGTAACCGCCTCTTGACGCCGGAAACGGCTGATACCCAAAGCTGGGGTATTACAATCGAGCCAATCGATAACCTGCGTATTGACTTGGACTGGAGCCAGACTAATTTCCAGGATCGTATCGTGAGTATCGATCCACAGCAGTTGCTGTCCCTGGATTACTATAACTGGTCACAATCTAAAGGTGTAAGTGACGGTAGAGAGCCTACAGTTGCCGAGCTAACTAGCTGGGTTGCCTCAGGTCAACAGGATCCGCGTATTGTTCGTGCTGCAGGCGATGCCACGCAGCTTATGCGGATTACCGTCGGCCAATCTAACGCTGCTGCGAATAACGTGGAAGCCTACGACCTCAAGGTTAGATATCAGTTTGATGTCGATGCAATCACTGGCTTAGTTGGTTTGAACGATGTTGGTACCTTTACAGTGAATCTTGGTGTTACCAAGATCGATGTGTGGGAATACCAGAAGTTCAAGACCGATCCAATGAGTTCACCTCTGGGCAAGCGGAACCGATTCCTCGGTGAAGCACCTCCACTGCCAGAAGTGAAGGCCAACCTGCGGTTAGGTTGGGTGATGGGTAGCCACAGCGTTAGCGTTGCTGCACACTATATCGACGAAGTTGAGTATGATGGTTACAACTGGGGTAGTTCCTGGTTCAACCAGTTCCCATACTTTACGGGGATGAATATCACTGAGAGAGACACGCTGCGTCCATCTACAGTCACGGACGTTGCTTACAACTACCGTGGACTTGAGCTGTTCGGTTCTAGCGTAGATCTGACAATAGGTTCACGAAATGTGTTCGATCGAGCGCCACAGCGAGTGAATGATTTCACTGGTATGGAATCGATCCTTTATGATGCACGTGGCCGCATGATCTATGGCCGGGTATCAATGGAGTTCTAAGACGACTCTTGCAGTACAAGAACGGCTCCTTCGAAAGAAGGGGCCGTTTTTTTTACTTGGAAAATTCGTGTATATGCGCCGAAAAATCCCTTCGATTTGAATGGAAGAGGTGTAAGACGAGTTCCCATTAAGAATCAATCGAGAAGTGAGAGCTAATAAAAAGAGGTTTTATCTGCAGAGTTTCTCGGCTGGAAATATCTAAAGCACACAGACCTATCGCTTGCTGATATTCGCCTGTTGTGTGCGCCAGCGTGTTTAGAAAAAAATGTCTGAAAAAGAGTATCTTAGAGAGTGCAAGTTTTGATTATATTTGGATAAACCAGCTCAGAATATCGATATCGATTACATCGCGATTGAGATCACGATTAAACACACTGCATCTCAATGAAAAACTCGTATTATTATTAGCGGCAGTGACAGTGGACTTAAGTCGGTAACGAGAATTACCATTTACTACATCAACCAGTTCCAATAGCCCCAGGGGATCAAAATAAGAACAGTTAACATCGATAGTGCTGGGCTCGTAGACAGCCAAATCTGTGTAAACTTTCTGGACTGATGAAACTATTAGGGCATCATCATAAATAAAATCTGCTACGAAAGGAGGTGCCGGGGCAATAATTAAAAGGGTATCTCCGCGGAACATGGGTGCCCGATAGATTCTCGACTCTGCGCTGAGAACAGAGAAATCAATTGGACCCTGCCCCTCTAGGTTTGCTTGTAACTCTATCGTGTAATATCTGTTTGCGTACACTGCTGCATCAATATCCAGTTCTGTAGAATTCGTTGAGTAAGTGGCGGTAGTGCCATCGCTGGAAACTTTAAGCGTATCCAGGCAGCTAGCGGGCACCTCAGTAAACTCTTGCAATGGCTCTACCAGCCGGAGCAATTGGTTATCTTCATCGTCACTGATCAATAACAGATTCAATGCAAAAGCTGGTGAGAACCCTGGCAAACTATTGCCAATTTCATCCTCCAGAACAACACAGGGAATGCGGAGAGTTAGTGCGGCACTGTCGAATTGGCTGCGGGCCAACCCGCTCCAGACATTTTCCTCGGCGTTTAGCTGAAAGCACGGCAATGTCGCGAATAACGCGCAAACAATTGCCGTTCTGCGAGTTGAGTCAAAACTCTTGGTCGCAGAGAAACGAGTATTTCGATTGTTCATAGTGTTTTTTTTTATCGGCTTAAGTAGGAATTTAGAGTAAAGATTAATAATCTATATTTAGAGTACTGTTTGATTGCTTGGCTGTGAATTAGCTGAAACTGATTCACCATAAGTTTTGCCGTAATAGCTTCGTCAATCGGAATATGCAAGTTGCTTGTTCAGCGAATCCAGCCATTCAAATAGCATGAGACCCGGATAAGAAAAGACTGCTGTAGTCATTATTTTCATTCCTTAAAGCTAATGCTTATTGCGGGGAAGGAGTAAGCACTCAAGGTAGGCAATCTAGTATAAATACACGACCAGATAGGGGCGTTTTTAAGCTCTATCCGCCTAGCTCTTCGAGGTGTGCTTTCAAGTCCTCCAAGATTAGCAAGGCTTCAGAGAAGGATGCGTGTTTTTTGATCAGTTCTACATAAACTGCGTTCATTTCATCCATTTCTTTCTTTACATTTGCTTCCAGTGATTGCAGCTCTGCTACACCAGAGAATTCATGGATAAATTGCCGCAACTCTCGGTTTCTGGCCTCAGTTAAAAACACCGCTTCACAGACACGCTGGGGAATTCTGGTTCCTGTTAGGGCGACTTTGCGGCAGACTATATCTAATTTTTCGTTGCCATTGTTTGTATTGTAAAAATCATAAATATCACTTTCGACACGGATAATCTGAGACCTAACCGCCGACCTGGACAGTTCTCCTATGACGATGATTTCTTCTATATCCGATTCATCTGCTGCCTGACCGAACGCTAGTTGGGAAACAGCTATCAAGGATAATATTAGTGTTAACTTCTTCATCTTGAATCCAGTTTTATAATATTAAAATAAGAGTCTGCGCCTTGATTAAATTGTTAGACACTCACAAATCAGGGCTGACCTGCTTTATCTCCAATTCAATATCGAATTATTGAGCAATATTGCCGCCGGCCCCAATATCCAGAGTTCTGTTCAGGAAGTCTGCGTCTGCCTGCGCCTGTTCTTGTATTATCGCTCTTTGAGCAGCGGTCAGACAAACAAGCTGGCGGATGTTTGTACCTATTACCTGTTCACGGGTACAGATTAACTTGTCATTCTCAGCAGTTACGGTGGCATTATAGGCGATCACATCGGCGCGGGTGCGAATTGCCGGAATCCCATCATCATCGTATAGACCTTCACACGCTGTTAATGCAGCGATGAGCACTAGTAAACTTAGGGGTTTTACCATTGTCTTTTCCTCAATTAAAGCATCTCAAGATTTTCTTAATCTGCACTAAGCAATTGTATAGTGGTTAGCCATCAGCTGACCCTTTAGCATAAAAGTAGGCATTGCAGATGTCTAGAAGTAGATTGTTATAAATAGTTTGTGGATGTCTGTGTGCGTAGTTTTGATAATAGAATGGAGTTTACTACTTGAGACTTGAGAAGTAATTTCCTAAATAAATTCAGTTTGTTTTTCATAAATTCAATAGCTTAGCTTTATTCGCTAGTTCTGATCAGCAATCGGTGCAGTCAGTGGCAGGATAAATCCTATCTAACCTCGTGTGGAAAGTGCATCCAGCCAGTAATAATGTATTTTTCCCCCGAATTAACAATATTTCCCAAATGAGCATGAGTCCATTCGGCGGGCCAAATCAGGGTCTTTCCCCTTTCTGGCTGTATTTCTAAATCTTGATGAACAAACGAGGTTGACCCCCCATCTTCAACATCATTTAAATAAGTCATCCAGGCAAGAACCCTGAAAGAATTTACTATTGCTGTCCGCTCGCTGTGGGGCAATTTAAAGTGACCACCTGGCAGGTATTTTTGAACATTGAATGAACCGATGTCTGTTCGTGGCATTGTCGAAGCCAAGAATGGAAATTGCTTTAAATAGTCTTCATAGCAAGCATATAAACAATTTATATATTCTTTAACCGATTTATATTCCGGTAATTCTAGATCTCTCGGGTGCACTGTTATATCTGTAGAATTCTTTGAATCAAGATTCACTCCTCCAGCAGATTGACCTGGCTCTTGCTTTTCTTGATGGGTTTCGAAAAAATTAACTATCTCATCACACAGTAAATTTTGTTCAATATTCCAACTGCCAATAAAATGTGGACTTGAGCCTTCTACGCTTATACGGTTCATTTCGTCTGCCCATGAATGATCGATACACCTTTCGAAATATCGAAAGATATAAACCCGAACGATTCCTGTCTTAACTGCAAGCCTTCGCGCAAGTTACCGAGTCCAGCTACAGCATTACCTTTAAATGCTAGTACATCTAATTCATCTGGATCAATTTCTGCGGCACGATCATAAGCTGCCAAGGCTTTGTCGTATTCCCTAAAATACATCTGAATATCTCCTAAATTAATATGCAGTCTAAATTTTAAATTGCTGTCTTCCTTTGAATCCTCTAGCCGCCAAGGATCGAGTTCAACAGCTTTGCTAAAATCCCTTCTAGCTCCGGGGTAGTTGCCCAATTTTTTCTCGACGATACCTCGGTTACTATAAGCTCGCGCATGGCTGGGATCTAATTCGATAGACCTTGTATAACTTCTCTTGGATTCCTCATATCTGGCCATGCTTTCTAAAAGGTTGCCACGATTATTAAAGGCTAGTGAAAACGAAGGTTGTAAATTTACAGCCTTGTTATAGTTTTCTAAGGCGGCATCATGTTTACCTGTTGCCTTCAGGGAATTTGCATAGTTAAAGTAAGCTAAGGGGTTGTTAGAATTCAATGCAACAACTTTCGATAGATGTATCAGGGCTCGTTCATGCTGATCTTGGTTTTGCAGCATTGCGCCCAAGTTATTGAGAGCATCTCCAAAGTCGGGATCTAATTCGACAGCTTTTGTAAATTTTTCAATTGCCTCGTCAAATTGTCCAAGAGAATTCAGCAAGATTCCGAGATTGTTATAAACATCTGGATAGTCAGGATTTGTTTGAATGGTATTTTCGTAGGCAGCCAGTGCCTGCGTTGGTTTTCCTTGAGCTAGAAACACGACGCCGAGCATATTGGAAACAAGAGCAGAGTCAGGATAAGTATTTAGCAGTTTTTTGCAATGATTTTCAGCTTCTAATAAATTCCCGGAATTATAGAGATTGAAAAGTAACTCAACTTCTGATTTCGAGGGTTTTTGGGTTTCGCTGTTCCGCATTATGATGAGACGTTGGTCTGTTGAGAAAGGAAAAGAAGAAGAATAGAAGCCTTTTCGAATTTAGTCCATAGCCCTAGAGCACATAATATTGGAGTATTGCCCCAGAAGCCTCGAAGAGGAAATAATGCTGCCGCTGATACTCGCCTGCTCATCGACATTCAAAATTGCAATCCGGTTTGCGCGACAAGTTCACCTTAGCCATTTATTGCTCAACTATTCAATAGGATAGCACTGAAAGCAATGGTATGGGTTTCCGGCTTGATTGAAAATAGTAGAGCCAAGTGAACTTAACTTGAAGTAGAATTCAGTGAGTTGTTGGAACTTAGCAATGATAAATTTATCGATCAGGACGAAGAGATGCATGGTAAAGCCGATCAAGCTTTATACATAGTTCTGATTTCAGGTTCTTCTTCCAATTACAAATGAAATTTTCTGTTTTCTCTAAAGCATTTTATCGCGCTGAAGCTTGCAATACAGAATCTGATAGCTGGTATAGGCAAGCTGTCCAAAATTTGGTCGGCTGCGTTGCTCTTGTGGTGAACCTTTCCCATGCAGCAGCAATCGAACAGGCTTTAATCCAATTTGAGTCAACGAGGTAAAGAGTTGATCAAAGCAGTTGAGCCTGCCTTCAAATTCCGTCAGATTATTTCCAGCCCCAATCGTAAAAATCAAGTCGGCATTGGAGTCGATTACAGTGGCTATCAGTCCGAGAAATTTCTCGGCATCGGGAATCATATGGTGATCTATCCGCAAACCAACCACTAAATTCCGCAAACTTAAATCTAATTTTAGCTGTTTTTTCTCTAATGTCTTCATGGCCTGATCTGCT
>Ga0310125_10001468_pt1 | contig 11930 bp, 9 predicted proteins | sample CB11b_Tmax_Bot8__FD_203508 | JGI IMG/M metagenome (GOLD analysis project Ga0310125, IMG submission 203508) | Marine microbial communities from Western Arctic Ocean, Canada - CB11b_Tmax_Bot8 | ecosystem: Environmental > Aquatic > Marine > Oceanic | place: Canada: Western Arctic Ocean | collected... | reverse complement strand
GAAGCGGACAGCGAGAATAACTGCGGCCCGCACGAAGGGGCGTGGGGGCAAGCGGCCTGGAAAGGTCGTGCCGGTCAAAGCGGGCAAGCGGCCTCTGAAGCCCGGTGCCAAGCCCGGTGCCAAGCCCGGTGCCAAGCCCGGTGCCAAGCCCGGTGCCAAGCCGGGTGCCAAGCCGGGTGCCAAGCCGGGTGCCAAGCCGGGTGCCAAGCCGGGTGCGTCGAAGCAGCCCAAGCAGTCGAGCAAGACAAAAATCAAGATCAAGGACAAGTCGTAACCATGACACGGCATCTACTTTTTTCCGCACTCCTGGTTGGCGGTGTCCTGGCAACGGCCACGAGCTCGGCCACGGCCGAGACCAACACCACGACCCGTGTGGTTCCTTCGAAGGTGGCCCCCGCGGTGCCGCAGCGGTTCGCCGCGAAGTCGACCGAAGAGGTGCCTGATTTCCAGCGGCACGTGGTGCCGCTCTTCAGCAAGCTCGGTTGCAGCGGCCGAGCCTGTCACGGTTCGTTCCAGGGTCGGGGCGGGTTCCGGTTGTCGTTGTTCGGATACGACTTCAAGTTCGACCACGACGCGTTGCTGAAGGCCGCCGCCGACGACGGTCCTCGAGCCAACATCGCGAAGCCTTCCGAGAGCCTGATGCTGCAGAAGCCGACCGAGACGGTGGCTCACGAGGGTGGGCTGCGGATGAAGGTCGACAGCTGGCAGTACCGGTTGCTGCACAAGTGGATCACCGCCGGCGCACCGGCGGTCTCCAAGGACGCCGCAAAGATGGTCAAGCTCGAGATCACTCCCTCGGAGCTGGTCTTTTCCCGCAAGGACGAGAAGGTCCAGTTGAAAGTGGTGGCGATCTGGAGCGACGGAACTCGCGAGGATGTCACGCCTCTGACCCGGTTCAAGAGCAACGATGACCAGGTGGCCGACATCAGCCAGCAGGGCCTGTTGACCAGTGGAAAGCCCGGCGACACGTTTGTGGTGGCCTTCTATGACAACGGCGTGGTGCCGGTTCCAGTGATGCGTCCGTTGAGTGACAAGGTGGGTCGGAACTATCCCAACGTCGAGACACCGACTCAAATCGACCAGTTGGTCGTCGTCAAGCTCAAGAAGCTGGGCATTGTTCCTTCGGGCCTGAGCACCGATGCGGAGTTCCTGCGTCGGGTGTCTCTGGACCTGGTGGGTACATTGCCGACGGCACCTGAGGTCGAAGCGTTCTTGAAGGACGTCGATCCCGGGAAGCGGGTCAAGAAGGTCGACGAGTTGTTGGGCCGGCCGGCCTATGCCGCCTGGTGGGCGACTCGGTTGTCGGACTTCACCGGCAACAACGACGATGCACTCAACAACGTGGTTCCTTCACGAAACCGCCGCGCCAGCCAGGACTGGTACGACTGGTTGAAGGACCGGGTCGAAAAGAACGTGGCCTACGACCGATTGGTCGAGGGCATCGTGATGGCGACCAGCCGCAACAAGGACGAGTCGTTCAAGCAGTTCAGCACGAACATGAGCGCCGTGTACCGCGGCGAGGGTGACAAGGCGTTCACCGATCGCCAGGGCATGTCGCACTACTGGGCCCGCCGCACGTTCCGGCAGCCGCAGGACCGGGCGATCGGGTTTGCCTACACCTTCCTGGGCATCCGCATCCAGTGTGCCCAGTGCCACAAGCATCCCTTTGACCAGTGGACCAAGGATGACTTCGCCCAGTTCCAGGGCTTCTTCACCGGCGTGAACTTCGGCATCAACCCCAAGACGCGGACCGAGTACAACGAGTTGCTTGCCGCGTTGGAGTTGGGTGACAAGCGAGGTGGCCAGCAGCGACGCGCCATCTCCGAAGCCCTCAGCGAGGGCAAGACCGTGCCGTTCCAGGAAGTCTACGCCGTGGTCCCCAAGGCGAACTCGCCCAACAAGGGTGGCAGGGCCGGCAAGGCGATCCGCCAGCAGATCAAGAAGCTGCAGCAGCGGATCACCACGCTCAAGGCAGACGCGAAAGCCAAGCCCGAGCGGGCCGCGGCCTTCAAGAAGCAGGTCAAGCTGGCCACGCAGCAGATTGCCAAGCTGAAGCGGCGTCAGAAACAGGTCGCACAGCAGGCCTCACGCCGCAACCGCGGTCGAGTCGCCTCGAAGGCCCGCCTGCTGGGTGCCGAGGAAGTCGATCTGACCAAGTTCGCCGACATCCGCAGCCCGCTGATGGAGTGGCTGCGTCGCAAGGACAACCGGCTGTTCGCTCGCGCGTTCGTCAACCGGGTCTGGGCCAACTACTTCAATGTCGGCATCGTCGAGCCACCCGATGATCACAGCCTGGCCAACCCTCCGAGCAACAAGCCGTTGCTCGACTACCTGTCGCAGGCTTTCATCGACCACGACTACGACATCAAGTGGTTGCACCGTGAGATCACCGGCAGCCGGACCTACCAGCTCTCGTGGCAGCCCAACGAGACCAACCGGCTCGATGACCGCAACTTCAGCCACTCGATCCCTCGACGCCTGCCCGCCGAGGTGGCCTACGACGCGATCCAGCAGGCGACCGCGTCGGACTCGCGGGGAGTGGAAATGAAGACGGATCTCGAGGGTCGGGCGATCGCGATCGCCGGAGCCGGCCGGCGACTCAACTCACGCAACGGTCCCGGCTACGCCCTGTCGGTCTTCGGGCGATCGACTCGCGAGAGCAACTGCGATTGTGATCGGTCTAACGAGCCGAGCCTGTTGCAGACCGTGTTCCTGCAAAACGACAGCGACACGCTGCAGTTGATCGCATCCAACCGCAACGGCTGGATCAACCAGGTCACCGGCGAGTTGGGGATCAAGCCCGCTCGTCGAGCCTCCGGACGGGTGACTCCCGAGATGCTCAAGCTCTCGAAGCAGATGAAGGTCCTGCGTCGCAAGGTGGTCGCGGCCCGCGCGGCCAAGGAGACCAAGGTGGCCCAGAAGCTGGGCATCCAGGTCCGCAACCTGCAGGCCGACTATGCCAAGTTGGCCCGCAACCGCGCGGTGCCCAAGTCCAGCGGCGAAAAACTGGCCGACCTGGATTCGACTTCGATCGTCAAGCAGGCGTACCTGAGAACCCTGAGTCGATTCCCCACCGAGCAGGAAATGACTCGTTCACGGAGCTACGTCGAGGGTTCCGAGGACACCACGCAGGGACTGCGGGACCTGCTGTGGGCGTTGCTCAACACCAAGGAATTCATCGTCAATCACTAGGACCTGAAACCAGCGGTCCCTCAATACACTCCGCCCCGGGCGGATGACTCGAACGAAACCGAAAGGCAAGAAATTCATGGCACTGCATGCGACATGCGACGGGGTCAAGCGGCGAGATTTCCTGAAGGTCGGCGCACTGGGTGCGACCGGTCTCGGGCTCGCCAACTACCTCCAACTGGTCGCTCACGGCGCGGTCCAGACGGGCAAGGCGACCTCGGCGATCTTCGTCAACCTGCCCGGCGGTCCGTCTCACATGGACACGTTCGACCTGAAGCCGAACGCACCCGAGGAGTACCGGGGGCTGTTCAACCCGATCCAGACGAACGTGGAGGGTATTGAGATCAGCGAGCATTTGCCGAAGCTCGCCGCCTGTGCCGACAAGTACACGATTCTCCGCGGAGTCAGCCACACGCTGGGGGCTCATGCCCTGGGCCAGGAGTTCGTCAACACCGGCACGCGTCCGCTGGCCTCACTGGAGTACCCCGGTTACGGGTCGGTGATCACCAAGGAGCGTCCCGGGTTGGTTGACCTGCCCGGTTTTGTGGCGATTCCCAACACACGTCAGAAGGCCGGTTTCTTGGGAGTGAAGTACGCTCCGCTGAACACCGGTTCGACTCCCCAGAAGGGACGTCCCTTCTCGGTCCGCGGGATTGCCCTGGCCAACGGCCTGACGATCACCGATGTCGAGAAGCGTCAGAGCCTGCTGAAGGATCTGGACACGACGTTTTCGGGGATCGAGAAGGACAGCCAGTTGCTGGACGGTCTCAACAAGTTCAGCCGCCAGGCCTATTCGATGATCACGTCGAAGAAGGCGCGAGAGGCGTTTGACATCAGCAAGGAGCCGGCCGCTCGGTCCGAGGCGTATGGTGACGCAGCGTTTGGCCAGAGCTGTTTGCTGGCGACCCGGCTGGTCGAGAGCGGTGTCCGGTTTGTGACGGTCTCGACCGGGGGTTGGGACACTCACCGCGACAACTTCGGCCGTCTGAAGGATCGGCTGCTGCCTCCGTTTGACCAGGCCCTGGCGGCGATGCTGGGCGACCTGGACCAGCGTGGGTTGCTCGAGCGGACAGCGGTCTTTGTCACCGGTGAGTTTGGCCGGACGCCGAAGATCAACAGCCGCAGCACACCGGGCGGTCGCGACCACTATCCTCGCTGCATGACCATGCTGATGGCCGGCGGCGGCGTGAAGGGTGGCCAGGTGATTGGCGAGAGTGATGAGAAGGCAACCGGTCCGGCGGGTGAGGGCATTTCGCCTTCGGACGCGGCCGCTTCCTTCTATCACAACCTCGGCATCGACCACACGAAGGAGTATCACACCAAGATCGGCCGGCCCGTCATGATCGTTCGTGACGGTTCGGTGATCGACGAGTTGTTTGTCTAGTAGGGCAGCGGATCGCCTGGGGGGGGTGGTTCGATATTTTGACACGAGGGCCAACCGGCCCGATTCATCCTGAGAGGAACTGATCATGAAGCGGACACTGCAAGGACTTTTGGTCCTGACACTGGCTGTTGTGCTGGCGATGCCGGCTGCGGCTGCCGAGGACAAGAAGAAGAAAAAGAAGAAGAGGGGTCGCCGGACTCCGTCTGCGGTGCGAGTGCCCAAGGGCATCGAGTTGACTGCCGACCAGAAGAAGCAGGTCGCGACGATCAACAAGGAGTTCGCTCCGAAGTTGGTCGAGCTCAACAAGAAGGCCGGTACGATCATCACACCCGAGCAGCGTAAGGCTCGTTCCGCCGCCTCCAAGAAGGCCAAGGCCGATGGCAAGAAGGGCAAGGCAGCACGCGCTGCGGTGAATGCCGCTGTGAAGCTGAGTGCCGAGCAGAAGAAGGCTCTGGCCGAGGTGAACAAGGCTCGCCAGGTCGTTTCCAGGGCCGCCCACGCCAAGTTCGTCGAGATCCTGACCGACGAGCAGAAGGCCAAGCTGCCCAAGAAGAAGGGCAAGAAGAAAAAAAAGAAGAAGAAGGCCGACGCCTAAGCGGCTTTTCGACTGAGCAAAGGGGCCGGTTCCACCAACGGTGGGATCGGCCCTTTTCTGTTGACCCTCTACTGCCGCTGGGGGTCTGGATCTGCGACAAGGTGCTCGAGCAACTCCTCGGGACGCTCCTGCCCGCTGAGCTTCAACTCGTGACACTCCTCGAGGTTCCGAAACCAGGTGGTCTGCTTGCGGGCGAAGCGGCGGGTGTGTCGCTTGATCGTGTCGACAGCCTCCTTAAGCGAAACACGACCCTCGAGGTGGTCGATGATCTCCTTGTAACCCAGGGCCTGTCGTGCGGTGCGTCCCGGTGAAGGGTCACTCTGCAGCAAGCCTTGGACCTCCGCGACCAGCCCGTTCTCGACCATCTCATCAACGCGGCGGTTGATTCTCGGGTAGAGCCAGTCACGCGGAGGCGACAACCACAGGACCTGGTGAGGCCGAACTCCGTCGGCGGCCGGGCCCTGGTCCTGTTGTTCCGAGAGCGGCCGCCCGGTCAACTCGTGAACTTCCAGCGCCCGCACCAATCGCCGGCTGTCGTGAGGGTGCAATCGCTGAGCGGATTGCGGGTCGGCCTTTTCCAGCTGTGACCAGAGCCAGCCTCGGGGTTGTTGGGCGGCTTCGGATTCGAGCCGTTCACGGATGTCCCAATCGGCGGGCGGCCCGTCGAAGACTCCACGCAACAGCCCTCTGAGATACAACCCCGTGCCTCCGGTGAACAGCGGGACCCGGCCGGCGGTGACGATCGTCTTGCACGCCGCGGCCGCCGCTTCGACGTAGTCGGCGACGCTGAAGTTCTGGTAGGGGTCGAGGATGTCGAGCAGGTGGTGGGGGACCCGGGCCTGTTCCTGGGGCGTCGCCTTGGCGGTGCCGATGGTCATGCCCCGGTAGAGTGACATCGAGTCCATCGCCACGATCTCGGCTCCGGTTGCCTCGGCCCATTCCAGGGCCAACTCGGTCTTGCCGCTGGCGGTTGGCCCGGCAAGCACCAGGCACTGGCAAAGCAGATCGGGTGGGATGCGGATGGTCATGGACGGCTCGGAGGTCGCAGTTGCGGGTCTCCGGGCGCCTTTCACCCGGTGCAGGATCCTCATACCATGTTCGCAACCCGACCGCCGGTTGACCATCGGCGGCGGTTCTGGTCCACAACATCCCGTCGGTAGCTCGATCGATGCCCACCTTCGAAGCTCAAGTTGCCCTGGTTACGACGGCCGAGGCGCTGTTCGATTTCCTCGTCCGTCCGAAAAATCTCTCGAGCATCATGGCCTCCTCGACACCGATTGAAGTGATCGAGAGTCCGGATCGGCTCGAGCTGGGCAGCACGCTGGTCGTAGATCTCGACGGGTTCGGACCCACGCAACGGTTGACGTATGAGGTGACCTCATTTGATGAACCCGGGTCGTTCACCGAGACGATGGTCAAGGGGCCGTTGGGGGCGTGGGTCCACCGGCGGACGATCACGTCTTCGGATGCGATGGTCGAGTTGCACGAGGAGGTGACGTTCGAGCCTCCCGAGGGCCTGGCCGGTCTGCTGCTGACCTCCTCTCGTATCGAAGCCTCGTTGAGCACCAATTTTGCTCACCGACATCGTCGGCTTCGCGAACTGCTGGAGGCCGAGTGATGCCCGACGACGAATTGCCCGTGCCACTGACTCCCGAAGACCTGCTGGGTGATCCGCTCGAGTCAGCTCCTGTGGGCCCCGACGAGAAGCGGGCTCGCGACATGGCGACAATGGCTGCGTTGTTGGGATTGGTGCTGGTTGCTGGGGGCCTGATGGCGATCCTCGCACTGGTGCTCAACCAGTTGCTCGTCTTCGCCATGCTGGGGGTGATCGTGCTGGGCGGGTTCTACTTGTCGGTGCACTATTTCGTCTGGGGCCGAAGGCTCGATCGGCAAATCGCCTCTGAGTCCAAGACCCCGCCGACGCCCGTCGACACGCCGCTCGATGCCGGTGGCGAGTCGATCGAGCGGTCCTGACCGGGTTGCGGTCAGAGGGCAGCTCCGGGGCCTCGAGAATTCTCTCTTTTTTTGGTTCAAGGGGTGTTAAGTAGTTGTGCCCCCTACCCCGGCGATTCTAGTGTCATCGTGATTGAGATCGAGACGGACTCGATCCGAGAGTGCGGGCCGCGACCGAGCCAGGGAGTCTCTTGGGCAGCGCAACGCAACCGGGCGTTCCGGCCGGGTTGCGATCGACCGAGCCGTCTCGAGAATCCTTGGCCCGTCCGTGGTCCGTCATCACCAGGCCCCAAGAAGGAACAGGGGGATGACAATGGGACACAGCCACCACCGCAGCCACCGCAACAAGTCGACACAGACGACCACCGCCGGGTGGCTGACTTCACCGCCCTGGAAGCGGACACACGAGCGGCGACGTCGCCGTCGTTGGTGCTCGGGCAGCGGCGAGACACTCGAAGGCCGCACCCTGCTCTCGGCGATGGCCGTCGCCGAATGTGGTTCTCCGACTCAGTCGACCGCGGCCGGCTCAGTCGACTCGGCCAACTCGGCCAACTCGGCCAACTCGGCCAACTCGGCCAACCTGGTTGCCGAGTCTGGTTCGACGGGCAACTGGCTGGCGGGGACCGGCGATCCGCAGGCTCGCCCGGCCGCGTCCAGGCCTGCAGTGGCCTCGGCGCCGGTGGCCGGTGACGCGGTGGCCCAGCGTCAGAGGTACGTTGAGGTCTTGATCTTCATCGATTCGGGGCCGCTCAAGATCGGTCATTCCGACATCGCCCTGACCGATGGTCGTGGCACGACGGTGTACGGCCAGCATGGTCGCGGGAAGGGCAATGGCGGGTTCGCGGGTTCGGCCTTCCAGCGTCGTGCCCTGGACGCCTACCTGAGGCAGGAAGCTCCCTCGGGGTTCAACGTGTACGTTGCCAGGATCGAGGTGACCGAGCAGCAGTTCCGCGAGATCCGGCAGTACCTGGATCACAAGTGGCAGAACGACGATGACTTCGATCTCACCGACGACAACTGTTCTCAGAACGTCGGCTACGTCCTGAAGAAATGGGACCTGCTGAGCAAGTGGGGTGGTGGCAAGAACGTGATCAATGACGACGACTTCCAGCTGCCCGAAGGCGATCTCTACAACGACTTCATCAAGAACGATCCCACGTGGACCCGTCGCAGCCCCGGTTACCTGAGCACCATTCCCGGTGGTGGGTCGCTGTACGACTCGGTTCAGAACAAGCCACCGACCGGAGTCAAACCGGCTGGAGGCTCTTCGGGCAGTTCCCAGGGCGGCGGAACCAGTCCCACGTCGACTGGCAGCCAGGGTGGCGGCAGCGGTGGGCGTTCGAGTCGGTTGATCTCGGGGATGCCCGATGACTCCGGTGGCGAGGACGGGGACGGGGACGGCGAGCTGGCCGGCTCTGATCCGTTTGAGGACGTCGCGTCGATCTTTGATCGGCTGCTGGCCTGAACGTCCTGCGGGACGATGGTCCAGGAGGTCGAGCGTTTCGGGTTTCATGGTTTGCGGGCCGGGACAAGGAGTGGAGACCGATGATGAGATCACAGCGAGTGGTGTCGACTCGATGGCTGGCGACGGCTGTCGTGTTGTCTTCGTGCTGGATGTTGGGCGAGTGTGCCAGCGAGGCTCAGACTGAGACGGCCGGTGCCCGGAAGTTGCCTCGCGAGGTGTTGGCCGTTCAGCAGGCGGTGCGGAAGCAGCTGATGCAGAAGACCGCCAACCCCTTGCTGCAGCGGATGCAGCGAGAGCACAAGGGGACAGACGTGCTGGCGTTTCAGTTGCCGACCCGGTCGCGACCGATCGAGGTGCATCGATCGGGGGGTCCGATGTGGCGGCTGTCGGCACGGACGGCCGAGCAGGTTGGCCAGGTCCCGGTGGTGGTGGTGCTGGGTCGGGCGACTGCGAAGCGCAAGCCGACACTGGGGGGACAGCTGTTCGTGGTGGCGTTGTGTGATCCGAAGCGTCCCGCGCGGACGCGGATCTGCATGATGTTCACGACTTCGGTTCCCGTTGAGAAGCCAGAGGTGAAACGGGGCTCCTAGTCGAGTCTCGATTCGCCGCACCGGTTCGGGTGTGGCTGTCGGGACGGGGCAGGAGGATGGAGGAGTCCCCCGGAGGCCGGTGGCCGGTTCCAGGACCGTCCCGGGTCACACGGCCAGTCCATCGATGGCCCCGACAGCCCACCCGACCCTTTTTGACCATGGCGTCTGGTCAAAGGGGTCAGGCCCCGCTTGTGGTCCGCCTCCGGCAAACCACAGGCGGCGTCTGACCCCGGGCGCTCGTAGCAATCCACTCATTAGAAAGGGGTCAATCATCATGCCCAGGCGAAAACGACTCAACCAGGGTGGGCTGGTCTACCATGTGCTGAATCGTGCCGCGGCACGTCGACGCATCTTTGATTCGCAGCAGGATTACCTGGTTTTCGAACGGAGTCTCGAGCAGGCTCGTCTGAGGATCAACATGAGGATTCTGACATACTGCGTCATGCCCAATCACTGGCACCTGGTGCTCTGGCCGTGGCATGACGGGGATCTCTCGCGATTCATGAAGTGGCTTGGGACGACTCACAGCCGTCGATGGCAGGTCGCACATCAGTCCACCGGCTGCGGTCCGGTTTACCAGGGGCGGTTCAAGTCGTTTCCGATCGAATTGGGTGGCCATCTGCTGACCGTCTGTCGGTACGTCGAACGCAATCCGCTTCGAGCGGATCTTGTTGGTAGGGCCCAGGAGTGGCGTTGGTCGGGATTGAGTCAGCGACTCAACGAGAATGAAACTGTTGAACTTGCTCGGTGGCCTGTGCGGGCGGGGGCCGACTGGGTGGAGTACGTCAATTGTCCGCAGACCGAGGCTGAACTGGCTGCTGTGCGGACGTCGATTCGGTTGGATCAGAGTTTCGGGTGCATTGAGGGCTGAGGGCTGAGGGCTGAGGGCTGAGGGCTGAGGGCTGAGGGTGACGTGTGCTGGAAAGGGGTCAGGCCCCGCTGGTGGTCCGCCTCCGGCGAACCACAGGCGGCGTCTGACCCCCGACCATCGCGGCGGGTTAATTCAGCTCGATCGCTTCTTCCCAGTGTGCGATCAGCATCTCGAGTTCGTCCTGGACGATCTCGTAGTCGGTGACGATCTGCTGCATCCGGTCGGTGTCCTTGTGGATCTCGGGGTCGCCCATCAACTCCTCGAGGTCCTCCTTTCGCACTTCCGCCTCGGCGATGTCCGCTTCGATCTCAGACACCTTCCGATACGCAAACTGCCTCTTGTTCCCGACCGACTCGTCACCCTCGGCGGCCGAACTGCTGGTGGGTTTCGATTGACGTGTCGCCTCCGCAGTCGATTCGCTCTCGCCGACTTCCTCGGCGATGCTTTCATGAAACCCGCAGTATTGCGAGTAGTTCCCGTCGTAGACGTGGCAGCGATCCTCTTCGATCACCAGCACGTGCGTGGCGACCTGGTCGATGAAGTAACGGTCGTGCGTAACGAACAGCACGGTACCTTCAAAATCGCACAACGCCGCCTCGAGTCCGTCTCGTGCCCAGAGATCGAGGTGGTTGGTGGGTTCGTCGAGCACCATCAGGTTGGGATTGAGAGCGGCCAGCCGGGCCAGTGCCGTCTTGCTCTGCTCTCCACCACTGCAGTTCCCGAAATGCTGCAGCACGATATCTCCGGTGAGTCCGAACCGGGCGAGCAGGCTGCGGAGTTGCCCGGGTGTGATTTCGAGGTTGCCCGGCGGGCGGACGGCTTCGACGAGGTCGAGATCGTGGGGAATGCTGCTGAGTCCCTGGTCGAAGTAGGCCAAGTCGACGTTGTGCCCCAGTCTGACGCTGCCCTGGTCGGGTTCGAGTTCCCCGAGCAGCGTTTTGAGCAGCGTGGTCTTGCCGCTGCCATTGGGGCCCAGGATCCCCAGTCTCTGTCCCCGTTCGACCCTCAACGTCAGGTCCTCGAACAGCGGCTCTGCGTACCCCTTGGCGATCTCCAGCGCCTCGATCACCGTCTCACCGCTGCGGGCCGGGTTGCCGAACGTCATCGGCGGGGCCTGGAAGTTGTCGAGTTGCTCGATGTCTTCGAGTCGCTCGAGTTTGCGGACCCGGTCAGCGGCCTGCTTGTGTTTTTGTCCGTACTGGTTCCGCCGGATGAAGTCCTCGGTCCGTGCGACCAGTTCCTTCTGCCGTCGCGCCTGCTTGCCGAGACGTTCCTGTCTCTGGGTCCGTTGCTTGCGGTAGTCGGTGAAGTTACCGGGGTAGGAATCGAGTCGATCGGGTCGGAGTTCGAGGATGCGGGTGACGACACGGTCGAGGAAGAAGCGGTCGTGGCTGACCAGGACCATCGCCGGGCGGGCCCGGGCCAGGAACCTCTCGAGCCACTCGGTGGCGGCGATGTCGAGGTGGTTGGTTGGTTCATCGAGCAGCATCACGTCGGGGTCGGCCAGCAGCAGTTTTGCCAGCGACGCCCTCGCCTGCTGGCCTCCACTGAAAGTCGTCATCGGCCGGGTGAACTCGTCGGCCAGGAACCCCAGCCCCTGCAGCACTTCGGCGACGCGGTGGTCGACCTGGAATCCGGCGTGCTGTTCGAGCGTGGCGTGGACGGTGTCGTAGCGTTTGAGAGTTGACGCCGAGGCTCCCGCGGCGATCTGTTCGGCCAGCCTCTGAGCCTCACGCTGCAATTCGTAGAGCCACTCCAATCCCGCTGCGGCTTCGTCCCACAGCGTGCGGTCCACTTCGAGGTCGGGTTGTTGTTCGAGCAGCCCGATGCGGACCGACTTGGGTGTTTCGAGCACTCCGGTATCGGCGTCGTCGAGTCCGGCG
>Ga0310125_10001467_pt1 | contig 11934 bp, 6 predicted proteins | sample CB11b_Tmax_Bot8__FD_203508 | JGI IMG/M metagenome (GOLD analysis project Ga0310125, IMG submission 203508) | Marine microbial communities from Western Arctic Ocean, Canada - CB11b_Tmax_Bot8 | ecosystem: Environmental > Aquatic > Marine > Oceanic | place: Canada: Western Arctic Ocean | collected... | reverse complement strand
CCCTGCTTGAGCCGGGTCTCGCGACAGGCCAGTTCCTTGTCGCCGGCCACCATCACCGGCTGCGAGGCATCGATCGGCTCGGTCGCTCGCACCTGCTCGACCAGGCGGTCGACCCGCGCGCAGAAATCCTCCAGCGGCAGGAACCGCTCGACATCGATCGCCGCGTAGAACCCGTTGCTGATCAGCGGGTCCTGTCCGTATTCGACCAGCGTCGGCACATCCTGGCCGAACAGCCCGCCGGAGAGTACTCCGGTGAGGATTTCGATCATCGTCGCCAGGCCGAAGCCCTTGTAGCCGCCGGTCCACTGGTAGAACCCGTTGTCGATCACTTCCGCGGGGTCGGTGCAAGGCTGGCCGTCTCGATCCAGACCCCAGTCAGCCGGGATCGACTGGCCGAGTTTCTGGGCCAGCCGGATCTTGCCTGCGGCGACCGTTGTGGTGGCCATGTCCAGCACGATCGGGTGCGGACCACCCGAGGGGGCGGCAATGCTGATCGGGTTGGTCGCCGCCACCGGATCCAGACCACCGAACGCCGGCGTCATACAGGGACCGTTGTTCATCGCAATCCCGATCAGACCCTGCCGGGCAGCCCGCATCGTGTACCAGCCCACCAGGCCGGTGTGCGAGACGTTTCGCAACGAAACGCAGGCGATGCCCGATTCGGCCGAGAGACTGATCGCGCGATCCATCGCCTGCTTGGCGGCGATGATGCCGATGCCACTATCGCCGTCCAGCAGGACGGTTGAACCCGACTCCCGTTCGACGGTTACCGCCGGCTGCGGATTCACATGACCGGCGTCGATCATCTCCAGGTACCCGTGCAGCCGGGTCACCCCATGCGAATCGACACCCCGCAGATCGGCCTCGACCAGCACCTCGGCCACCGCTGCCGCGTCAGAGGACCGGAAACCCCCGGCCTCGAGTACCGACTCGGTCAACGCTCTCAAACGCATACTGTCGACGAGCACCGGGGCGTCGTGCCGATCCATCTCGCTCATGCCGTCGCTCATTCCGACGCTCTCATCGCATCGTCGAAATCATCGCCTGGCGGATCGATCGGAGCCTCGGCCTCCTGTCTCGCCTTGGCTTCATCGACTTCGTCAGTCTTGACCCACAGCAACAGCAGCAAGGCCGGCAGCGTGATCAGGCCGGTCAGGCCGATGGTCAGCTGGTAGGACATCAGTTCCGCTTCGGTCCCGACCAGGCCATTCGATTCGGAGTACTCGGTCGTGATCCGCCGCACCGGTCCGGCCAACCAGTTGCCGACTACGTGTGAGACATTGCTGAGAGTCATGTAGACGGTGAAGACCGTGGCCGCCGCCGTCGACCAGCTGATCCGCATCGCCATCGACAGGAACCCGACCGACCCAACCGCCGCCAGGGTCTCGAAGGCCAGCAAGTACGTGAGGGTGAACCAGTACTGGTCCCAAAGCTGAGGGCACAGCGAGAAGACGATGGCCGCGACCGCGAAGCCTCCGTAGCCGATACTCAGGATCAACCGACGTCCAAAGCGATCGGCGAGCATGCCGCCCAGAAGTGTGCCGAGGATGAGGAGTGGGAGCGTGTAAAGCCCACTGGCGGTGGTGTAGTCGAGATCGCTCCATCCCAGCTGCTTGATGTACAGGGTGTTGACGACGACTTCGTTGATTCCATAGCCGAACAACTTGACCAGGGTGAAGACGATGTAAACAGCCAACGTCGGCAGGCTGATCGCCTTGATCGTCAAGACGATCGTCGTCAGCGGATTACGGGCACTGGTCGTATTCTCTCCCTGTGCGGATCCCGCCGACCAGGGAAGTCGCCGCTCGCCGGGGCGTTCCAGGAATAGCATCGGGATAAGCACGATCACCGCCAGCAACGCCACCTGGACCCAGATGCACGCCTCGATCCCACCCCAGTTGATCACGTACGAGAGCGCCCACGCCCCACCGGCCTTGCCCACCAGCTTGCTGCCCCACATCATCCCGTTCATCTGGCCCTGCTCTTCGGGCGGCAACAGATCCACGGCCATCGCATCGGTGCACACATCCTGCAGCGACGCAAAACAGTTGTGCAGAAAGTACATGAACAGCAGAGCCGAGAGCTGTTCCGAGAGATCACCCAGCCCGATCATCCCCAACAGGGTCACGGCCATCATCAGCTCGGCCCCGATAATCCACGCCCGCCGGCGACCCATGCTGCGGATCGTGAAGCTGTCCATGATCGGTGCCCAGATCAGCTTGAACGCCCACGGGATCAGGATGATTGCCTTCAGCTTGCTGATCTCATCGTCGCCGAAGTGATCGCCGTGCTTGTTGAGCAGGTATGACGGCAGCGTCAGCAGCATGAAGCCCCAGGGGATCCCCTGCGCGAAGTAGAGCGCGCAGAAGGTGATCATGCGGTGCGTGCGGTTGTTGGAAAGGGCCACCGGCGAATGCTCCAGTTTGGCAGGACCGACACGGCAGCATGATCGACCCGACCACCGCTGCCAAGCCACCAGCCACCGCCCCGGGTCCCGATTGCAATTCCAATCGCCGTCGGTCAAGGTGCCCGCTCCTTCACGTCGACCGGATCACCAGAAGATGACCGACCCGATCTCACTCTCCGTCACGATCAACGGAACCGGCTTCGCCGGCGACTACACCGCCCGTACCTACGGGATGATCCCTCACCGCAACGGCCTCGACATCCGCCTGGCCGGCGTCACCAGCGGTCGGCTCGAGAATGCACAACGGTTTTCCACGACACACGGCGTCGCAGCCGCCTACGCCTCGCACGCCGAAATGCTCGAGGACGTCCGACCCACGATCGACAACATCGCCTGTGCCAACGCCGTGCATGGGCCCTACACGATCGAGGCCGCCCGGGCCGGTGTGCCGCTGATCGTGCTCGAAAAACCCCCCGTCGTCTGGCCCGGTTACTCCGAGGACCGCACCGCCGACGCCGCCACACGCAAACGCGAGTCGATGGACTACCTCGCGCTTGTGCTCGACGAGGTCGCCGGGTCGGGCAGCCGACTGCTGTACGCCGAGGACTTCGTCTACGTCGACGGCATGAAGGGACTCGTCGAAGTGCTCATCGAGGCCATCGCCGCGGGTGGAGGTCGCGTGCTCTGGCAACAGGGACTGTGTGCCCACCAGGGGTCACACGCACCCGCCTACGACACCCCCTCGCTCTCGGGAGGTGGTGCACTGTTCAACAAGGCCTGCCACCCGCTGGGACCCTGCCTGTACCTGAAACAGGCCGAAGGCATCATCCGGGACGGACGACCCATCCGACCCGTCTCGGTCAACGCCGTCGCCCTGCAGGTGCTCAAGCACCAACCCGAATCCGCCGGCCGACACTTTCGCGTGCTGCAGAATGTCGATGACTTCGGACGGATCACCGTCCTCTTCGAGGACCACACGCTCGCCGAAGTCGTCGGATCCGATCTCAGCATCAGTGGCATCCGCAACGAATTGCGAGTGATCACCGACTTCGCCCAGTACGACATGCGGATCAACCCCAACAACGAAAACGAACTGTTCCTGCCCGATGCCGAGGCGGCCGGAAACATCCTGCTGCGAGAAAAACTCCCCACCGCACAGGGCACCAGCTTTCCCCGGCCACGCCAGTTTCACGCTCACGGGTACGTCAACGAAATGAACGACGCGATCGACTGTGCCCTCGACCCCAACCGCGCACCCCAGTCGGGACCGCTGATGGCCTGGGACACGATGGCGGTGCTGATGGCCGCCTACGAGTCAGCCGAAAACCAGGGGGCCGGTGTCGATATCACCGAATACACCCAGGGACGCCAGTTCGACGCGTCAACCCTGCCCGATCCGCGCCTCTTCGGCGCCGTGTTCCAGAGACAGTAACGACGGCGGCCTGGCCGCTTGAAGGAGATCGACCATCGCCCGTTCGGTCCAAACCTGCGACTGCGTCGTCGTCGGCCTCGGAGCCATGGGGTCCTCGGCCCTCTACCACCTCGCCCGACGTGGAGCCGACGTGGTCGGAGTCGAGCAGTTCGAACCGGGTCACGTGCGAGGCAGCTCGCATGGGCACTCGCGAGTCTTTCGCACCACCTACGACGACCCGCTGTATGTCGAACTGGCCCGCGAAGCACTCGGCATGTGGCGGCAACTCGAAGCCGAGGCCGACATCGAATTACTCGAACTGTGCGGCCTGCTCATCTTCGCCAGCCTCGAAAACAACCGCTTCACCCGCACGCTGCAGATGCTCCAGGACGCCCGGCTGCCGCACGATCGACTCGACCCCGAAGGCGTCGCAGACCGCTTCCCCACGTTTCAATTGAACACCGACCAGCATGCGTTCTTTGCCCAGGAAAACGGGTTTCTGCGAGCCGACCGAGTGCTCGAGACGCTGAGGACCCGGGCCGAAGCACACGGCGGACAACGATGGCACGGGTGCCGTGTCGAATCGATCGAGAGCACCGGGGACGGGGTACGGGTGACCACCAGCGAACAGACCCTCGAGGCACCTCGAGTTGTGATTACCGCGGGGGCCTGGCTCGACCGTTTGGCCGAGGATCTCAACTGGCAACTGGAGGTCACCCGGGAAGAGAAAATCTACCTGAAGGCCAATGATCCCACCCGCGTCGTGCCGAGTCTCTTCCCTTGCTTCTGCGAATACGACACCAGCAACTACGGCTTTCCCACACTCGATGGCCAGACGATCAAGGTCGCCGCCGACCACGCCGGGCCTCGAGTCGATCCCGATACGGTCGATCGAAACGTCGATGACGCAGCGGTCGGGCAACTGTACGAGTGGGTCCAGCGCTGGCAGCCGGGGTTGGTGGAACCCGGCGGACGGGGCGAGGTCTGCCTGTACACCAACACCCCCGATCACGACTTTCTGATCGGAGCCCACCCCTCTGACGATCGCGTCGTGCTGGCTGGTGGTTTCTCAGGCCACGGTTTCAAGTTCTCGATCCTCGTCGGCGATATCCTCGCCGACCTGGTGCTCGAGGGAAGCACCCGTCGCCGGATCGATCGCTTTGCCGTCGATCGCTTCCTCTAGAACATCCGGAAAAACAGAAGACTCGTCACTCGAACCGCAAGAATCACCGCCTGCGGGCGAACACCCTGACGAGATCCGTCGCGAAATCGCAGACGACGATCCCGGAGGGAGTGGCATGCGCAGGCGATTGAGAATCCTGGTGGGCCTGATGGCCTGGGGCGGCGGGCTGGGTTGTGCCTGCTGGCTGATCGCCGTGCACGTCGACGGCGACCTGGGCCGCAAGGTCGCACCGCAATTGTTGCAGTACGCCACCAGCGGCCGCACCAGCGTGCCGCTTCACGTCGCCGAAGAACTCGACATCCGCGGCGGAGACCCCATCTTCGAGGTCACCTCCGACGGAGGACTGGTGCAGATCGGCGAGATTCAACGGACCTCCGACAGCCAGGCACGCACGGCCATCCTGTATGCCCGTGCACCCACTCTCTCGGCCGACGACCAGCTGGCCTGGTACTCGAACCCCAACTCGATGGCCTGGGTCGTCTCGACCCTGCTGCCCGACGAAAAGCGCAAGCGAGTCTCCGCCGAAATCCAACAGGCGGTCGCCGACCACCACGACGAACTGCTCGAAACGCTCGAGCCTCTGGTCAAGAAGTCGCTCGACCAGTCGCTGGCGATCGTCGAATCCGAATTGCCCGCGGCCATCCGGGCACATCGCAAGGACATCGACCGGATCGGGCAAAGGTACCAGCGTGAACTGATCGACAAGGAACTGCTGCCGCTGGTGCGGCGAGAGATCTGGCCGATCGTGCGTCGGAGGGCCGAACCGACCGTCAACGACATCGGAAGTGATCTCTGGAAACGCGTCTCGCTGTGGCGATTCACCTGGCGGTATGTCTACGACAAGACCCCGCTGCTGCCCAACCGGAGGAAATTCCGCAACGAGTTCGACCGCTTCGTCGACAGGGAAGCTCTGCCGGTCCTGGCCGAGCACTCGGATGAGATCATCCGGCTTGTCGAGCAGGTCATCCGCGACGCATCGGCCAATCCCCGGGTCCAGCAGGCGGCTCGACGCAGTGGCTCGAAAGTGCTCGACGACCCGGAGCTCAGGTCCGTGTTGTGGAGCATCGTCCGCCGCACGGCCGTCGACAATCCGAAGTTCCGACAGGCACTCAAGCAGACCTGGACCGGCCCCGAGGCCCAGCAGGTCCTGGCCCAGAGCTCCCGGAAATTCGAACCGACCGTGCGACGCATCGGTGGGTTGCTGATCGGGACACCGGAAACGGGGATCACTCCCGAGTTTGCCGCGGTGCTCCGCAACCAGGTGCTGGGCAAGGACCGCCGTTGGCTGGTCCTCGAATCCCCGGCCGACTCCGACCCCACGCTCTCGCCGACAGGTGCCCCGGGACTGGCGGTCGTTCGAGGCCATCGTGTCGGCCAGCGACCGTTCCTGGCCCGGATCGACGGCTCCAGCCGAAGTCTCCCGTCCGCACCCCACGGGGAGTCCCTGCGGTGACCACGATCCAAACCGAACCGGTTCCTGAAACCACCGAATCGCAGGCAACGGCCGAGTGGGTCGAGAGCGGCCCGGAGGTCGAGTTTGTCGGGGCCCGCCTGTCGCTGGATGGCGTCACGCTCGAGGCAGGCCGACAGACCCTGCTGCGGGATGTCACGGTCGACCTGCCCGGCGGCGGTATCGTGCTGATTGTCGGAGTCAGCGGAGCCGGCAAGTCGCAACTGCTGAGAGCTCTGGCCGGGCTGCCCACAGACGACCCCGACAACGTCAGGCTCAGAGGATCCATCACGATCGACGACGAGCCGGTGACCCGGGCCGCGGCCGCTCGACGGATCGGCATCGTCTTCCAGGGCTCGGCGCTATTTGACGAGCTGACTCCCGCCGACAACGTCCGCTTCGCCAGTGATCACGGCCGCCGCCGCCGCCAGCCGCTGTTTCGCGACAAGGGAGGCAACCTGCTGGAAACCCTCGAGGTTCCCACCTCCGTTCCCACTCGACACCTCAGCGGCGGCCAGCAACAACGGCTGGCCATCGCCCGCACGCTGGCCGCCGACCCCGATTGCCTGCTGTACGACGAGCCCACCTCGGGACTCGATTCGAACACCGCCGCACGGGTGGCCCAGCTGATCCAGGAAACTCACTCCGCACACCCTCGCACCTCGATCATCGTCACCCACGACCTCGACGCCCTGGCCGACATCGCCGACGCCGTGTTCGTGCTCGACCCCCAGTCCCGGTCCCTGGTCGAAGTGCCCCCCGACCAGTGGCACTCGCCCGACGAATTCCTGGTCCCGATCCCCGCCTCGAATCCCGATCTCCCGGCCAAACCCCTCGCAACACGTCCCCTGGCCAGCCTGCTGGCGGGGACTTCGCGGGTGATCGAAGAACTGGTGAAGGTGCCCTGGACACTGGTGCCACGCTGGCCGTCGGCTCGCTGGGGAGCCAGGTTCCTGGGCCACTCGACCCGCCTGGTCGCCGGGCCCTCAGCCTTCGTCTACGTCGCCATCACCGGCATGATTCTCGGCTTCGTCGCCACACACTTCACGTTTCACTTCCTGCCCTACTCGCGGTACACCGAGCCGTTGCTGCGAGAGAACCTGCTGCACGCAATCGGGTTTGCGCTGTACCGCGTGCTGGTGCCGGTGCTGGCCACACTGCTGATCGCCGCCCGCTGTGGGGCCGCGGTCGCGTCAGATATCGGAGGCAAGGCCTACGGACGGCAGGTCGATGCGCTGAGATCGTTTGGGGTCAGACCCGACCGCTACCTGCTGACCGGTACGCTGTGGGCCTTCCTGGTCGGCACGCCACTGCTGGTCGCCGTCGCCTTCGCCACCGCACGACTCACCAGCCTCGTCGTCTTCACCGCCCGCTTTCCAGGACTCGGACCCGACTTCTGGCACCAGCACTTTCACTGGGACCTGCTTGAGAGCGGCGGGATGTGGCGAGGTACCGCCTGGGTGATGGCCCGCTGCCTGTGCTGTGGACTCGGTGTGGGCCTGATCTCCTACCACCTGGGCATGCAGCCCAAGTCGTCCAGCCACGACGTCAGCACCGGAGTCACACGCACCATACTCTGGTCCACCCTGCTGGTGCTGATGGTTCACTTCAGCTTCACGTTTTTCGAATTCACCGCCGCCGGGTAGAGTGGTTCGCCTCCGACTGTCCTTGACCCGGAGTGCGACCGATGACCGGATCCGATGCCCCGGCCCAGAACGCGGCCCAGTACCTGGCCGAGCACTTCGAGCGGTTCACCAACGAATTGCTCGAATTCCTCTCGATCCCCAGCATCTCGGCCCTGCCCGAACATGCACCTCACGTGGCCGCCGCCGCCGACTGGGTCGCCCACAGGCTGCAGCAGGCCGGTGTGCCCACCGTCGAAGTGCTCTCAGCCGGAGGCATCCCGACCGTCTACGGCGAATGGCTCGAAGCAGGCGACATGGCCCCCACGATCCTCGTCTATGGACACTTCGATACCCAGCCGGTCGACCCGCTGGAACTCTGGACCCACCCGCCCTTTGAACCGGTGATCCGAGACGAACGGGTCTACGCCCGAGGTGCCTCAGACGACAAGGGAAACATGCTGATCCCGATCCTGGCTGCCGAGGCCTGGCTCAAAACGATCGGATCACTGCCGATCAACGTCAAGTTCCTGTTCGAAGGCGAAGAAGAGGTGGGCAGCCCGCATGTCGAGGAATTCATCGCCCAGAATCGACAGCGACTGGCCTGCGACTACGTCGTCAGTGCCGACGGAGGCCAGTTCGGCGATGAACAACCCAACCTGCTCGTCGGGTTCAAGGGCCTGTGTGCGGTGGAGATCGAATTGAGCGGACCCAACCGCGATCTCCACTCGGGACAATACGGCGGCACCGTCCAGAACCCGATCCACGCACTCGCACGGCTGATAGCCTCGATGAGAGACGACCGGGGCGGGATCACCGTCGAGGGTTTCTACGACCAGGTGGTGACTCCCTCGGCCGCCGACAGAGAACAGATCGCCCAGATCCCGCACGACGACGCAGAGTACGCACGCGGTCTCGACGTCGATCAACTCTTCGGAGAACCCGACTACTCGACGCTCGAACGAGCCTGGTGCCGGCCGACGCTCGAAGTCAACGGGACCTGGGGCGGGTTCACCGACGATGGGGTCAAGACCGTGCTCCCGGCCGAAGCTCATGCCAAGATCACCTGCCGGCTGGTTCCCGACCAGCAACCCGGAGTGATTGCCCAGTGCCTCGCTCGCCACGTCGATCGGCACGTCCCCCCCGGAGTCAGGGCGACGACCACGATCAGCGAATCGGGAGCCCGACCCTACCTGGTGCCGGCAGACCACCCCGGCAACCAGGCCGCCGGCGACGTGCTGAGTGAACTCTACGGCCGCCCCCCCTACTTCACCCGTTCCGGAGGCACCCTGCCCATCTGCAGCGTGTTGCTCGAACAGTTGGACGTCCACACCGTGATCTTCGCCTTCGGCCTCGACGACGAGCGGGCTCACGCCCCCGACGAGTTCTTCCGCCTCAAGAGCTTCCGCCGCGGCCAACTCGCCTGGTCCCGACTCTGGCCACGCATCTCCGAATCACCAACCTAGCAGCCCATCGAACAACCACAGGCTCGATGTCCGGACGGGGTCAGACGCCGCCTGTGGTTCGCCGCAGGCGGACCGCAAGCGGGGCCTGACCCCTTCACTCGAGCGATGGGGGTTGGAACAAAAGGGGCCAGGTCGAATCAGCAGAGCCGGGGTTCCGGTTTGTGGCAGGGTTGTCGCCCACGGGTTAGACTGCCGGACGATTCCTCCTTCCGGCCAGAGACACCCCGATGTACCGCTCCCGATTGGCTGCCCGCTGTACCGGTTTGCTGCTGTTCGCACTGGTGCTGATCATCTCCGAGCCGAAACAGGCCGCTGCGGCCGATGCCGAAGAGGCGGCCCAGCGTGCTGCTGAGCTGTTGAAGCAGGTCCGAGTCAACCGCGGTCTGTGCGTCGTCGTCGGCCAGGACCCCGATGTCATCCTGGAGCTGGTGCAGTCCAGCGACCTGACGGTCCTGGTCCGCGAGCCCGACGCCGCGACACGGGCCCGCCTGCAGCAGGCGGCCGTCGAAGCCGGCCTGGGAATCGACCGGCTGGTGATCCAGTCAGGATCCGTCAAGCAGCTGCCCTACGCCGACCGACTCATCGACGCCGTGATCACCTCCAACCCCAACCTCACAGACGGCGAAGCCATGCGGGCGCTGCGTCCCGAGGGCGCGTTGATCCGGACCGAGGGCGAGACGCTGGTCACCAAGCGGCGGCCGACTCAAAAGGGGGCCGGCGACTGGAGCCACTGGGAACACGGGCCCGACAACAACCCCGTCTCGACCGACAGCGTGATCAAGGCGCCCTACATGACCCAGTTCATGGCCCGGCCCTACTACATCGGCATGCCCAGCATCACCACCGCCGCGGCCGGCAGGACCTTCCTGGCCATCGGTCACATCGCACATCACCGCCGCGAGTGGAAAAACCTCAACAAGCTGGTCGCCCGCAACGGCTACAACGGCACGGTGCTGTGGGAAAAGCCGCTGCCCGAAGGATACCTCGTGCACCGCTCGGCCTTCGTCGCCACCCGCGAAACCTTCTACATGATCAACGGACAAGGCTGCCAACGCCTCGACCCTCAGACCGGAGCCGATCTCGGGCGACTGAGAATCCCCGGGCTGGTCGGACACTGGAAATGGATGGTCATCCGCGATGGCATCCTCTACGCACTCGCAGGGCCACGCGACCAGGGCGTGGTCACCACCAAGGGAGACCGAGCGTTCGGTGGCTGGAGCTGGTCGGACCTCAGCCGTGGCTACTACAGCAAGCCAAGAGTGCCCTGGGGATTCGGCACGCAGCTGGCCGCCATGGACCTGAAAACCAGGAAGGTGCTGTGGGTGCACAAGGAGACCGGTAAACCGATCGACTCGCGTGGCATGACTCTCGGCAAGAACAAGCTGGTGCTGTACTGCCCCGACGAACATCTCAGGTGCCTGGACTCCGAAACCGGCAAGGTGATCTGGACCAACGATGAGAAGGACGTGCTGGGGCTGATCGAACAGCCCGGCGAGGGCCTGAGTTCGACTCCGGGATTCCGCAGCGCGTGCCTGGCGGTGTTCACGCCCGACGCGGTGATCATCCAGGGCCAGACCCGCATGAATGTCGTGGCCATCTCGACCGCCGACGGCTACAAGCTGTGGCACAAGAAGAAGTACACCAACAACCCCAACGCGATCTACGTCGACGGCCGAGTGATCCTCGGGGTGGGCAAGACCGGCAGCCACGTGGCGATCGAGCCGTCAACCGGCCGCGTGCTCGAAGACCTCGGGTTCCGCAAGGTCGCCTGCACCCGGCTGACCGCCAGTTCCGACTCGTTCTTCGTCCGCGGCGAGGGCACTCTGCGGTACGACCGCAAGACCGGGAAGCCGACCGTCGATGGAGCCATCCGCCCGGCCTGCAACGACGGCGCGCTGCCGGCCAACGGCCTGCTGTACCTGGGGCCCTGGCAGTGCGACTGCAACCTGAGCCTGATCGGAAACGTCGCCAAGTGCTCGGCCGGCAGCTTCCAGTTCGCTCGAGTCGCCACCACCCGGGAACGACTCGAACGCTTCGCCGACCCGACAAAGATCAAACAGCTCGTGGCAACCGAGGCCGACTGGGACACTCTTCGAGGCGACAACGAACGCTCCTCGAGTACCACGGTCACCGTCCCGGCTGCGGTCAAGTTGTCGTGGCGGTTCCGACACACCACCGGTTCGCAACCGGTCCCCGCCATCGCGGTCGGCGGGCTGGTGATCACGACCGGCCACGACGGAGTGATCCGGGCCGTGGACTCCCAGAGCGGTGCCGCTCGCTGGACCTTCCCGACCAACGCTCCCATTCGCATGCCTCCCTCGATTGCCAACGGACGGCTGTACGCCGGAGCCGGCGATGGCTACGTCTACTGCCTCGAAGCAGCCACCGGGAAACC
>Ga0310125_10001466_pt1 | contig 11935 bp, 5 predicted proteins | sample CB11b_Tmax_Bot8__FD_203508 | JGI IMG/M metagenome (GOLD analysis project Ga0310125, IMG submission 203508) | Marine microbial communities from Western Arctic Ocean, Canada - CB11b_Tmax_Bot8 | ecosystem: Environmental > Aquatic > Marine > Oceanic | place: Canada: Western Arctic Ocean | collected... | reverse complement strand
GAACACCAATCCCACGACATTCTCGGCAGCCGCGATTTCGCCAAACGTTCCCAGACGTCCGTTGTGTGGTGAATTTTTGATCGTCACCAGTCCGAGCGATGAATTTTTCGCCTTTTGGATTGCGCTGCGCATCGCCCTGGCAGCGACGACCTGGCCGAATACATTGGTTGCGTCCATTGTGGCAAATACGGGTGTGTCCAGTTCTACCGTGGGAGCAGTACCGGGAATGATTTCGCCTGATTGAATCATTTCTGCATATTGCAATGCACGCATGATTCCATGGGAATCGTGACCGGCGAGACTGGATTGCACCAAATGATCGCCAACAATTTCTGCTTCATCATCAGTGGCGCCAGCAGCACTCAAAGCCGATTGTGTAATTTCTTGGATTTCATCGACTTGGATTATCGGCATGAACAGGTTTCCTCGTTGAATTGATCATTACTATCAGGTACTATGGGAGTTCGCTCTCGTTGCGGCAAGGGGGGACTGTGCGGCTTTTGAATTTCGCCTTCTGATGTGCCTGGGGCGCGGCCCTATTTTCGGTGGTTGGCACAGACTTAACCAAAGACAGATTTAACCATAGACAGGGATAAACATTTTACGCTCGCATGCATTGATCTTGACATTGGTCAAAACCACTCGTTAAGTGGTGGCCACAATGCTTTTCCCTTTCATATGTGCCATGTTCTTGCCAAATAACAACGTCCTGGACAACCCGTTTTTACGATCTTTAGGGATACTGGCAGCGGCATGGGTCACACTGTTAGTTTCCTCGGAAAAACTTGTCGATCGGGCAATTGGCGGAGAAGCTGCCAATCAAGATAACTACAGTTCTGATCACTGGGCTTTTCAACCTATTGTTCGACCCGCTCTTCCGAATGTAAAGAATGCGGTTTGGTCCAGAAATTCAATTGATCGGTTCATTCTTGCGCGCATTGAAAAGAAAGGCTTGACGACAGCGCCCATAGCGGGTGATGTTACGTTACTCCGCCGTTTGACATTGGATTTGACAGGCCTCCCTCCGTCATTATCAGAAACAGAACGTTTTCTTGCTGATAATTCACCCAATGCTTATGAGCGTGCTGTTGATCGTATGCTTGCGTCTCCCCATTTTGGCGAACGATGGGGAAGGCATTGGTTGGATGGAGCCCGCTATGCAGATAGTGATGGCTATGAAGGAGATGGCCAGCGTTCGTTGTGGACATATCGCGATTGGGTGATCGATGCGTTGAACCGTGATTTGCCATTTGACGAGTTTGTCGTCCAACAGCTCGCAGGCGATTTGATAGAAAGGGTTTCGGTTGAATCGCGGGTCGCTACGGGTTTTTTGAGAGCTAACAAAGGCAGCAGTCAACCGGGTAATCGGGACATGCAGGGATTGATCGACCGTACCAATACTGCGGGAAGTGTTTTCATGGGATTGACGGTTGGTTGTGCACAGTGTCACGATCATAAAATTGATCCGATTTCACAACGTGAGTACTATCAACTCTTTGCATTTTTCAACAATTCGAATGATCCATTTTTGGAACTGGCGACACCTGAAGAGGTGGCTGAACGTGACGCCCATCGCGCGCGACAAAAAACACTGGAGACAGAACTGGAACATTACGAGAAAGAGTTGGCCAAGCGAGTTGTCCAATCGGTAAAAGAGCTGGATCGGCTGCGGCAAGTAAAGCAGGGATCCGAGGTTGAACAATTAATCTCAAAGCCCTGGGATCAACTTGATGCCAGTCAGCGAAAGTTAATTCGAGATGGATTGAGCCAATTAGATGAAGAATTCAAACAACGCCTGCAATCGGTTGCCGATTTCCAGGATGAAGAGCCGCAACTGGTTAGCACGTTGGTGGTCGACGAACTGCCACAGCCACGAACAACCCAAATTTTTGTTCGTGGGGTTTTTCGTGAATTGGGTGAGGTGGTGCAGCCCAACGTGCCGAGGACGTTGCCACAATTGGTAGTTTCCGAATCGTTCAATCGTCTGGATCTTGCCCGCTGGTTGACCGCATCGAACCATCCTCTGACTCGTCGAGTTGCGGTCAATCGCATCTGGCAGCAGTATTTTGGGATCGGTATTGTCGAGACAGACGAGAATTTTGGATTGGGCGGTGCCACACCGTCTCATCCGAATCTGTTGAATTATTTAGCCGACAGGATGGTGGGGCTGGGTTGGAGCCTCAAGAATTTACATCGCCTGATTGTTTTGTCAGCAACCTATCGCCAGTCCTCACACATTCGACAGGAACTCGTGGAGCGAGATCCCAGAAATCGACTGCTGGCTCGGCAGTCACGTCTCAGGCTTGAGGCGGAAATTGTCCGCGACGTAGCGTTGGCGTCCAGTGGCCTGCTGAATGACGAAATTGGGGGGCCCAACGTGCATCCTTACCAGGACGACAGTGTGATGAAAGGCCGAGCTGATGGTAGAAAATGGGAGATGAGCTCGGGGAGTGCCTGTTTTCGTCGAGGGATGTACACACATTTTTGGCGATTGACACCGCATCCGTTCCTGCGTGCTTTCGATATCCCCGATGCCAACGAGTCTTGCACTCGGCGTCAACGGTCCAACACGCCGCTTCAAGCGCTTACATTGCTCAACGATCCGTGGTACACGGAATTTGCAATAGCTTTGGCGGATCGTGTGTTACGAGTGGCGTCCACCAGTGATGAAGACCGAATCGGGCACGTGTTTCGCTTTTGCTTGTCACGAGCTCCCGAGGTTGAAGAATCTACCATTTTGAACCAGTTGCTGGTCAAGCAACGTGAGTCGTTGTCAAGTGAACCTGAACGGGCAGTCCGGTTGATCGAGTCGGTGGCCGTGCCGACGACTGGTGATCCACAGGAACTTGCTGTTTGGACGGCCGTCGCACGTGTTGTGCTGAACATGGACGAATACATTACGCGCGAGTAGCATCAGAATGGATACCAATGGAATTGAAAACAGTCGTTAGGCCTGGTTGTTTTAAGAGAGTGGACCCGTGGTGCGGGCTTTTTGGATAAGGGAGCGGTAATGATGTCCAACGATCGACAACATCGACAGGTTTTGGAAAGTCGCCGAACGTTCTTCGCTAAATCAGGGATCGGACTCGGATCGTTGGCTGCTGCGTCATTCGACCAGCCAGTGCAGACACGTGCCGGTGCGATCGATCCTGGTAATCGCATATTGGAAGCACTCCACCCGCGTTCAGCGCCAGGTCGGGCACGTGCCAAAAATATCATCTATTTGTTTATGATCGGTGGGCCCAGCCACTTGGATCTTTTTGACTACAAGCCAGCACTGGATCGCTTCGATGGGCAACCGATGCCCGATTCGTATGTTGACAAGGTTCGGTTCGAACAAATCAGGGACAAACGACCACTGCTCATGAAGAGTCCGTGGAAGTTCAAAAAGTGTGGTCAGACGGGGCGTCACGTTTCTGAATTTTTACCCCAGACACAAAACATCATCGATGAATTAGCCTTTGTGCGTACGCTCTCCACCGACGAGTCGGTGCATCCACACGCAGAATTATTGTTGTTGACCGGGCACCGGATTGCCGGTCGACCAAGCCTGGGATCCTGGGTGATTTATGGTCTTGGCACAGAATCCAGGGATCTGCCCGGCTTCGTTGTTTTAGGAAACAGTTCGCCCAGATCCAAGGCGGGTATTTACTCGAACGGATTCTTGTCATCGGTTTATCATGGGGTTCCGTTTCGTGGTCGTGGTTCTCCGATTTTGAATCTGAAAAATCCGCCCGGGGTATCACCCGAAGAGGGTCGCTATGTCGTCGATGCGGTGAATCAGTTGAATGCACGCCATTATCAACAAAAGGGTGATTCCGAGATTGCGGCGCGGATGAGCGCTTATGAATTGGCATTTCGGATGCAGACCAGTGCGCCCAAGCTGGTTGACTTGAATGATGAGCCAGCACATGTGCTGAAAATGTATGGAGTCGATCCGACCAATCCACAACAACCTTCGTTTGCTCGTGAATGCCTGCTGGCACGCCGCCTGGTAGAACGGGGGGTGAGGTTCGTACAAGTCAATTTTGGTGATTGGGACCACCATGGCAACATTGAGGTTGCCTTTCCACCCATGGCCCGTGTGATGGATCGTCCGATGGCAGCCCTGGTGCAGGATTTACGACAGCGTGGGTTGCTTGATGACACTCTCGTCGTTTGGGGAGGTGAATTTGGACGTACGCCCGTCGCCCAGCCACAGAAAAATACACCGGTGGGACGCGATCATCTGATCGAGGCCTTTACCATCTGGATGGCCGGTGGAGGAGTCCAGCCGGGTGCGGAAATTGGTGCTACCGATGAGCTCGGATTTGCAGCAACGAAAGATCCTGTGCACGTACACGATTTACAGGCTACCCTCTTGCATTTATTGGGGCTTGACCATACTCAACTTATTTACCACCATCAGGGGCGTGATTTTCGACTTACCGATGTCTATGGGAATGTGATCGAAGGTCTGATTGCATAATTATGACAGATTCCAGCGATGTGCAGTCTGCGATTCAACAGCCGCCTGATACCTGGCTGCAAAGTTTCCGATTCATTGGGCCCTCGATCATTCTGACCGCGACACTGGTTGGCTCGGGAGAGTTGATTGTTACAACGACTTACGGTGCGCAAGTCGGTTTCCAAGCACTCTGGTTGATCATTGCCACATGTTTTCTGAAAGTGGCCATCCAGGAGGCGATAGGACGCTATACCATCTCGTCAGGTGATACGACACTGGTTGCTTTGAACAAGTTGCCTGGCCCCCGTTGGCGGATGGGTTGGCCGGTGTGGATCTGGCTCATTGCTGTCCTGTTGGGTGCGATTCAACTGGGCGGTATTTCGATTGTGGTTGGCGAGTGTCTGCAATTGATTACCCAGGCATTCTTGCCACAAACGTTTTTGCCTCGGGTTTGGGCACCAATCGTTTGCCTGGTCTGTCTGATCATCTTATTCAAAGGCCGTTATCAAGTTGTGGAGCGAGTTTCGACGACGTTAGTCAGTCTGTTTTCAATTTCGATCATTTTGTCCGCAATCATGATTCAGTGGACCGAGTATGCCGTGACGTGGTCGCAATTGGCATCGGGATTTTCGTTTCAACTTCCACGGGCCGAAGATGTCAAAGAAGCAGGTGCTGGAATGGCACTGGCGATTGTGGCCGCAGTGGGGCTGAGTCCAACGGAGATCGTTTATTACCCCTACTGGTGTGTGGAGAAGGGTTACGCCCGCTTTACGGGATCCAATGATGGTACACCCCAGTGGCAGGAGCGGGCGCGGGGTTGGATTCGGGTGATGCAGCTAGATTGTTTCGTCGCCATGCTGATCTATACCTCGACAACGGTCGCGTTCTACCTTCTGGGAGCAGCCATTCTCTACCATCGCGGAGAAGTTCCCGAAGGGATGGACGTTGTCGCAACGCTGTCGTCGATGTATACGGAAACGTTCGGGCCCGGCGGGTATTGGGTGTTCATCATTTCATCTTTGATGGTGCTCTTTTCCACGTTATTTGTCTCAATTGCATCCTATTCGAGACTGCTGCCGGATTGTTTTCAATTGTTGGGCGCCATATCGATTGACGATGACGCAGCGAGGCGACGATGGATTCGGCGCTTTCTGTTCTTTACGACCCTGTTGTTTGCGATCGCATCACAGTTGAACGCGCCCCCGGTTTTGTTGATCGTCACGGGACTCATTCCGCTTGGCGTCATGTTGCCGATGGTTTGTTGGGCGGCTGTTTATTTGCGTTATCGACACCTGGACCAAAGAATTTCACCCCCTTTATTTGTTGATTTCTGGCTTTGGACATCGGTGTTACTCACCGCTATTTTGACGTTGTACGCATTCGGGAAGCCGTTGTTGCGAATCCTGTTCTGATTTCAGCCGGCCAACGATCGCCGAAGCGGATTGTCGGCGGTAAACGGTTCAGTCGCAAGCAATTGACGAGCCGGTGATGGGTCGACGTCACGCCAAAATGTCGTGAACCACTTCGCCATGGATGTCGGTGAGGCTGAAGTCGCGACCGGCGTGGTAATAGACGAGCTTTTCGTGATCCAGTCCGAAAAGATGCAAGATTGTTGCGTGCAGATCGTGGAGATGGACCTTGTTCTTTACTGCGAAATAACCGTATTCGTCGGTTTCACCATAACGAATCCCACGTTTGATACCTCCACCAGCCAGCCACATCGTGTAACCCTGTGGATTGTGATCGCGTCCGTCTGTACCCTCGGCCAGTGGAGTACGTCCAAATTCACCGCCCCAGATCACCAAAGTGTCGTCAAGCAGTCCGCGTTCTTTCAGGTCAACCAATAATGCGGAAATCGGCTGATCCACCTCCATGGCATTATTGGTATGTCCACCCTGAAGATTTCCGTGCTGGTCCCACTTGTAGCTGTGACTGCACTGAATGAAGCGAACTCCCTGTTCTGCGAACCGCCGGGCCATCAAGCACTGACGGCCAAAGTCTTTTGTCTTTGGGTTGTCCAGACCATAAAGTTTCTGTGTTGCTGAAGTCTCATCATTGATTTCTTGTAACGCTGGTGCGGTAGTTTGCATGCGAAAGGCCAATTCGAAGGAATTGATTCTCGCCTCCAATGCATCGTCGGGGCCCGTTTCTTGAAGCTGCCTAATGTTTTTATCACGCAGCAGTGACAATTCTAAATGCTGTAAAGCACGAGGCGTTGCATCGGCACTGTCAATGAACGGAATCTTAGCCTGATCTGAGGAGATGCTTGCATTACCCAGTGGCGTGCCATGGTAGACGGCTGGCAGAAAGGCTGATGAAAATGCATTCACACCACCATGAGTCAACGTCGGACAGATTGTGATATAACCGGGCAGGTCCTGGTTTTCAGTGCCCAGTCCGTACGTGATCCAGGAGCCCATGCTAGGTCGTACAAACGTGTCGCTGCCAGTATGTAGTTCCAATAAGGCAGCTCCGTGACGTGAATTGGAACCGTACATCCCATTGATGATACACAGATCATCAACGCACTTCGCGGTGTGGGGAAACAGGTCGCTGACCCACGCGCCGCTTTCACCATACTGACGGAAGTTCCACGGCGATTTGAGCAAGCTTTTCGATGCCTTGGCACCTGCCGAACTCACGCGGGGTTTTTCAAAGGGGAGAGGTTTTCCATGATCTCGATTCAACTGTGGCTTGTAATCAAACGTATCGACCTGGGACGGACCGCCATGCATGAAAAGGAAAATCACGCGTTGAACACGAGGGGCAAAGTGAGGTTGTCTTGGTGCGAGTGGGTTTTTTGATGAAGTCGAACGGGCCTGGGCGTCAGACGACTCACTCAACAAACTGGCCAGTGCTAGCGAACCGAAACCGGTTGCGCTGACACGAAGTGCCTGGCGACGGTTGAAAACGGGCGTGAATTGATGACAGCCTTTGGCCACCTTACAGACCTCGCAGACAGGATACTGGGAAGGAGAGTTTACAGTTTTTCGCCTTCATTCAATATAAACGAATTCATTTGATGATAGAACAGCGCGACAATAGCTTCCCCAGGCCCATAAACGGATCTGCTCTTCAGTTTTTCCGGATTTTCCCGCATTACCGCCTGAATGATCTTCTAGTGTCGATGCAGTATCGATAAAACGCTGAATGTATTTTACGGCTTCTTCAAATTCATGGTTCGTCGGAGGTCGTCCCAGCGCGGTTGTGTAAAGGGCAGCAATGCGTTGCGGATCGTTCCAGGTATCATGGGCCAGCAAATCCTCGGCCCACTGCTGTGCCGAATCAGACACCAGGCGGCTGTTCATCATAAACAGCGCTTGCGAGGCGAGGGTTGTGCTGCTGCGTTGGCCATTGATAACACTCGGTTCGGCAAAATCAAAGGCTTGAAAAACGTTGTAAAGCGCACTGCGTATTACGGGTAGATACACGGCCCGCTTTGTCGATTCATACGTCACGGTGTCGACGCTCGAGGTGCTGGTGACGTATTGGCGCGGCTTGGTGGTTAGCAACGAACCACCCATGGTTAAATCGAGTCTCTCTGAGGTGGCGAGTATCGAGTCGCGTATCTCTTCAGCTGTCATTCGTCGTCGATTTTTTCTCCATAAGAATCGGTTGTCCGGATCGACTGCTATAGCCTGCTTGTTGTAACGGGTACCCATCTGATAAGTAGAGGAGAGCATGATCATCCGATGCATTGCTTTTAACGACCAACGGGCATCACGAGTGAAATAAGTTGCCAACCAGTCGAGCAGATCAGGATGGGTCGGCCGAGCGCCAAGTTTGCCAAAATTGTCGGGCGAACGCACGATGCCGGCTCCGAAATGCCAATGCCAAATGCGATTCACCATGACCCGACTTGTCAGAGGATGTTCCGCCGAAGACAACCAACGAGCAAATTCCAAACGACCACTTCGATCATCGTCGATCGGCTGTTGATCCTCGCCGGCAATCACTCTTAAGAATCGCCGTGGAGCGACCTCTCCTTCTGTTAAATAACTTCCGCGAATCTGAACACGAGCATCTGCGATCTGACCTTCGGTCACAGCCATGGTTTGTGGCACTTCGGGTTTCAAAGCTTCAACTTCCTTGAGCTCATGTTGTATTTTCGTCACCTGGGCCATGGTATCGGCTGGAAAGAGTTCAATCGGATTGTCAGGCAGGATGAAAGGACTCGTTTTACCGTGAAGTAACTCGACTGCGGCTGCGAGCGATCGATCTTCCGGCTGGGAATCAGGATTCTGTTCATGTGCGGATAATGCCGGATCGAAGATGTGTTGTTGATACAGCTCGGCAAGTTCCACGAGTGAAAAAGATTGCAGATCTCCTTGGACAGGCGCAAGGCCGGCCTGGTCAGATTTGAAAGGCTGACGGCGACCGGCGACACGATGATGCCAGGCGGCCAGTAAGGATTCAGGATCGTCGACAGTTTTCTTCAGGTACTCGACCCAGTGGTCGATAATGGATGGAATCAACGACTCTTCGGCCATGGTTACTGCGAAAGTTCCCATGTCATGGATTGTGTTTTTAATCGGAACAATCAGCAACTTGTCGATATGTGGAACAAATTGTGCTTGTTCAATTCGCAGCGTATTTTTGCCTTGTTGGAGTTCGAGAACACCTTCAACGAACCATTTTTGACCATCGACGTACCAGGATCCCGTCACGCTGTCGACAATGCTCGAATCCACCGTCTTTCCGTTGACTGTTAAAACGCACGGCCGTGCCTCGGCTGCAGCGTATCGAGTCTCGAACTGGTAAAGGCCCGCTTGTTCGACTTCAACGTCGTATTCTGCAAAGTTGGGAGTCTGGCCGGCGTTGATCAGTACACCGATTCCCTGGCCATAGGTTTTGAATTCTTTGAGTACGTTGCCACGGTCGTATTGTTCAGCTTCCAATAATTGCAATCCGGGGGTGGCATGCAGCCGCTTGTCGGCACCGTAAGAGGCAGTAGTTTGCAATTGCCATCGGTGCGTTGCCAGGAGCAGATATTGGACCACCTGTTTCCTGGCCTTTTCGAGCAGCTGTCGAGTTGCTGCTTCGTTGAGCTTGTCAAATTCAGATTTCTTATCCGCTATGAGCTGATCAGTTGCTGCGACTTTTTCCGCCAATTCAGGTGTCGTGAGAGGATGTTCACGCCAAGCAGCGACCACGTTGAAGTTTTCCATGGTTTTCGTGCTTTTCATGATCCCGAACAAAGAATAATAGTCGACCGTCGGTATCGGATCAAATTTGTGGTCGTGACAGCGGGCACAGCCGAGTGTCATGCCCATGAAGACTTTGCCAATCGTATCGACCTGCTCGTCAATGATATCCATTTGCATTTTTAGGGGATCATCTTCAGCGAGAAACTTGGGACCAATCGAGAGGAAACCAGTTGCCTTGATCGCATCGTGAGTTGCCTTGAGGCTATCGTAGGAACATAAATCACCTGCCAGTTGTTCTTGCACGAACTGGTTGTAAGGTTTGTCATCATTCAGAGCCGCAATCACGTAGTCGCGATAACGAAACGCACTGACGTATGCCAGGTTTTCATCCATCCCATTGGAGTCGGCATATCTTGCAACGTCGAGCCAATGCCGGCCCCATCGCTCGCCATAGTGCGGTGAGCCCAATAAACGGTCAAGGACCTTGTTAAACGCGTTTGGGGAAGCGTCACCTAGAAAGGCCTCAATTTCCCCGGGTGTTGGTGGAAGTCCAGTGAGGTCGTAGGTGGCGCGACGAATAAGAAGTCGTTTTTCAGCCTGGGGAGCCGGAGAAAGTTTTGCTGACTCAAGTCGTGCTAAGACGAAGTGATCAATGGGGGATGTGATCCAATTCCCATGACGGATTACCGGCAATGTGGGCAATGTGACGGGTTGAAAGGCCCAGTGGCTTCGCTGTTCGTCAGTAAAGAGCGGTCCCGTATCACCAGCCGTCTTAGGTACAGGTGCGACCGGATCTGCGTTGGGCCAAACGGCCCCATTACGAATCCATTGCGCCAGGTCTTTTATCTCGCTGGTGGCAAGTTTGTACTTGGGCGGCATCTTAAGAAGCTCGCCATGGTTGATAGCGCGAATCAGCAGGCTTTCTTCTGGTTTACCAGGAACGATAGCCGGACCTCGCGTACCCCCACGCAAGAGTTCTCCCAGCGAATCAACTTGCAATTCTCCCTCGTTTGATCCGTCATCATGACACTCAAAGCAGTGCTGCACGAGTGTCGGGCGAATTCGTTTCTCAAAGAATTCCTCCGCAGCCGCTTCTGCGTCGGTCGACGTTTCACCTGCAGCGGCGATCCAAGGAGTCAATAAAATGATGAGAGTTGCTGACAACAATTTTACTTTCTCATTCCGTTCGTTCTAGAACCATACCTTCAGATTTGATGCGTGCAAACATTGCCTTATATTCGGCGGTTCCGTCGTCGTCCCAATATTCGGTCGACAGCGGCGCGTCAAAACTCATTGGAATCAGTCGCCGTCCATCGGGGAGAACCATAAAGTGTGCATCTGCCGGATTGCCCATGTTGAACATCATTGTACCATTTTTGAAACGCGTCTTGAGAATAAAAGGCCCCTGTGGAGCAGGTTGATTGCGTTTGAGGCGATCCAATTGTGCATGATCCAGTGTAACGCCCAGGCCAGGGGTTTCCGGCACTCGCAAAAATCCATTGACTGGTTCCAAACGCTCGTTTGTGACGTCAGATTTCCATGTTTCGCAGTCACTGTGGAAAGGGAGACTGGCTGCTTGGAACGCGGCTTGCATGTGCGTTGTCATCGCCCGAGTAATCTGACCGCCGACCCACTGAATCATGAACGGCACTCGCGCTGCAGCAAACAATCCAGCTCTTTGCATTACCTGGTTTAATTTATTGTGTCCGATAATATAGCCATCTGCAGCCCGGCGAAGAACGTCGAAAGAATGTCCCAGTGCACTACCGTGGATCAATATCGGTAATCGGATCCTGTTGCGAAGGTCAATATAACCATCAACATCTCGGGTATCCAGCGGGTCTTCAAAGGCACCTGCAATCGGATAACGGGCAATTCGCTCAACCAAGTCCGGATTGTGACCGTAATGGTGAAAACGTGTCAAATCGAACAGAATCTTGAATCCTTCGGGAGCCACCTCCTGCATCGCATCGAGTTGATCAAAGACATTTTCCATTGGTGATAAATGGTACTTGAGCCAGTTATAACCCATTGCCGCGTATCGCTTGACGGTATCGGCCATGTGATCTGGATGAGTTGAAACTGTCCAAGAACCGACTGGGATCCAGCGCCTGTGTCTTTGACCGAAAAGTTTGTATACCGGAACGTCGGCCGCCTTTCCCATTAAGTCGTACATGGCTTTGCAAAGAGGTATGGACGTATCGTCCCCGACCCAATCAAACGGGCTGGTCCCAATGTATTTCTGAATCACCTCGGGTGGTTCACGTTCACCCTCACCCAAGCCGTACAAACCGTTGTCCGTGTGGACCACATAGATTGTGCGCTGGCTCGGTCCGTAATA
>Ga0310125_10001465_pt1 | contig 11935 bp, 11 predicted proteins | sample CB11b_Tmax_Bot8__FD_203508 | JGI IMG/M metagenome (GOLD analysis project Ga0310125, IMG submission 203508) | Marine microbial communities from Western Arctic Ocean, Canada - CB11b_Tmax_Bot8 | ecosystem: Environmental > Aquatic > Marine > Oceanic | place: Canada: Western Arctic Ocean | collected... | reverse complement strand
ATCAACGTGCTGAATTTCCTGCGCAAAACATTGACGGACAGCTAATCAGTAAGCAGGCTAGTGCCCTGGATCATTAGGGGCTGGAAACCTAATGAGTGTACTTGCTGAAGAACAGACGCTGCGGATCACCAAGATCAAGGCCCATATCGGCGCTGAAGTGACCGGCATCGATTTGCGCCGGCCGGTCCATGAGCCAACCCGCCAGCGTCTTTGCGATGCACTGGCCGATAACGTCGCCCTGGTCATTCGTGGCCAGACCTTCACGGCAGCGCAATCTCAGACGGCGGGAGAGCTGTTCGGCGAACTCATGGAGGATCAAAATCGGCGCTACCTCGCACTCGGCGTGCCAATGGTGAGCACCTTGTCTAACCGCCACAAGGATAGCCTGGGCAAACCAGCCAAGGTCGCCAAGACCGCCACCTGGCACACCGACCATACCAACCAGGAATGCCCGCCAAAATTCACCGCCCTGTATCCCGTGGCGCTCCCTCGCACGGGCGGCGGCACGGCGCTCTGTAACATGCGCGCCGCCTATGAGGCGCTGCCCGACGATCTCCGTCGGCGCATCGACGGCATGCAGACGGCCAATACCCTGATTAGCAGCGCCCGCGCCGATATTGCCAATCCCGACATTCTTCGTGATCTGCAGGCAGCCGAAGGTGGACCGATAATACACCCTCTGGTTAGCACCCATCCGGAGCGCGGCACCAAAGCAATCTGGTTCCATAAGAGCAAGACAGAGAGGATCCTCGGCATGGAACCAGCGGAAACACGGGATTTTCTAGCCGAACTGCTGACGGTGGCGATACGCCCAGAATTCACCTACATCCATGAATATACCTTGGGCGATATGCTCATCGTCGATAACCGCTCCGCCATGCGCAAGGCTGGCTTCGATTTCGACCACCGCCAGCACCGCATGCTCTACCGCCTGCTGGTGAGGGGCGACCGGCCATTTTAGAACGATTCCTAATTACTGAGAATTGCGAAGCGCTTCTATGTGATAGGAAGAATTTCTCTAATTCTAAAGGTCTGCGAAATTCGAGAATAAAATTTCTCGAGGGACATTTTGACCGTCCCGCCCGGTACAGTCCGAATGTGCTTTAGATTGCTATTTGCAGGTAGGGAGATGAGATGACATGCTGAAAATAGCGAGCGTCGGCCAACGCATTAACGGCGCCTGATCGACCTCATCGTGAGTTTCATATTGGTGCTTATGTTCGGTTGGGTAACCGGCCTCGCGGAAACCTCGGATCCGGATGCAGGGGGATTGATCAGCATTGATGGGTGGCCGTTTCTGCTAGCCTGTTTGGTTGTGTTTGGACTGTCGGCGCTGATGGAAACAGCGCTTGGCAAAGCTCCCGGGAAATACGTTGCCCGGACGCGCGTGACGGATGCGCACGGTAACCCAATTCCCCTGGGGCCGGCGCTAATTCGAAATATCCTACGATTTGTAGATGGCATCGTGTTTTATATTGTCGGGCTCGTTTTCGTCATGATTGATAAGAAGAATAGGCGATTAGGTGACATCCTGGCAAAAACGCGCGTCGTCGTCGACGACTAAGGCGGTGTAAATGTTTTCTGGTAGGAGCATGACGGCTTCGTATGAGTGGTCCCGGTCCAATTAGCCGATGGAAATACAATGAATTTGAGAACAGGGAGACGCTAACATGCAGCAGGGTAATCCGACATCGTTGCGCGTTCCCGACCCAGGTATCTCGGCGCTGTTCGAACAGGATGCGCGCTGGCAAGCCTGGCTCGATGTCGAGGCGGCACTGGCGAAGGCAGAGGCCGAGCTGGGTATGATACCGGCGGCGGCGGCCGAAGAAATCGTCCGTAAGTGTGATCTCGCATTATTCGATCGGGAGCGTCTCGCCGAAGGATTCCGCCGCACCGGGCATACCTTGGTTCCCTTGGTCTGGGAGTTGGCGCGCCTCTGCGAGGGTGATGCGGGCAACTACGCGCACTGGGGCGCGACCACGCAGAACATCACGCAAACCGGGGACCTGCTGCAATTGCGCCGAGCGCATCGGATTTTTCTGCGCCAGCTCAGCGCGATATTTGCGGCCCTGGCCGATCTTGCTGAGCGCTCAAAAGACATGGCGTTGCCGGGCCGTACTCATGGTCAGCATGCGGTGCCGGCGACCTATGGGCTCAAGGTCGCGATCTGGATTGATGAATTCGCCCGCCATGTCGAACGTCTTACAGCATGCGAGCCGCGCGTCTTTCAGGCGCTGCTGGGCGGTGCCGCCGGGACCGTCGCCTCCTTCGGCGACCAGGGTCTCGAAGTGCAGGCGCGGATGGCGGCCCATCTTGATATGCCGGCAATGGCGGTGCCGGCGCGCAGCATCATGGATCACCTGGCAGAACACATCATGTTGCTGGCATTGCTGGCTGCCAGTTGCGGCAAATTCGCTAATGAGATCTATACCGGTATGAAACAGGAGTTTGGCGAAGTGGAGGAGCCGATTTCCCCCGGCACCGTCGGCAGCTCGACCATGCCGCAAAAGCGCAACCCCCACCTCTCCCAGGACGTCATGGCCTATGCGGCACAAATTCGGACCATGGTGCCACTGGCGCTGGAAACCGTGATGACCGAACACGAAGCGAACCGGCAGACCTCGCTTATGATGCGGCATGCGCAGAACCAGGTCTGCGTGCTTATGGGCGACACATTGGAGCGGGTCCGGGTTCTCGCCGACGATCTGGTTCTCAAGCCTGCGCGCATGCGCGCTAATCTCGACCTGACCGAGGGCTTGATCATGGCGGAACCAATCATGCTGGCGCTAGGTGAGCATGTGGGCCGCCAGGAAGCACACGACATCGTTTATGACGCGGCGCAGGCGGCGGCGGGTGGCGACGGGAGTTTCAGAGATCTGCTTGCCGCCGACCCCCGTTTCAACCGATACCTCGCGAAAAGCCAGATCGAGAGCATGCTTGATCCCACGCGGTATACCGGCCTTTGCAGCCAGCTTGCCGAGGCGCAGGCGGCGCGCGCCCGCGACCTCGCGAAAGCGCTTGCGACTGACGCCAAATAAGCGGTCTATCGGTCCTTTACGTCGCTGAAACAGCGCAACACTTTGGATAGGAGACAAAAATGCAGGTAGGCGTCGTTTTTCCACAAACTGAAATTAGCTCTGATCCCATGGCGGTTCGCGACTATGCGCAAGCAGCGGAGGCCTTGAATTACAGCCATATCCTTGCCTTCGACCATGTTCTCGGCGCCAACAGGGCTAGCCGGCCCGACTTCAAAGGTCCCTATGATCATGGATCATTATTTCATGAACCCTTCGTGTTGTACGGCTATCTGGCCGGGTTGACCAAAAATATCGGCCTGACGACGGGCATCATCATCGTATCCCAGCGTCAGACCGCATTGGTGGCCAAACAGGCGGCCGCGGTAGATGTCTTGAGCGGGGGACGGCTACGGCTCGGTATCGGTATCGGCTGGAATGACGTTGAATTCGAGGCGTTGGGCGAAAACTTTCACGACCGCGGCAAACGCTCGGAAGAACAGGTGGAAGTGATGCGGGCCCTGTGGACCCAAGCTACGGTGACCTACGAAGGCGAGTGGCACAAGATTTCAGATGCCGGCATCAATCCCCTGCCGGTGCAGCAGCCCATACCGATTTTGTTCGGCGGCATGTCGGATGCGGTCATGCGCCGCATTGCACGGCTTGGCGACGGCTGGCTGCCGCAGTTTGAAGGCTTCGGCGCGGACGGGGTTAGCCCGAATGAAGACGGGCGCCGGCTCATTGCAAAGCTGCATGATTACATTCGGGAGGCGGGACGCGACCCGGATGCGGTCGATATAGAGGGGCGGGTCAAGCTGGGCGAACGATCGCCCGAGGCCTGCGCGGCGGAAGTCGCGGCCTGGCGTGACCTGGGCGCGACCCATGTCACGCTCAATACCATGGGAGCGGGATTATCGTCGCCAGATGCCCATATGGACGCCATTCGCCGTTTTAAAGCAGCCCTCGACGGCTAGGTCCCAGTATGATCGAGATCGCCCGCGTCGATATTTATCATTTTCGCGCTCCCATCAAAGAGCCAATCCTGACATCGTTCGGCGCGATCGTGGCGCGCAACAACGTATTGTTGAGAGTTGAGGACCAGGACGGCGCGCACGGTTGGGGTGAAATCTGGGCCTCTTTTCCGCCATGCGGTGCCGAAAACAAGGTTCGCCTGCTGGAGAGTATCGTGCTGCCAACGGCGCTGGGACGCCGCTATCAGAACCCGGCCGAGGCCTGGAGCGACCTGACCCGGAGCATGCGCCGCCACACCTTGCAAAGCGCGGAGCCCGGCCCATTTGCCGCTTGTCTGGCGGGCATCGACGTGGCGCTGTGGGATCTGGCGGCGCGCAAGGCCGGCGTGCCACTTTGGCGGGCACTGGGGCGTGAGAGCCTGCCCGATCCGCTACCGGCTTATGCCTCCAATCTCAACCCAGGCGGCGCGCCGGAGATGGTCGTCCGCTGCCGCGCGCGCGGCTACCGTGCCTTCAAGGTGAAGGTGGCCTTTGATTTGGCAAGCGACCTGCAGAACATCTGTGCCATCGCCGAAGGCCTTGGCGAGGGCGAGCAACTCATGCTGGATGCCAACCAAGGCTGGGATATGGATGATGCCCGGGGGGCGGTGGCGGCATTCGGCGAACTTCCACTCAGTTGGATCGAGGAGCCGATTTGTGTCGATGATCCGATTGAATATTGGGCCGAGTTGGCACGGCTTTCGGCGGTACCTTTGGCGGGGGGTGAGAATATACTTGGCCCGGAGGCGTTCGATGACGCCATCGATAGGGGACATCTTGGCATCATTCAGCCAGATATTGGCAAGTGGGGTGGGTTTTCGGGGTGTCTGCCGGTGGCCCGGCGCGCCATTGCCGCTGGCCTACGATATTGTCCGCACTGGCTCAATTCTGGCCTTGGGCTGCACGCCTCGGCGCATCTTTTATCCGCGGTGAGTGATGCGGGAGGTTGTGCCGGCATCCTTGAACATGATGCCCTGGAAAACCCATTGCAAGCGCCGTTGGCAGAGCCATTCCCGGCTCTTGTCGATGGCTGTTTCCAATTATCTGACCGCCCGGGCCTTGGCGTGGAGCCAAACCTGGAGGCGGCGGCACAATGGTTGCAATGCCATATAGAGACCACGGCCTGAACGGCTCGCCATAGTCTTTTTGGCCGACGTTGAAGCATCAACCACCAAGCAGGGGAAAAGAACATGGACTGTAGAATGGATGGACGTACTGCCCTGATTACCGGCGGCAGCCTGGGGCTAGGACGGGCAATGGCCGTGGAATTCGCCAAGTCGGGTGCGAACGTTGCCATCGTCGCGCGGCGCGCTGAGATGTTGGAAGACGCCAAGGCTGACATCGAGGCAGCGGCGCCCGGCGCCAAGGTCGAAGCCTACCCATGCGACCTGCGGGACCCAGCGGCCATCAAGGCGATGCACAATTCGGTTGAAGGCGATCTAGGGCCGGTGGATATCGTGGTGAATAATGCCGGCACCTCGCGCGCCATGAATTTCATGGAGATCACGGACGAGCTTTGGAATGAAGACCTGGAATTGAAGCTGATGGGCGCGGTTCGGCTGATCCGTCTGACCTTCCCGGGCATGAAAGAGCGGCGCTGGGGCCGTATCATCAACGTGTTGAACGTGGGCGCTAAGGCGCCCGGCGCGGGCGGTGCGCCCACGGCGGTGTCGCGGGCGGCGGGCATGGCCCTAACCAAGGTTCTGGCCGGTGAGGGGGCTCCGCATAACGTATTGGTCAACGCCTTGCTGGTTGGGTTGATCGAGAGCGACCAGCACCTGCAAAAGCATCTGAAATCGGGCTCCAACGAAAGCCTTGAAGAGTTTTATGAAAAGCTGGGAAAAGCGGTGCCCCTGGGCCGTGTCGGCAAGCCTGAGGAGTTCGCCAACATGGCCTGTTTCCTGGCCTCCAACGCCGGCTCATACGTCACAGGTACGGCCATCAACGTCGATGGCAACCGTGCGCCTGTGGTCTAGAATGGGTTGAGATTGCGAGCGCCTGATTACGGATGCAGGGCACGAACCGCCGCCAAATGCTCTTTGGTAAAATTCGAAACGGTGACGACCGCGTCGTCGAAGCCGATCTCGGCCAGTTTTTCGAGGCGCACTGCGGCTTCCTCGGGCCCGCAACGCAGGTCCAAATGGTCGCCATCAGAAAGTGCGGCGCCGTCCGCTGTCAAATCAACGGGAATGTTGGTCGCGATGGCGCGGCCGCCGCCTTCGCCGCGATAGCGCGCAATGCCTTCCTTCAGCTTGGCGATGTTGGTGAAATGGGCCGACGCAATCCAGCCGTTATAGCGTTTTGCGGCGATGGGTATCCAGCGGCTGCCCGCCCAGCTGCCGATCAATATGGGCGGGCCGCCCTGCGCCGACGGCAACGGTGTCAAGTTTACGCCGCCAATAGTCTCGCCGCGCCACAGGCCTTGCATGCGCGGTAGCGCCTCTTTCAGCATGCGAAACCGGCCTTCAAAATCGGCCTCGACCGCTGCAAAATCCGTTGCCGTCGAGCCCGCTCCGACACCAAGAAGCAACCGGCCCCCGGACAGGAAATGCGCGCTCAGGATACGGTGTGCAAGCTCCACGGGGTGGCGTAACGGGACCTGGAGGATGCAGGTCCCAATCTCTATGCCCTCGGTCACGGCCGCGGCCGCCGACATCGCACTGACCGGGTCGGGCCGAAACGAACCGCGCCCGATGGTATCGAAAAACCAGAGGCTATCGAAACCCGTGCGTTCCGCCAAACCCAGGCCGGTGACATAGGATTTGCCCCCGGACCCGTCGTCGCCTGCAAGGGAAAGGCTCACGCCTAGTCTCATGTTGGCTGCTCCTATATTGACCCAGAAAATTCGGGAGCGGTCGAATTTGCCAATACCATGTCGGCTGCTTTCTCGCCGATCATTATGGAGGGCGCATTCGTGTTACCCGAGATGAGAGTGGGCATGATCGAGGCGTCGGCCACCCGCAAACCCTCCAGCCCGCGAATCTTGAGCCGATCGTCGACGACGGCCATGGGGTCCGAGCCCATCTTGCAGGTTCCGACCGGGTGATAGGTTGTTTCCGCCACTTCCCTGACCCACGCAAGGATATCATCGTCCGACGTTCGATCTGGGCCGGGCGCCATTTCCGTGGATTGCAAGGCTAGCATCGCAGGGGCGGTCATCAGGGCGCGCGCGATGCGGACGGCACGCACGGTGAGTTCGGCGTCAATCGGCGCGGAAAGAAATTTGAAATTGATTGCCGGTGGCGTATGTGGATCGGCGGCTGAAATGTGGACATGCCCCGTGCTTTCTGGGCGCATGGGGTGTGCGTAGCAGGTTAGGCCAGAGGTTTTAGAAATTTTTGGACCGGGATCATAAAGCATGAGAACAAAGCCCAGCAGGATATCCGGTGCGACAAGGCCTTCGCGGCTCCGCACGAAAGCGCGGACCGGGGCGGCGGGGATGCCCAGCATGCCCTTGTGCGAAAATAGATAGCGCATGGCTTGCTTGACCAGTCCAAACCCCCTGCCCCTATCGTTGTAGGTGACGCCCGGCGCGCCGATAGCCCAGCGGGTGCGGGGTGCGTAGTGGTCGCGGAGATTTTCGCCAACGCCTGCCAGCGCGTGCCGCACCTCTATGCCGAGAGCCTGCAGGCGTTCGGGCTGTCCGATACCGGAAAGCTCCAGCAATTGCGGCGAGTTGATCGTACCCGCGCTCACCACCACTTCGCGGGTAGCCCGTGCTTCCCGTGGAGCACCGCCGAGGGAATAGCGCACACCCGTGCAACGCCTGCCCTCCAGCACCAGCGCTTCCGTCAAGGCGCCGGTGATGATATGGAGGTTTTTACGCTTCCGGATTGGGTCAAGATAGCAATGCGCCGTGCTCATCCGGCGGCCATTGGCGATGGTTGCCTGACTTAGCGAGATGCCCTCCTGGCTCGCGCCGTTATAATCAGGATTGTGTGGTATTCCGACTTGGCCCGCGGCTTGGATCAGGGCGTCGTAGAGGGAGCCGGTTTCGTCCGGGTAGGTGACGCGCAATGGTCCGTCGCGTCCCCGATAGGCATCCTCGCCGCCGTCATAACTCTCCAAACGTTTGAAAAAAGGCAAAACGTCGGAATAGCTCCAGCCTTTATTGCCCAGTTGCGCCCAGTTATCGTAATCCTGAGCCTGCCCGCGGACAAAGACCAAGCCATTGATCGAACTTGACCCGCCCAGCAATCGCCCGCGCGGTACCGGGATTTTGCGTCCATTGGTGTTGGCTTCGGGTTCAGCCGCATAACACCAGTTGGCCGCGGGGTTCGCGACCAGCTTGGCATAGCCGATAGGGAAGCGGGACCAGGGATGGCTAGCGGGTCCAGCTTCCAGCAAAAGCACCTTGTGCCCTGGGTCCGCTGAAAGACGGTTCGCGACCACCGACCCGGCGGATCCCGCGCCGACGACGATATAATCATAGCTCTGGATGTCCGCGTCCTGCATTTTCCCTCCACCGGCCCGGCGTCTGATGGCACCGATGAGCGTAGTCGAGAGGTTGCGCGCGCACAATCGCATTCCGCGTGCCGGCACTGTCAGACAAACGAGGGCTGTTCTGAAAACCCCCGTAACCCATAAATCTCAGGCCGCAAGTTGGTGCCACTCGGCCAGAGCGGCCGCGCGGCTCTGCTTGAAGATATCACGGCGGTTGAGGTGACGGTCTTGGTTGAAATGATTGTGAATGGCGGCGTGAGCTGAAGAAATTTTTTCTTGGGTCCTGATATCCCTGAACCTGGCCATCGCGCCCTCTCGTCGTCGGAGCGGCTGGTATGAGTTTTCGACCCGGTTATTGAGCCACCGCCCACATTCCTGCCGCTCCAGATTCCCAATCACTTTCATCACTGCTCAGTATGGGAGAAGACGGTCTGTCATGGTCGACCATAGCTGGCCGTGACGCTTCATCGTTTGCTTCAGAAACTTCAAGGCTGCCCTGCGCTCCCGGCGTTTTGTGGTAAAAGCCTCGAGCACTTCGCCTTCGCAATCCACGGCGCGCCGGGGGTAATGCGTCTCCCCGTTGATCCTGACGAAGACCTCGTCCAAGTGCTATCGGCACTCGGAAAAGAAACGCTCATTAAGGCGACGATTCTGGATCTCCGCGGCGAATATTGGACCGAACCAGTTTCACCAGGAACGCACAGTTTCGTGGCAGATAACGATGCTGCGCTCGAAATGAAGATCTTAGATCTGCCGCAATGAAAGTGGATAGCGGGTATACATCATCACCGTGAGGCGAATAACTTCGGGCCAATTGTTGAAATAACGGAAGGGGGTTTGTATTGCTGCAAACTACGGAACTCCCTCCCTGCCTCAAGCTGAGTTAGTCTGACAATGCCCTTCTGAAAGGTAGGGGCGAATGAGCATCCGCAGCCATAGGTTATCAGTGCGGTGAGCTTCTGCGGTCCTTCCAAGCACCCACCCGCGGTCGCGCGAGCCCGAGATTTTCCCGCAGTGTCGTGCCGGAATAGTCCTTGTGATGGAGACCGCGCCGTTGCAGTTCCGGCACAACGAATTCGACAAAATCTTCGTAGCTTCCCGGCACGTATGAGGCACCGATCACAAACCCATCGCAGGCGGGGCTGGTGAAATATTCTTCCATGTGGTCAGCGACCTCCTTCGGGCCACCGACGACCGGATGACCCAGGCGGCCCCGCTGCGTAACCTCAATGAAATCGCGCACCGAGGGATTGGTTTTCCCGCTGCCCTGGATTACACGGTCTCGAAACGTTTGCATCCCAGACATACTTTCCAGTTCTTCATCCGACAACGCAATATCAAGGGGCTTGCTGCCAAAATCAAAATTGAGCGCTTCGGAGAGCAACATCAGGGAATCTTCCTCGAGGGGCAGATTTTCTAAAACTGCCCGCTTGTCCTCGGCCTCATCCTTGGTGGCCGCTACCACCGGCGCAATGAAGTGAGCGATTTTAAGACTCTCGGGATCGCGTCCGGCATCCGCCGTCAGGGCTTTAAGTTCAGCGTAGGATTTTTTGCCTATTTCAAGATTGGGATAGCCCACGAAGATGAGCTCGCCCCAGGCGCCCGCGAAGCGCTGCCCGCGTCCGCTCTGACCCGCCTGAATAAGAACGGGATGGCCTTGCGGCGATCGGGGAACTGTAAACGGGCCACGCGATGAGAAAAATTTTCCCTTATGGTCTAGGCGGTGCACCTTACTCGGATCGGCGAAGCTATTCGTCGCCTTGTCCATGATGATCGCATCATCTTCCCAAGTGTCCCAGTGCCCAAGAACCACTTCCATGAATTCGTCGGCGCGGTCATAACGGAGATCGTGCTCAGCGACGGCATCACGGCCCATATTCCGGGCTTCGGTATCATTAAGCGAAGTGACGATGTTCCAGGCCATACGCCCGTGCGTCATGAGGTCGAGGGTTGCGAACACTCGGGCCACGTGAAAGGGCTCGTAATAGGTCGTCGACATGGTTGCGCCCAGGCCTAGTCTTGACGTCGCCATGGCCATGGGCATCAGCGTGGCGATGGGATCCATTTTAACGCAACGGATGCCGTAACGGACCGCGTCGGTAAAGTTGCCACCCGAATATTCTGGCATGCCCAGCCGGTCATCGAAGAAGGCGAGATGCACTTTGCCTTCCTCCAGCACACGGCCGATATGGGCGTAATATTCCGGCGCCATGAAATCCGCTCGGGAGTTCGGATGGCGCCACGAGGCCGCAAAGTGCGAGCAGTTCTGCGCCTGCAGGAATCCGACCAAAATCATCTGGCGCATTGATCACTCCAACTCTCACAAAATTCGTATTGGTGGCGCTCTCGACCCACATAACAAAGAAAGGAAACGCCCGAAGCAACACAGGTACACAACTCCTTTATGCTATACATAATTTTCCCACAATACCAAGCGCGGGTGCCGTTTCTGAAGCCGCGCTTCTGACGGTTTTTAGACCTATTTCGGCGTTCCGCCTTTGCGGCATGACAAGATGGCGGTGATATCTTAGTTCTAAACCGATGCCGCCCCCCTCCGTGGCTTCCAAGTCAAGGATGGCGGCTGTCAGGGCCTTGGTTTAGCCGGTTTGGGGGTCATCGAAAGTTTGCGCGTCCGGGCATTGTTCCATCACCCTGTCATTGCGCCGCACGATGACTTCTTCGGCCAGAGCGCGGTCCAGCCTCAGGCCATGGCCGAATGGCGATGCCGCCTGCACGTCAGGTCAGTCGGGTATCTCTATAGTCAGCAGCGGGCCATGCTGCTGGGAGCCGTAAACGTCGGTATCTCCGAAGCTGCCCGAGGGCACCAGCCGGGGAACCGTAACCTTGATCGCCATGGCGACATCGTAGGGAATGATTGACACTTCATTCTGCGAGACATGGTAAAGCGAAGCTATGAGCTCGGGATTAATTACGCCGCTGTCACGCACGCGCTCATAGGTCGCCACATCCTCGAACATCAGATCCAGCGTGCATAACAAAGCTCCGGCATTCTTAGACCGCAAAACGGAGGCTAATTCCGACAAGGCCACCATTTTTATACGTCCACCATTTCAATCGGAAAGGGTTCTAACGGATCGGCGATCTCCATAATATGCCAGAGGTTGAACTCGTAGGTCTGCCCGACAGGGATATCCGAGGGCGAAAACGGAATGGCGAGATTGCCGGAAATGCATTTGCGCCCCGGGAAGTCGGAATGCAGCAGCGCCAGGCGCGCCATTGCCATGACCGCCTTGGAGGTTTCTTCATCGTCCGCCAGGACCTCGGCCAGAATGCCGACTTCGTGCGGGACGGCGTCTTGGATAGGCTCACGCGAAGCCATGGTGCCCGACTTGCCGTAGACGTGGACATTGAGCTTGTATTGATCCTCGCCGATACCCAATGCCGCCACCTGTAGACGCACGCGCGCACGGCAAGACTCAATATAGTAGTCAATGATCGCGATAAGCC
>Ga0310125_10001463_pt1 | contig 11941 bp, 7 predicted proteins | sample CB11b_Tmax_Bot8__FD_203508 | JGI IMG/M metagenome (GOLD analysis project Ga0310125, IMG submission 203508) | Marine microbial communities from Western Arctic Ocean, Canada - CB11b_Tmax_Bot8 | ecosystem: Environmental > Aquatic > Marine > Oceanic | place: Canada: Western Arctic Ocean | collected... | reverse complement strand
GTTGGAAATAGCGGTCCTAATACCTGAGCCGTTTTGAAACCAATCGATGTGCTTCCGCTGACCCAGCCGAACTGATTGGCGATAAAGTCGAAGCTGCCACCTGCTGGCAAATCGCCTACATTTGGATTTGCAATATCCGAGGTAAAATTCCATGCAGGGTTGCCCGTGTGCAAAATCGCAAAGGCATTGATCGCGCGATCTCGAGCGCCACCCGGATCGGGGTTCTGACCATCCGGATCAAGCGTAACAGCACCATTGGATGGATCGTAGATCAGATCTGGGCAGTTATCACCCGAACTGCCGTGTGCACAAGTCTGTTGGAACTGACCAAAAGCGAGTGCTGGAAGAATACAGAAAAAAAGTAAAACAAAACCAAGATTTCTCATTAACATCTTCATTAGTCCAATTCCTTATCGTTAGAAAACAGAAGTTTTTAATATAGAAGTACCAAACACTAGGCATTTCAACAATTTAAAAACGGAAGTCGAAAAGTTATCTTATCGGCACACTTAAATAATTTTAAAACTCGTGCACTCCCCTCACCGCCAAAAGAGTAGAACTCTCCAGACGCAGAAGTATAATCGCAGTAAGTTGAAAAAATCGTAAGCCGATCAAGCTGTGTAATCGGTTCCTCCCGGCAACGTTGCCAAATTTTGTTGTACAAAAAAAGTATCAGCAAGGCGCATATCGCATTGCAACGATTTGGCCTGAAAACACATCTGCTGTGAAAATACTGACATGGGACCAGCGAGCAACTTGGCCTCATTGACTTCGAACCACGTTGGATATCACCGTGGGTGACGGTGCCGTGGCTTTGTCAGTTTTCACAGCTGGTGTGTCAACAAGCCTCCAAAATCGTCAGATCACCCGGAGGAGAGGTTAAATTTACCTCCGGCTAAACCTTCTCTCTTCTACGAACACTGATTGCCTGCTCTGGTTATTCGAGAACAACCAAAGGGGCGTTGTTTATACTTTTGCTAAGTAACCCATCATGAAACATATTCATGAACTGGGTCGAATAAATTTGTGGGTCGGATAACCCGTTTCCAGCCATTTCAAAGGAACACTGGCGACTTCTTAAAAGTCATTTGCTCCTTCAGAATGACAACTGCTTTATGTTGTGTGTGTGCTTACGTGGATCGCTATTGATTTTCCTGAATTCTACAACCCGGCTTTCGTTCTTATATGAGTCTCTTTGCAACAGCAAAGGGCCCTGTTGAGAACCAAAACTGATCTCGCCACAAAAGGAGCAGCATCCCCGCGTGTCTTGGCCGAGACACGAGGGAATCTGCTCCAGCGAGCAAGAAGGGTTTTCATTCTTGTATTCGCTTTTCATCTCTGTTTTTTACGCACTAGTTGTAATCTCTTACGCTTTACGACCGACGCCTCAGGGACACGATCGACAGGAGTCCCATTGCCAGGATCACAAAACTGCTGGGCTCGGGAATAACCCCTTCGATGGTCATACCGAGGGTTCCACCACCACCACCGGAGGGAGGCTTCGGGAACGGATTGGAAACAATGTCATTACCGAAACTGATGCTGCCACCCTTAAGGAATGCTTGAAGGCCCGCCAGGTCCAGACCGGCTGGGAATAGTGGACCAAAATTCTGGACGCTCTCAAAACCAACCGATGTGCTTCCGCTCACCCAGCCGAACTGATTGGCGATAAAATCGAAGCTTCCACCTGCCGGCAAACCGCTAACATCCGGAAGTGGATTGGCTGTGAAGTCCCACGCAGGATTGTCCGTATGCTGGATGGAAAACGCATTGATTGCCCTTTGTCGGTCAGCCGGTTCACCCGGATCCTGGTTGAGTCCATCGGGATCAATCGAAACCGAACCATCGGCCGGATCATAAATCAAATCTGGGCAGTTATCGCCCGATGAGTTGTGTGCACAAGTCTGTTGGAACTGTCCGAATGCCAACGCCGGAACCAGGCAAATTACAAATGCTGCTACACAGGAACTCTTGATAGTCGTTTTCATTGTTCGTTACCCTTTGCTCGCTAAAAAACCCTATAAAACTTGAAACCCTTCTGAGCTTTGACGTATCCAACGTCGCAGCCGCTGACAGACACTTCTCTGTGGCCACAAAAAAAGGAATGTCATCCGATAGCTCCTTGCTGACCCCCCGATATGGGGGAAGAGGAGATAAGGGATCACATTCCTTGATTATTTCGCCAGTAGCGTTCTTCTTTAGATTTTTAGTTTTGAGCTGTTTTCAGTAAATCTAACCTGTTTAACTTGCGGCCCTCGACGTGGTTTCAAGTTGCAGAGATGCGGTGAAGCCACGAAAAAAGGAACGTCATCCGATAGCTCTCACCCCACTTTGGAGCAGGAGATATGGGACTACGTTCCTTAAAGGGTCGCCAGTGGCTTAACTCAGCTTTTAGGTTCTAGGTCACTAATCAGACTACAACCAGAGAACAGTTACACAGGCTTTACACTCTCTCGCCTGCCGTTAGTTTAATTATCGCGAAATCAAATAAATAGTCAATAACTCTGGAGCGATATTTTTAATCAAGCCAATGAAATTTTCAGAATTGTCAACCCACTATGGTGCCAGGGTTTAAGGGACGATTGACTCTAGTCAGGAAAAAATAAAATTAAAAAAGGAGCAGTATCCCTGCGCATCTTGGCCAAGACACGAGGGAATCTGCTCCAGCGAGCAAGAAGGGTTTTCCTGCACGACATTGTCGTGATTGTCGTGCTCATTTTTTATCCATCTATTTGTCGGATTCTAACGAACCGACCCTGTCTGATGCTCCTCCCATCATTGCGGAGAGGAGCATCCTGTAGCTTCAACTCGGTTTGATGATCTGGTAACTACGACTGCTGCGGTCGGAACATGATCATTGACATCAAGCTGAGTACCAACAGCGTGAGTGTTGTTGGTTCGGGAACGATCAGCCCCAACGTTCCACCTCCACCACCCGTAGGGGGGTTGGGGAATGCTCCAGGAACAATGTCATTTCCAAAGTTGACGCTACCATCCTTGAGGAATGCCTGCAGACCTGCCAGATCTAGGCCGGTTGGAAATAGCGGTCCTAATACCTGAGCCGTTTTGAAACCAATCGATGTGCTTCCGCTGACCCAGCCGAACTGATTGGCGATAAAGTCGAAGCTGCCACCTGCTGGCAAATCGCCTACATTTGGATTTGCAATATCCGAGGTAAAATTCCATGCAGGGTTGCCCGTGTGCAAAATCGCAAAGGCATTGATCGCGCGATCTCGAGCGCCACCCGGATCGGGGTTCTGACCATCCGGATCAAGCGTAACAGCACCATTGGATGGATCGTAGATCAGATCTGGGCAGTTATCACCCGGACTGCCGTGTGCACAAGTCTGTTGGAACTGACCAAAAGCCAGTGCTGGAAAAAGGCACATAAGCAACAGGGTAACACCAAGAAATTTCGGCGTCATTCTCATTAATCTATTCCTTCCTTAAAGTAGCTGGAAATTATCACTGATTAAAATTCTGTAAACCACAAAAGTCTACGAAAAAAGCCGCTTGGAAGAACCGCACTCCGCTGTAATCCACAATCATTGGATTACAAGAGATGTGACTCTTCCGAACGGCTTTGAATTAGGGTCTTTAGCTGTACCTGTTAAAATAGCGTACCAGTAATTGAGTTTTCAATAATAACTATCAGCTGATTGTACTTAATTTAAGATGACTGTCAAGCATTTTTGTTTCGCAAAAATTGACCAAGTGACTGTTTGCCGTGAGATTGTCTCACTCAACCCGCCCCCATTCGAGTGGCACTGGTCGGATTCAAACAGGACACTTTCCAACCAACTGGGGCCCCCCCCAACTGCAGATTGATGGATGCATCGCGCGGAGACCAAAACATCGGTTTTATCCCGATAATTGGTTCATACGGACACATCCAACACGAGGTCAGAACCGAGGATTTGTCTGTTGGAACCCCTTGATGATGCGGCTCGTCCATGGAGGTCGTGTGACGAAGCAGCGCTGTGCTGGGTGTCACAACCGTTTCTCCTCTAGCTCAATCGAAACGTGAGTTACTTGCTGCTTTGACCCATGACCGCCACGCCGATCGGTCTTCTACAAGTCAACCAACTCAATCTAGATAAACCGAATAAACAACTTGAAGTGTCTACTGAAGGAGAGCTGACTACCACTCAATATTTTGATTCAATTAAATCACTCTGAGGAATTCAATTCTACTTCCAGCTGTTTAGCAATACGGCTAAAAATTTCCTGATTGGGCCCGCCAATCTCCGCAAGCTGTCGGTGGCATTCCATAATATGACGACCAAGATCATCGCGTACGATTTTGACCAGTTGCAGTACGAGACATTCTACGATCGACAATGGCGAGCTATCGAGGATAGGAAGAACCTGATGGAGGCGTGTGGGTGCGAGTAGGTGCTTGGAGCGTTCCTCGTTGGCAACGACGTGAAAACGATTTGATTCACCTTGCCTGAACTTCTTGTACAAGTCGACGAGGCAACCCAAAAAAGTGCTGTCCAGATATTCACAAGACGTCAAATCAACGGCCAAAGTACATTGCTTGTCGGCCATGATTCCGATTGCAAATTCATGCAGCGTTCGACTTTCGCGCATGGTGCCGCGACCCTCGACCTGTACGATGTAGCCTTTTTCAGTACGTCCCACACGTAATGTCGATGTATTCATTTAGATTGTACCGCCAAAAGAATTTTTCAATTGACATTCGAAGATATCATGCCAAGTGGCACAAACCCGAGTCGATAGATACCTCCAGCAAAGGTATCGTCTGGAGCATCTCAATACGGACAATCTTGGCCTGATGTTCCATCGTTCCTGAAGCCGACAACAGCGCAATTTAATCATTCACTGTACCGATTGTCATTCCCAATCACCGGTATGAAGGAGTTGGCCACAATGAAATCCGACTTTTTCGAACCGCTTAAATTCACAGTCCAAGTCCTGAACCTGGCGACTACTACTAAGAAGTGGCAATCACTTCCTGAGATAATTTAACAGTGGTAGCCAAAGACTCACTCCACGCTTTGGTCGATTAAGCGGCAAACCGATCACGATAAGTGATCCTGCCTATCTAGGAAAAAAGTTTGTGTGCCACCTCACCATGTACGTCAGTCAAACGATACTCCCGGCCACCGTAGTGGTAAGTCAAGCGGGTATGGTCCAGCCCTAACAGTTGCAAAATCGTCGCGTGGAAATCGTGAATGTGCATCTTGTCCTCTGTCACATAATACCCCAATTCGTCAGTCGCACCATAGATCATGCCGCCTCGTACTGCGCCACCGGCCATCCACATTGTGAAAGCATGTGGATGATGGTCGCGGCCATTTTTACCCTGCGCGGCCGGCGTACGCCCAAACTCTGTTCCAAGTATTATCAACGTATCGTCCCAGAGTCCCCGCCGCTGCAAATCTCTCAATAAAGCTGCAATCGGTTGATCTACTTTCGCCGCATTCGACTCATGCCCACTCTTTAAATTGCTATGTTGATCCCAATTATTACGCGGAATGCTGTGACTCACCTGAATGAATCGCACATCCCGCTCAGCCAACCGTCGAGCCAGCAAACATTCACGTCCAAACTCGTCGGTTGGCTCCGTACCAATCCCATACAAATCAAATGTCTCCTGTGTCTCCCCAGAAAGGTTCAGCGCTTCGGGAGCTTCTACTTGCATCCTGGCTGCCAACTCAAAGGCAGCAATGCGTGCCTCCAATCGCTGGTCGCCGCCACTGGCCAGCAGATGGCGACGGTTCCGTTGTACCAATAAATCAAGTTTTTGGCGTTGTAGTTTGGACGTCGGCTTCCATTCTCCAAGGTTATCAAAACCCTGGTCTACAAATTTGGCTGTCCCATCACCGATGGATGTTCCCTGATAAACAGCAGGCAAAAAAGCTGTTCCGAAGTTCTGCGCCCCTCCATGTCGCGTTGACGGGTTGATTGAAATAAAACCCGGCAGATTTTGGTTCTCGCTGCCTAAGCCATACAGCAACCAGGCGCCCAAACTGGGTCGCACAAAAATCCCGTCACCCGTATTCAGTTGCAGACACGCGCCTCCGTGGGCGACAAAGTCGGCGGACATCGAACGGATCACACAGAGACTGTCAATGCAGCTGCCGATGTAAGGAAACAGTTTGCTGACCTCAATGCCACTCTGGCCATACGGCTTGAACTGCCAGGGCGACTTGAGCAATTTGTCGGTCGAGGAAAAATTAAATTCGGGCTTTTTAATCGGACTCTCCCGACCATCCAACTCGGTCAATTTTGGCTTAGGATCGAAACTGTCAATATGCGACAGTCCCCCGTGTAAGAATAGAAAAATCACACGCTTGACCCGAGGCCGATGATGGCAAGTCTGAGGCGATAACGGAGATTGAGCTACTGTGGATGCCGCCCTTTGGGCCTCCGCATCGCTGGCCAACATGCCCCACAGTGCGATCTGACCGAAGCCACAGGCCATGTGGCCCAATGCTTCTCGCCGACTTGAATACGACCGTACATGGCAAAGCGGCTTGTAGAACAACGGGTCACCTATGCCAGATAAAGGAACGATGAAACATTCCACAATAGCATGCCAAGAATCTCGACACAAACCATCTCCAGATCAATGCATCTCTCCACATAACCTCAACCAGTGCTGGGGAAATACACATTTGCAACCGACAACCAATTCAATGATTAACTTCCCATCACATCACAGCCCTGACGTCCATCGTCGTGTCCCTCTTAAAAGGCGCTCTTGATCCGCGGCAGATTGTCGACAATGCCAGCCCCCTTTTGACGTAGTTCGTTGATCGTCTCCAAACGAAACTGGCGGAGTCTTGCCGTGTGACCCGGGTTGGCCGCCAGGTTGTGCAACTCCTGGGGATCGCTTTCCAGGTCATAGAGTTCTTCGATCTGGTCTTGGATTAAAGTACGAATGTACTTATACCGTCCTTTCACCAGAAAAATCCACCACGGGACACCGCTGGAATACATCTCCTTCTCATCTACCGGTAGCGTATCACTGTCGCTGCCAAAACGGATATGGGACTGGGTCAGCAGCACCGGATGGGGCCAACTGGCTTGCGGATCATCCATGAGCGGCGTGAGATCATGTCCGTGCATTTCCCACGGCAAGGCTATCCCTGCAAATCGAAAAAAAGTCGGTGGTAAATCGACTCCACTAACCGGAGTGCAGCAGACTGTTTCCTGAGGAACTCTACCAGGATGACTGATAATCAATGGAGCCCGCAGGTTGGCATCGTAAGGGGCGATCTTCAACTTGAAGCCATGCTGCCCCCAGGCAAAACCCTGGTCAGAAGTGAAAACCACAAGAGTATCTTTGCGCTGTCCTGTTTCTTCCAATGCCCTGATTAGCCGTCCCACGCCTTCATCAATTGCCGAAACACCCTGATGGTATTGCCGAACCCAATCCGCCAGTGTATTACCGTACAGGCCTTTGCCTGCAACGGTGGCTGCGGTAAAACCACCCCCTCGCATCACCGGCTGTCCAGCGGAACTCTTGACCCATGATTGGATTTTTTGCATGTACGCCGGTTTACCTCGACGCGGTGGATAGATATCGGCAGGCACTGGAACAGTCGCATTTAGATAAGCATTCACATGCCGCTGGGCTGGCGTGAAGGGTCCGTGCACTGCGGTATAACAAAGCCACAAATACCACGGCTTGTCATCCTGACGATGTTTCCCGCGAATGAATTCTTCGGCCCACTGCGTGTAATTGTCCGTCGCGTAACCTTTCACCCTGTGTGTCTTGCCGTTGATCTCTATCAATTGATCATCGTAATAGTTACCTGCGTTATCAGGATGTGCCGGACGATTCCAGACGGCCTGATAATCCCAGTCACGCCCATAGCCAGAGTCATTTCCCGTGTGCCATTTTCCGATCTGTGCCGTGACATAACCGTGCTCACGGAACACTCTAGGCCAAAACGGGCACTGTTCGGCATCGTAGTGACTGCCGGGATACTCACCGACAAAACGCATCGTTTCAACACCAAACTGCAGATGCCCGGTGAGCATCGCAGCGCGCGACGCAGCGCAAGACGTACCGATATAAGCCCGCGTAAACCGAACACCTTCGCTGGCCAACCTGTCAATATTGGGAGTTTGCACCCAATCGAACGCCTCTTCATAACAACCAACGGTGCGATGAGACTGATCGTCGGTATAGATGAAGAGAATATTCGGACGATTCTCTGCAGCAGCGCAACTCGATGCGATGACCAACATCAATGCAAAGCAGCAACATCCCATCCTTTTACATTTTCCACTCGTCATTTTACATTTTCCAATCACCGCGAGCATTTCAAAATTGGATGAGTGCAACGGATCCTAACCAATGCGCAGGTGAGCACCGGAAACAACCTTGTTTTTTCCCAATGCCATGTTGTTTGTTGACGACTTTGAGACATCTCTATTTAACCGCAATCGGACTGCCAGGCGAACCGGTGGCTCCCTTCAACGGCAAAGGAATGTAAATAAACGCAAATTCGTATACCTTGTCGGCGGCCAGTTGTGACAGGTCAAGATTCTCTAAATGGTAAATCCCGTGCCGCATCACCGTCCACTGATAAACTGGGTCTCTTTGCTCAGGGTCCTCAGGCGGAAACACCTCAATACCAAAATTGCCGCTGCCGATCATCGAAATCTTCTTGTCGATCAACCAACACGCCGCTGCCATCCCAATGCCAGGTGCACCCTGCCATACTGCTCGTTGTCCTGCATCCACAGTTGACCATGTCCGGTATGAATGACGACCACGTCACCTTCGTCAATCACGAGTTCTGCAGTAGCCAACGCATCCTGAAGATCGACCGGTGTGATCGCGTATCCCGGTGGCAAACGACGAACACCCTTGACGCGGGCGACATCGAGCAGGACACCACGGGTAAACACAGGTCCCACGTTTTCAATACCCAGTTTCTTTAAACCTTGGGAAGACCCGATTTCAGAAAGCTTCATTCCGTTATAAAAAATATCTTCATTTCCAACGCGTTTGCCAACGTGACCCAAACCATCCAGCTGAGTACCGACGTGGCCAAGTTGACCATTGAAGAGTTCGTCGTTGCCTACCAACTTGTTGGTTCCTAAGGGTCCTGTTGTGGGTAATCTCGGAATGGTCATGCTAAAAATTCGGTTGCCACCAATCGGCATATCCCGTTCGTAGAGCCGACCCAACGAATACATCTTGCCCTGTCGAATGAGCTGCTTGGCCTGTAAAACTTTCGCCGCAGTGATTCGGTTCATCGCACCACGCTGGTCATCCGCGCCCCACGGGGATGGCCACCATTTGACGTCTTCCGATGATTGAACTTCCTTATGATGTTGGATCAGTGCCCAGGCCCCCAACAAGACAAGCACGATGACCCTGTGGTGGTGTTTTCCAAGCATCCATTGTCCTCCTATCTGTACTTAGGCGACTGGTCCATCTGATCTGCAAGTCAAAATGCAACGAACCGTCTCACGAATCATCGAACGATTGCGGACTCTTGCTTACACAAATTCGGCAGGGTAAAAATCATGACAATCCTCAGGTGCAGTTATCGAACTGGAAATTCTGCAACGGTAGTAATCCGCGGAATCATGCCAATCTCTCGCGACATCGTTAATCGCTATTTGACGACTCCACCAAAAGTCGTTAAAAACATCCCATCGACCCTGGCTTTTATTGTCGGCAGGCTGCCCCAGTAAGTCCGCTCGACGGGACTTGCAATTCTTAGCCTACGGTAATGAAATCGACAACCGCTATCAGCAAGGAAGCAGTTCCATTTTCCAGGGCGTCACGAGAGACCTTATTGAAACAGCTAAAATACAGCCATGAGGTTTTAATGAAGATAAAATCCACAAGGGGATCCGTTTGTCTTGTAGTCTTCATTACGTGTTTTGGTCCTGCATCATTGCTTTACGCTGATTCGGGAATCACGATTCTAGCCGACCAGGATGGCGTTTTTGAATATACGGACGACTTCCAGACAAAGCGGTTTCTCAAAGATGCCTTGGTAACTGGCTTCCAGGCCGATTGTTGGGAATCGAAGGTGCTGAAAAACCGGGGGCCGCACTCCTGGCGTCTCACCTACCACTTCCAGGGCAACCACAGAATCAAAGATCTCGAGATACAGATCGAACAGGAGGCCAATGGCTCCAATCTTGGCGGTCGAAACACGCTCTTGGTTTCGCAGAATGGGCTCGATTGGAAGCCAGCCATGTCGAGCAGCCAGTTTCGCGCAAATCAAAATGGCTGGCAATACGGCTTCCTGACCATCAAGCCCGCACAAAAAGCCAAATTGCTCTCGGGTAAAGAACTTTGGCTTCGTTTGGAACTGGACAACGTCTCCGGATTGCCAACCAAGCCATCCAACAGCATCCACCAGATCAAGGATGTCTTGACCATGGCGCAACTCGCCGCATCCGAGGACAGTGACCGGGAAACGGATCCTGAAGCTGTCGCTGCAGCCTATCGCGAATATGCCATGCAAACGACCGGTGATCCCGTCAGTGGAGAAAAAGTGTTTGCCACAGAAAAGTTTGCCTGCTGTAAATGCCACTCCATCAAGGGTAAAGAACGATCAATCGGTCCCAACCTGACTGGAATTGCAGATAAATACTCTCGTGAAAAACTTGTCGAAGCCGTACTGGATCCCAATGCTTACGTTCTGTCTGGATACGCCACAACGGTGGTGGTTACCAAGTCAGGCAAGGTTCACACGGGCCTCGTGCAGAAGCGCAGTAACGAAGCGTTGCAGCTAGTCGATGACACAGGGACCATAGCGACTATCGCCACTGCCGAAATCGAGGAGCAAAGAGGAGCTGGCTCTTCGCTGATGCCGACTGGAATCCAAGCTCTGGTCTCACGTGAACAATTTGCCGATCTGATTGCCTTTCTACAAACCCTGAAACAACCCTCATCCCAGGGGCAAAACAATTTTGCTACTCCCAATGAAATTTTCTCCATCCAAAAGCCGATTCAACTTCTAGGGTTAGATACTCAATTTGAACAGCCGGTCTGGATAGGTGCCGTTCCTGGTATCAATAACGGATTGGCCGTCGTCGAACAACGAGTCGCAAAAGTGTGGCTGATCGAAAACAACGACACGGGTACCGGTAAGTCACTTTTTCTAGATATCAGCCAAGAGACCTACAAGGGAACCAACCCCGACGCAGGCCTGATGAGTATCGCCTTCCATCCCGACTTTCGTCAAAATCGCAAGTATTACCTTCTCTACCACGTCATTGAAAATGGCATTTTTTCTTCAGTCGTTGCTGAACGTCAAGCCACGGAAGATCTTCGGCAGGATGCCGGCATACCAACACGGCAGGTGTTGCGTATGGATCAAAGAACCGACCTTCACTTTGGAGGAAATCTAGTTTTCGGAGCCGATGGTTACTTGTACATTGGCATCGGTGACGGTGGCCCACAGGAGGACCCCGAGGGTCACGCCCAGGACTTGCATTTGTTAAACGGCTCCATTCTACGAATCGACGTTGACGGTCGCCAGGAAAACCTGCCCTACAGAATTCCTCCGTCCAATCCGTTTTACAATGATCCGGACAAGCAAATACGACGTGAAATCTGGGCTTTTGGCATGCGAATGCCTTGGCGGTTCAATTTCGACCCGCAAACCAACGAGCTCTGGACGGGTGACGTCGGCCAAGTAGGCTACGAAGAGATCAGTATTGTCCGCAGTGGCGAAAATCATGGTTGGAATGTCTACGAAGGATTCTCGCCTTTCACCGACCGGTATCAAAAGGAAAACACCCAGTATGTGCCACCCGTGTTTGCGTTGGCTCGCAAACACGGCGTATCGATTACCGGTGGACACGTGTATCGCGGATCAAAAAGTCCATCGTTCCAAGGTGTTTACATCTTTGGTGATTATCAGTCCCGGAAAATATGGGGACTGACGCAAGAGGATCGAAAGTTAAAAAAAATTCGAGAGATTGGAAT
>Ga0310125_10001460_pt1 | contig 11950 bp, 10 predicted proteins | sample CB11b_Tmax_Bot8__FD_203508 | JGI IMG/M metagenome (GOLD analysis project Ga0310125, IMG submission 203508) | Marine microbial communities from Western Arctic Ocean, Canada - CB11b_Tmax_Bot8 | ecosystem: Environmental > Aquatic > Marine > Oceanic | place: Canada: Western Arctic Ocean | collected... | reverse complement strand
TCTGTCAAATGGACTTGACTTCACGCTGCCTACCACCTGGCGAGCGGACCCTTACGCTCCGCTACTGCGCGATGATGATGGTGGCGTCGCCGATTCTGTGGAGACTCATCTAGATGATACTGAGGCTCCGGAATTCGGAGAGACAAATGTTGGGGGATACTGGGCGAGCCAGACGGCTCTGGAATCGGTGCTACGCGAGTTGCACGCCGATCTCTATGATGAGCAGGTGAGGAATTATCACACCACTTCTGGGGAACTCGGATACCCGAATGAGATGGTCAGAGGATGCCTCGCAGCCGGCCTAGGAGTAGATGGAGTGCCGTGCGCAGACCCTGAGGAGGTGGTGGGAATCAAGACCCCGGCACACCTGGAGGACATCAACAAGCGGCTGGAATCGCGGCGGAGGTGGAATTGATGCCCGGAACCCTGCTCTATCTTACAGACCGCTGGCCACACCAACCAGGAGAGTCGTTCGTAAGCAACGAGATCAGGGATCTTGCCCCCTATTTCGACCGCTTGCTCGTGCTCCCACTCGCAGAGGATGTGGATGAATCGCTGCCGCTCAGGGAAGTGCCGGATGGTGTCGAAGTTCTCGAAAATGTACGCTCGGCGGCATGGCTGAGATGGAAGCGGTCTGGACTGCTGCGACGATTCGGAATGGGTGTTGCACGGCCGGGTGTGGTGCTCAGCAACATCTCCAAAGCGCCTGTGCGCGATATGTTGGGAGAGGTAGCGCAGGTCCGGTTGCTTGCCTCCTCGGTGGAGGCTGCCCTCGATCCTTCGAGCGTGGATGCTGTCGCTGCCTTCTGGTTGAACAGAGGTGCGTCGGTGGCTGCTGAGCTGAAGCGCAGACACCCACATCTGGTCGCATTCGCACGCGGCCATGGTGGAGACATCTACTCGGAACGGAGGGGAATGGCACATCTACCACTTCAACGAGAGACGTTGCGTCTGCTCGATGGTATCCTCCCTGACTCTCAAGCAGGAGTGGACCATCTGTGTGGGAAGTACCCTGAGAACAAGACGCGTATCCACGTCGGTAGACTGGGGGTCGATGATCAGCAACAGAACGCGGAGCACTCAACGGATGGTATCCTACGACTGCTCTCGGTCTCGGGATTGGTGCCGGTGAAGCGGGTGCATTTGATTCCCGAAGCGCTGGAACAGACCACCCGCGATATCATCTGGACGCACATCGGTGACGGAGAGTGCAAAGTGGAGGTCGAGGCCGCTGCTGCTTCAGTGGGAGATAACGTCGCTGTGCGACTAGTGGGCCAGAAACCGCACGCAGAGGTGCTGCAGCACTACTGTGATGAGCCTGTTGACCTGCTCATCAACGTCTCATCTTCAGAGGGGCTTCCGGTTTCAATCATGGAAGCATTCTCATTTGGGGTGCCGGCGATGGTAACCGCAGTTGGAGGGTCGCCGGAAATCGTGACCGAGAATTGCGGCCACCTTCTTTCTCCAGATTTCGAACCCACTCAACTCACACATCTGTTGGAGAAACACGATCTGGAAGACCAAGTCCTACGGGCTGGAGCACTGGAAATGCAGCATACACAATATTCGTCAAAGCGCAACCAAGCCGCCTTCGCCGCGGAAATTCATGCCGCCATGCAGCGGAAGCAGGATTGAATCATTCCTCTTCGGAACTGGCGTCGGCTGGCGCAGTGGCGACAGGAGATGGGACCTCTTTGGCGCGGAAGTGGGCAATCACCGCAGCGGCGGCAGAATCGGTTGGGTCAATCTCCGAAATGCTCTCAATCTTGATGAAGCGGCGCGACACCCTGTGCCTGCTGCCCATCGAAGAGAGCACGCGATGCCTAGCGTCGTCCTCACTGTCTGCGACTATGTCGCTGGTGAACGGCTGGATGGCTCGTCCGTTGGGGAAGCGGCCAACCACTCGATATGCTTGCATTGGTTCGGCGACCGAGAGTCCTGCCTTAAACGCGATGGGATGCGCTTGGACGAGCCTCCGCAAGCAACATGGGCGCGGGCGCGTTGAGCGAGGCATGGAACCGCGGCGCTCGTGGCTGATGACGGTGTTCCTCCCCCTGCTGCTCATCGGCGCCCCTTGGGTAGGTGTACCGGAGTTGCCAACCACGCCTGATGCCCCCGAACCGGAGCCATTGGTGGGGGCGGTGGTGGTCATCACGCTCGACACCCACTGGACCTCCAAGGCATGGAATTCCCTACGCGAAGATGGTATGGAACCTCTGCGCCAACTCACTCCGAACAAGGTGCTCGCATGGGACCTGTATGCTACTCCTGCACTGGCGAGGACATGGGATGTCACCACTTACGAAGGTGGAGCTGAATATCGGGCCGCGCTGGCGTCTGGGCCGTTCGCAGGGCACCGTGTGGTGCTCGAGCCACGCCTACCCCACGACGTCCAGCAGCAGGTGTTCAGCGAGTTATCTGATGCCCGACTCACACCCGAGTGGATTCGAATCCCCACTTCCGGAAGCCCACTTCCGGCCGCGCTGCAGATCAGCACACCCGAAGCGCTGGAGTCGTGGTGGCCGGCCATCGAGTCAGTGGGTGGAATCCGCTGGGTCGAACCGGTGCTGGAGACGAAGGCGCGCAACGACGTCGCCGCCTCGATAATGGAGCAAGGTGAGACGTTAGGGCACCCTGCGTGGCTGTACGGTATCGATGGATCAGGAATCGTGATCGCCAACGCCGATTCAGGGCTCGACCGCGACCACGCCTGCTTCCGCGACTTGAGTTGGCCAGAGGGGAACGTCAGCAACGCCACCGGAACACCGGGAACGGAGCATCGGAAACTCGTGCATGTGAATGAGAGCCTGGACGATTGGGACACCCCTGGGGATGAGGATTACCGACATGGAACACACGTGGCGGGCTCACTTGTATGTCGGCACGTCAACGAGACTGTGGCTGAGGAACTGGGTGATTGGTTGAACGCCACACCAAGGGAAGGCGCATCACTCTCACACGGCGCCCGCCTGCTGCTACAGGACCTTGTGAACGACGACGGCTGGGTCGTTCCGGGCCCCGGTGAACTGTTGTGGGAGGCCACCGACCATGGCGCGGTGATTCACTCCGATAGTTGGGGGGATGACACTACCGCGTACACCCTGCGCACTCACGACTTCGACGCTTGGGCGATGCAGGTTCCGTGGAGTCTCGCATTGATCGCTCCCGGAAACACCGGGGGTGAGGTGCTCGAGCCGGCCAACGGCCTGAATGTCGTGTCTGTCGGTGTGACTGTCAAGGATGGTTCTAGGAACATGTGGTCAGCATCGCCGAAGGATGCCACCGCTCAAGGTCGCCAAGGTGTACTCGTCGCCGCGCCGGGAACATCGGTCGTCTCAGCGGGCGCCGATGGCCAGCACGAATCCTGGAATGACGGTATGCGCTCGAGCTCGGGTTCCTCGATGGCCACCCCACAGGCTGCTGCGTTCGCCGCTCTGCTCCAACAGCTAGTCGAAGAAGGTTGGATCGCTGGTACCGGTGAACCGCGTGTGAATGTCTCCACAGCGAGCATCAGGCCTGGATGGGCGAACCAACTACAGGCTAATCTCTCAGAAGGCAACCTCTCGCTCGCTGATGGGTTCACCCCCTCCGGCTCACTGCTGCGCGCACTGATGGCGCTATCAGCTGAACCACTCGAAGGAGGAACGCATGGTGGCGTCGTTCTCGGCGTGGGGCCGGATGACAGCCAGGGGTGGGGTCGATTGAATCTCTCGCGAATAATCGATTTCGATGCGCTGGAAGATAGGCTCGGCGACAACGCTAGCCAGCCGACCGATGTATGGACACACGATTCGTATCGCATGGTCAACAACTCATGGCAGGATCTCGTCCGCGGATGGGTGAGTTCGGGACCCGACAATGTCTCGGATGCGGTTGCGACTGCAAGTTGGCGCGGAGTGGGGGCAGTGGGGCCATTCCTTGGTACAGGGGGTGTAGATGGTTGGGTGGTGACACCTGAGCGGGGTGAAGACCTCGATGTCATGTTGGCTTGGCCAAGTCGGCCGAATCCAGAACTGCCCGACAGGCTCGCTTTGTTGGTCATGTACTTCGATGATAATGGTGTCAAGCACTACTCGTGTGGCAACGATTTCGAGGGTTATTATTCAGTCATCCATGAGCTAGAAGAAAATTTGGAGAATCCCTGCTTCAATGCCACATCAGAGCGGACGGACACTGTGACTGGTGTACGGATGTCTGCTGATATGCTCGTCAACACCTCTGCCATCTCCATCTTTGTATTCGCTGAGCATGTGTCTGTTGGAAACGGCACGCTGATGGTCGGAATGGATGGTGATAGAATCGGTTTCTCGGTGGCGATCAGGGGGGGCGCTGGGGTGCTTGTAGGGGAAAACAACCACAGCATGATGGTCAAGGTGTTGTCACCGAACGATGGTGATGAATTAACCGATGTGATAGAGGTCGAATTCATCGCTGGGGACACTGCTGGATACCCGATGGTGGCATCGTTGGCGGCTAACTGGAGTGATGGAAACCACTACCGATTCAGCGACCTCGATGAATGCCGTGCCATCACAGTGGTGCAATGGGAAGTGAATAGGTGTACGGTGCACTTGCGATATGCATCTCACATCCCAGAACACATCGACAACATGTCGTTGAGGGTCCTGGTCGCGGGTTTTGGGGAATTCGCCGCGGCGGAAAGCGGGGGGTTCAGTTTCTCCCGAACGCCCCCTGAGTGCCCGCTCTGCAACATCGAGTTGGAAATTCCAGAGTCAGCGAAAGCTGGAGAGGGTGTCGGATTCCATGTCATGGCAGATGACACGCTCGGTGCCCGCTTCTGGGGGGGTGTCACTTCGCATGACAATATCACGTGGAGTTTCGGTGATGGTGAATCCACCACTGGAACGTTCGTCTACCATGAGTTCAGTGAGGACGATGTCGCAGAGAAACCGTACGGTGTGACTGTGTGCATCGAATACCCGGGTGGTGCGACCTTCTGTGACGGCGCTGTGATCATGATAGAAACGGATGTTGGACCCGTCACCCCAGAGGTCTCTGAGTGGGCTGTTGAGGGTTCGATTCTGGCGTTCTTGCTGGTGGTGTTCTTGGTGATCATAGTGATGGTCGCGAGTTATCCCAACAAGCCATGATGATGAGTCTGAAAGACTCGTGGGGCCATGTGAACCTTCAAACCTTGAACGGCACTCGCTGGCGCTAGTGGCTCAGCCGCGGAGAGTGTGAGGAAGATGGGTGAACGACTTTATCTCGGTATCGACTTGGGCACGTTCCAGTCAACAATCACGGCATCCAATGGAGAATCGAATACCATCGAGACTGTGGTAGGGAAGCCAAAGGACCCAATCGCCAGGAACTTCCTGAAGCGTGACACCTTGTTCGGTGCTGACGCCCTGAAGAACAAGCTCGCCTGCAACATCTACCGTCCCCTCTCAAGCGGAGTGGCGCAAGACGATGAGAACAATCTGGCAGCGGCCAAATCATTCGTGACCCACCTCGTGGACAGCATTTCACCCGAGGATTTCGACGAAGTTTTCGGAGTCATCTGCAGTCCGAGTACAATCAGTTTCGTTGACAAGAGCAATCTCGTCTCGATTCTGCGCGGCCAAGTCAACGCCATCATGGTGGTATCCGAACCATTCGCGGTTGCCTTCGGACTGGATGAGGTGGGTGGTTCGATAGTAGTAGACATCGGCGCGGGAACCACAGACATCGCTCGCATTTACGGCGCCTTCCCGACAGAAGATGACCAAGCGACCCTCGATGAAGCTGGAGATTGGGTCGATGGCATCCTACAGAATCTAATCGAGAAGAAATTCACTGGAGCCCAGTTGACAAAGGACATGGTGCGTAAGTGGAAGGAAGAGGGTTCCTATGTCAGTGGTGACCCCCGTGAGCAAATCGTTGAATTGTCTGTAGAGGGGAAGAAGCAGGTGGTCGACATAGGTGACTTGGTGCAGATAGCATGTGAAGAACTAGTTCCACATCTAGTGAGTGCGATCAAGAAGAACGTCGCCGGGGCTGACCCTGAATACCAACCAATTCTCAGGAATAACATCATTCTATCTGGTGGGGGGAGTCTCATCGACGGAATCGCCGACAGGGTTGCTGACGAACTTGCGGATATCGGTGACGTACGCGTGTGGTGTGTTGATGACCCAATCGTGCGGGTCGCGGACGGCGCGTACAAGTTGGCGATGCAGATGCCGGATGACCAGTATACGGCCATCAACTGAACCGCGTTCAATACACATTGTTCGCAGACCCCTTGGGGTCTGGATAACCTCATTCCACGTATATGATGAGGGTGAAGGTTCAAGAAAGTGGGGACGGCCTCAGTCGACCATGGTTAGCCCCGCTTCCGCAACCGATGCCGCTGGGCTCGGAGATGATGTCGAGAGAGCGGCGCTCGCTGGGGTGCTGTCTGGCCGGGATACAAATCAGTTGGTCGAAGAGGTGATCACCGCTTGGGAGGAACTCAAGCAGGTACGAGAATCACTCGCCCAAATGAACCAACAGAACAGGGTGCTCGAACTCGATCTCGCTGAGAGGGAGGACCTAGGGGCGCCTGAGCGAACCCGGCTTATCGAACTGGAAGAGGAACTGCGCGACCGTGATTCTCGTATCATCCACCTTGAGCGGATGGTCGACCAGACGAACCGCGAAAAGGAGGAGTTGGCATCCTCGTACGACGTTATGCGCATCGAGCGTCTGGAAGGAGAGAACACCGCACTGGAATCCGAGACAAGCGAACAAAGTGAGGTCATCGCTGAAATGGAAGCAAAACTCGATCAGTTGGTGGATGCCCTAGAAAAAGCCGCGGAAGCAGGACTCACCTCCATCTCCGCAGATGAAGTGCGCCAACTCAACAGAGCGTTGGACGACGCTCACAGGCGGTTGGAAACGAGTGATGTGGAAGCAGCTGCACTTGACGAAGAAAGAGGGAAGTTACGTGACATGGTCGAACAGGTCCGCGGCATGGTAGAGACACGGGACCTGCGCATCAAGGAAATTGAATCGCAACTTAAGCGAGTGATGGAGGGGCCACGATCAATCTCAGCAGAACACGATTATCTGGTTGAGCAAGTCGATGAATTGAAGCGACGGTTGCTCGAACGCAATCGAGAGTACGAAGCCATCCGACGCAGGGAACGACGTCTGCATCGTGAGGTGTTCGAGCGAGACGAGCAGGTCCAGGAATTGAAACTCACTCTAGGCGACATGGAGGGTGGATTGAGTGACCGCACTGCTGAGTTGGCGGCACTGGAGAAGATGCATGAGCAACTGGCGGCGGAGGCGGACAGTATGCGTAAATCTGAGCGGACAAGAGAGGTCGTCAGCAGCGCGTTCCAAGAATCTCTAGGAGTACTGAAGGCGCACGAGCAGATGAAGTCTAGAAGAAAAGGGAGCGAGGAAGAGGATTCAGAACCGGCTGGAGAATCTGAATCACCAGGAGGGACTGCTGCCCCTGCACTGCGTGACATCGATGAACTTGAGGACTGAACAACATCAGTCATCTTCCTCTTCGTACTTCATCGCATATCCATAGCGATCCTGATACAGGTCAAGCATTTTGATGACTGTGGATGGTATGAGATCGAGTATCACAAGTAAGGAAAGCAAGGTGCCGACAGGAGCCAGGCAAAGCCAATCTTTCCACCCCTCTGCAGGGTAGTTGTTGAGATATACGTAGACACCGGCAACGATGGCTACTCCCCAAATCAGCAGCAGGACAAGTTTGCCAATGAACAGCTTCAGGAGAACTGTCATCTCATGTGCTCCCTATGTTGGTGATTAACTGGGAAAGTGTTCTTTGCAACTCATCGGGGTCATCGAACTCCTCAGTCAGGCTACCTGTAACAACCCAATCTGCTCCTGCATGCACTGCCCGTCTGGCTGACTGACCGTCCCTGATTCCTCCACCCACAATCAGTGTGAGGTCGCAGGCCTCTCTAGCGGCTTGAATCAAATCTGATGAAACAGGGGTATCCGCACCACTACCAGCCTCGAGATAGAGGAGATCGAAGCCGAAGTATTCAGCACACACCGCGTACTCTCGCACCTTGTCTGTATCATCTGGGTGGAACAGGTCTGCCTTACCCACCTCACCCACAGCGCCCCCGGGCGCGCACACGAGATATCCCATTGACAGGGGCGACACCTTTGCTTCCTTCAACTGCAGCGCCGCAGTAACCTGTTCGCCGATGATGAAACGCCGGTCGTGGCTGTTCATGAGCATCATGAATGTGATCCCGTCGGCCAGAGGGGAAAGCGCATGGGCTCCTGCTGGAAACAACACGACTGGTACCTTCCAGTCATCCTCGGACAATCCTGAATCTTGACTGGCGTTCCAGGCGCACAACTCCAGCGCCTCCTGCACTGCCAACACCGTCGAGTGCACATTGTCGTCATCTGTTCCAGTCGAGCCACCGACGAACACCATACGACTGCCCGCCGATACCGCTGCGACCGCTCTTGCTGCGGCTACTTCAGGAGTCTGGTCGTCTGGATCGAGGAGAATTATGTGACGCGCGCCCATCGAGCGGTCCTGAACGTAGGCAAGCAACGAGTGATGGCTGACAGGCTCCATCGAGGTGGGCGAGATGTCGTCACCCTTTGGAATTGCCCTTCACTCACATGCGTTCCATCGCTGCTTGAGCAAGTGCCACACCTCGAGCGAGTGAAGCATCGACGCAAGCCGTCTCGAATTCGGAAAATGTACCTGAGAACTCCTCCAAAGCTGATTCTTGATCAAGTACACTTTGTGATTCCTGATACCAAGTCTCCCAGGTGCCATCACCACGCTTGAATGAGTGCGCGTCCAATACTGTTGTCAATTGGTCAGATGTGATGACTCCCTTCCATGAATATTCAACAGGAATCTTGGATTCTTCAATTGATATCAAATTATGTTCTGATAATGATGTAAGCACAGTATGGTCCGTGTCTTTTGCTAGTGCTGCCGGGGGTGTTCCAAGCGCATTGATTACCAGATCACCCTCCCAGACACCTCCTTCAAGACCACCAACATCACTGCAGTTCAACCTGCATCTGGAATGAAGGGATTCAGTGGAGATGATTCGAGTCTTTACGAACAAGTGTACACTTCGCTCCGCAGCACCGATGGCAAGGCTCTTCTCAAGCCATTCCCGTCTCAAGCCGATAGAGCCGGAGGGAGTTGGATGTGGGTATGTCTGTTCGGTGATACCCCAAGACTGTAGCCGGGGTTGCCAGACCTCATTGTAGTTGAGTAGCCCTGGCTTATGTGATGGAGAGCCAACCTCAGCACGAGCATCAATCAGGGTGAGTTGATCTGCGGGAACACCAGAATCAATCAAGGTGTGCGCGCAGCAAAGGCCCGCGGACCCTGAACCGGCGATAGCGATATGCATCGATGTTCATCTCACCCTGAATTGGAGGTAATGGGAGTTACTTGCTTTTCAGAGACGATTGCAAGTGCATGTACAGGACAGGCAGGGATACAGAGTTCACAGTGAGTACAGGTTGGCTCGTCAACAATCACCAGGAGCTCTTCTAGATTCAAAGCGTCGACGGGGCATAGAGCGATACACGCAGCACAGCCGTAGCAACGATCTTCATCAACGATGAACAGGTCACCTTCTCGTCTTGCCATAATGAGAATGGGGAGGGATGGCCCGCTTCAATCTTCACCAACCCCTTCATTTCCACTGAAGATGATTAACAAGGTAGAGCAGCAGAGAGAATGTGTCTGTTGAACATGGCGTAAGCAGCAGTTGTTCAAGTTCAGGCGCGTTTGGAGTATAGTGGTTATGTGAGTTTCAGCGTCGTCTTGATCAACAAGTTTTGTCTTTCATATTCTCCACTGGAAATAAGGGGGTGGGTTTTAACAATCCAAACATTCATTCACAGTGAGCCGCGGCTCGATTTCGTTAACGATGGTTCTCTACACACCAGGTCAGATGACGAGTTATCCATCTTCACCTGTAGAGAATGGGAAATTGCGCTATCATTTCTTAGGTGGGGGAGATGAGGTTGGCAACGTAGGTTGTGTGCTCGAAGACTCAGCTGGCACCTCCTTACTGATCGATTATGGTTTTCTTCCATCCAACCCTCCGCGATATCCCGATGAAGCCCCTTCAGTCACTGACGCATTGTTCACCCATGCTCATCTAGACCATTTTGGCATGGCTCCATGGTTGGTCGCTGCACACCGAACCAATCTACATGTCACTCCTGTTGTCGCTGACCTTGCTGAGATGCTCTGGCGGGACTCATACAAGGTGAGCAGCATCGAGGGAGATCCATTACCTTGGGACAAGCGAGACCTCGAGGATGCTCTGAGTTACCTACATTCTCATCCTACAGGTGTGTGGAATGAAATCGGAGATTGGCGTTGGCGCTCGCATGTAGCTGGGCATGTCGTTGGCGCGGTGATGTATGAGATCGAGACACCAGACCGAAAGATCCTATGGTCTGGGGACTTTGACACTCGCGATTCTCCAACATGTCACGGGGCCCAACCTGTGCAGGCCGATGTTCTGTTCATGGAAGCCACATATGGTGACTCAAATCATCCTGAACGTGCAGTGGAGGAGAAGCGCTTCATCGACCGCATCGTTGAGGTGGTGGAACGTGGTGGAACTGCTCTAGTTCCGGTTTTTGCCAACGGGCGCTCTCAGGATGTGTTGAAGATGCTATGGAATTCCAAGTTGAAACTCAACGTGCATTTCGATGGCATGGGTCAGCGTGTTACCAAGACATTCCTCGAAAATCCTGAGTTCGTAAACGATCCCAAGGGGTTGAAGGAGGCATTTCGTTGGTCTAAGCGAGTGAGCAGCAAGTCAGATCGCAAGAAGGCACTGTCCGCCGACGTAATCGTCACCACTAGTGGAATGCTTGACGGCGGCCCAGCAGTTTGGTACCTCAATCGGCTGCGCAACGATCAGCGCAATGCCATTCTCCTTACTGGATACCAGGCAGAGGGGAGTGGTGGTAGATTGCTGTCAGATACCGGCCGTCTACATATTTTTGGAAAACTCACTGACATACCATTGGAACTGGATCGCTTTGCCCTTTCGAACCACGCCGGTCAGAAGCAACTACTCGAATTCGCTCTGGCCACTGAGGCCAAGGATGTCATCCTGTTCCACAGTGATCCCGACGTCAGGCCTGCCATTGCAGAATTGCTAGAGAAGGAAGGCGTGCGCGTTCACATGCCAGCCAATCACGAATCATACACCATCTAACCCTTCATCTCATAGTGATGAAGAAGGTGTGCCAACGGTCTAATAGGGCACCTCATCTCCGCTAACTTGGTTCTGATGGCGATGAAGCGTCGAAGAAAAGCGGCACCTACGAAGGGCACCGTGAAGCGTCCGGCTACAGGTGGTAAGCGCAAGCGGCGTAAGCGGAAGATGAAACTCACACTACGCAGCCGCGGCATCAAGAAGAAGGACGAGTATCGAGACAATCTGGGTTGGACAACCAAGGGTACGAGCCAAGCGGCGGCGGAAGCCAGTACAGAATCTCTTCCTGACATAGTGACGCATCAATGTTCAATGTGTGGTGCGATGAACAAGATCCCCCGGCCCAAGCGGGATCGATACAAGGTCATCTGTGCCCAGGAAGAATGCGGCCATGAGGATAAGGTCGGCTTTGAAGACTGATCTTCTCGAACCACCATCCCTCTAGATGAATATCTCGAACAGCCGTTTCATCGCTGCGATGATGAGTACCAGCACCAACAATCTACGCACCTTAGATTCGGGCGTCACCACAGATCCGTAACGCGAGCCGATGAAACCTCCCAGCAACACCGCGGTGAGGAATGGGATGAGCAGTTCCAATTCTAACTGCATCCCCTTGGAAGCGAATGAACCAGACAATCCTGCGAGGGAGTTGACCCAGATGAACAGCGCACTCGTGGCCGCCGCCTGCTTCGGTGTCGCCCAGCGCTTGAGCAGCAGCATCGGTGTGAGGAAGATTCCACCAC
>Ga0310125_10001455_pt1 | contig 11968 bp, 7 predicted proteins | sample CB11b_Tmax_Bot8__FD_203508 | JGI IMG/M metagenome (GOLD analysis project Ga0310125, IMG submission 203508) | Marine microbial communities from Western Arctic Ocean, Canada - CB11b_Tmax_Bot8 | ecosystem: Environmental > Aquatic > Marine > Oceanic | place: Canada: Western Arctic Ocean | collected... | reverse complement strand
AGGCGGGTTTGCGCTGGATCAGCAATACCGAGGGAACGGCACATTTTGCTCGAGAGGATCACCTGCGGGAATGGAAAGGCCTGGGCCGACACTGGCTGACGACGGCACCCAACCCGTTTCGGCGGCGACACGATGTGACGGTCGACGAGGCGTACGCTGCCTGGTCCCGATCCGTCGGTCTCAACCACCCGCTGATGGACGGCGTGGTCGTCGATGAATTCGGAGGCGGGGATCAGCCCAAGTACGCTGCGTATCGCAAGGCGATCGAAAAGATCTACGCCGACCCGAGGTTTCGAGGCAAGACGTATTCACCCTATTCCTACGGAAGCGGCATCCTCAGCAACGACCTGAGCCGGGATTTTGCCCGGGCCTCGGCCAAGGGAGGCGGCCATGTCTGCATCGAACGCTATCTTGTCGAACAGCCCACACGCGAAGCCGCCGAGAAGCACATCCACGAACAGTTTCATTCGGGTTGGAACATGCCTCGTTACGAGCAGGATTTCCCCGGAGTGGTGAAACGGACCGTGATGGTGCTGGGTTACATGTCGGCAGTCGGCGAATCGTTGAACGTGGACCCCCGCGTCGATTTCAAGGTGTTCATGGACCTGCAAATGCACGCCCTGGCCAACCGCCCGGCGTACGCGGGGCTCGGAGGACTTCAGTACTACACGTGCAGCTACGCCGACGAGGAGACCATTCGCTGGGCCAGCCGTCTGTTTCGGCACTACGCGATCGAGGGAAAGACCGGGCTGCTCTCGGCGGATCTGGGATTCCGGTACAGGCTGACACACATTCAGAATCCGGACTTCTTGGAATCGACGTCTGGCTGGAGCACACAAGCGGCCGAGCCGGGCAGTCTTGCTGCGAAGTCGCACCCCGAATACGGCTACCTCCAGTTTCGTTACAACCGCGATGGCAAGGGAGACAGTTTCCTCTGGTCCAGGCGCAGCTCGAAACGCGCGAATGTCTTCAGCCAGCAGATCAAGAACCTGGTCCCCGGCAGGCTCTATTCTCTGAAGATGGTGACCGCCGACCACGTCGATCTTGTCGAGCAGCGACAGGCCAGGAAGTCACTCGCGGTGTCGGTTCGCATCGACAACGCGGAGGTGTTGCCGGGCAGGAAGAAGTCCTTCCAGTCGACGTTTGCCAATCACTACGCCCGCCCGGTCGGGAAGTTCCGGGGAGGGCGGACGTTTTACATGAACTACCACTGGCGAGTCTTTCGTGCGAAGCAGTCCAGTGCCAAGCTGACTGTCAGCGACTGGAAGAACGACAAAACACCCGGCGGACCCATCGGGCAAGAACTGATGTTCAACTTCATCGAGGTCCAGCCGTACTTTGCCGAGTGATCCCCGCTCTTACCCGAACAGGTCGAGCACGGGTTCGCCCTGGCTCACCTGTTCCGAGAACCCGTCGGGACCGAATCGTGTGGCGGGGGGCACACCGAGTCCATGGAACAGTGTCGCTCCGAAGTTCTCGGGCATCACCGGCCGGTCCTTGACATAACCGGCCTGCTGGTCGGATGCCCCGTAGACCACGCCGCCTCGGATGCCGCCGCCGGCCAACATGGCCGAGTAGCAATGGGGCCAGTGATCGCGGCCCCGCTTGTTCACCTTCGGCGTTCTCCCAAACTCGCCCACCATCGCGACTAGCGTGCTGTCGATCAGTCCGCGGTCGCAGAGATCGTCGAGCAATGCGGAGACGGCTTGATCAACATTGGGTAGCGCCCAGCTGAGGCCGTATGCCGAACTTCCAAAAATGCTGTCATCAGGTTTGTACAGGACACCGTGCATGTCCCATGTCTGGACGTTCTTGAACTTCTGTCCGGGAGGAACACCGGTGAAGGCGACGACGGTCACCAGGCGGACACCCGCTTCGATCAACCTCCGGGCCATCAGCAGGTTTTGCCCCAACGGATGCATGCCATAACGCTGCCGCTTTTCCTTCGGTTCGAAGTCCAGGTCGAAAGCTCGCTTGGCGTCGGGGCCGGTGACAAGATCGATCGCCTTATCCTGCAAGTTCCGGAAACTGGATTGCGCTTCGCTGGTGCCCAGTGGGTCACGGCCCTCGAGGGACTCGAGCAGTGTCTCTCGCCTGCCAACTCGATCGACCGTACAGCCAGCCAGCGGATCGAAGGCGGAAAAGCGAAACTTCGGATGGGACGGATTGTCGAGGTCCTTGCCCACACGCAGCGGACTGTAGGCGGTGCCCAGGAATCCGCCGCCGTGATACCACGGCTTGACGTCTCCGGCCAGGTTCTGCACCCAGACGTACGAGGGGATGTTGGCGGTGGTTGGCCGCAGCTTGGCCATCACCGAACCGAAGTAAGGAGTCCGCTGGGTCGGTTGCCGGTCGCCGGTCATGCAGATGTGCATCCCGCCGTCGTGCCCGCCGTTGGTTGTTTGCATCGAACGGATCACTGCATAACGGTCGGCCCGTTGTGCCAGGAGCGGCATCTTCTCGCAAATTTGCATGCCGGGAACGTTCGTGGCGATCGGCTTGAAGGCGCCACGAATGTTCTCGGGAGCATCAGGTTTCAGGTCCCACATGTCGTGCTGCGGAGCGCCACCATATTGCACGATAAAAATGCACGACTTCCCCTGGCGACTCTTCTCGCTCGTCGCAGCTGCGACACGCTCGGAATGCAACAGGTCCGGCAACCCGATCCCCAGCGAGCTCACGCCGCCGATCTGCAAGAGACGTCGGCGAGAGACGTCCCGGGCGGCGATTGAGTCATCGATCGTGTGCATGGCTTCTGCAGGCCTGTTGATGAGCAGTGTCCGGCGTGCCGAGTCTCAAGAGATCACAAGATCTTCGACAGACGCCGGGTCGTGTTTCTCTACCGTACCCAGAAACTCCGCTTGATACGCGTTACGTTGCCCTGGTGATCTTTCACCGAGACGTTCGGATCGGCCACCGCCCCCTTTTTGCCCTCGACCCCCAGCCGTCCGTCGTCTTTCGTATCGGCAGCGAATGACGGAGTTGCCAGGATCGGTAGTCCCGCGCAGAAGCGTGCCGCACTCGCGTTCATGATGCCGAGCCGTTTTCAGGATGTGCTGAACGTCACGGGACCAGTGCTGCGACAAACCTCATTCACTTGCAAGCCGTGTACTTTTTCGATCCTGCCGGGTTGGAATGATCCCAAGCGGGGCGGGTGTGAAGACGGCACCTCAGGGCAAGGAGTCGTGAATGGCTATGATGTGCGCGGCGCACACCTGCTGAATCGTGTCGTATTCCTCGGGCGCGATCCCTGGTGCCACAGCCTGGAATTGCTTGTAGGCGGTGCTATCGCGGTTGCGGTAGCTGAACGCATCCAGCGGCACGCGGGCCCGCAGTCGGTCAAGGTACTTGCCGGCCGCGACAACCGGCGGCAGGTCCGACTTGCGGGCTTCGCCGGCCCGGGCAATCGCAGCCTCGAGGGTCTGCAGGTAGCGGAAGTCGTCGACTCCCTCGCGGCGAGCCTCCCAGGACGTGCACGCTGCAAAACCCGAGGGGATGCTGAAGGCGAAGCCGTATTGAACCCATTGCTTGGGTGGTGTCGTATCCGACAGCGAGAACGAGTGGGTCGCCGAAGACGGCATCCCGGCACCATACTCCCAGATCCAGTTGCCCTGCAGCCCGGCCGCCCACGTCCACAACCCCGTGTAGAAGCGGATGTTTTCAGGATGCGTGTTTATAAAGGTACTGCAGTCGTAGGCCCATAGTTCGGACCCGAGTTTCGCGGCGCGGGCTTTGATCTGCGGCCACTCCTTACTGCCGATCGCGCTGACGTCCATGATCCAGACGTCATACGCCTCGCCCTGGGTCCGCCAGTCCAGGCCCGAAGTGACAGTACGCAGTCCCTGGCGGCGGGCCTCTCCAAAGTGCTTCTCCATGAGCGGCAACAGGTCCTTGCCCTGCGAGCCCGGTTCGTCGAAGGCGTAGAACAGCGGCTCGGGAAATCCCTTCTCGTGGCATCGTGTCAGGATCGCCAACTGGACATCGGTCTCCATCGCGTCGTTGTAGGCATAGAAGTTGAAGCACCGCTTGAACCCCGCACCCACGAGCCGTTTCATGTCGTGATCAAAGGCGCTGAAGTTGATGCGGTTCTTGCCCTTGCGGTCCTGGTAACGCCAGACCTGGCTACCGCCCTGATCAACAGCAGTCATGCCGTGCCGGCGCTGGTCGAGGTAGCCGCGGTGGTCGACCGACAGCGGCAGTTGAACCGATTTTCCCTCGCGGCCCGTGTGGGCGTACATGCCGAAGGCCGCGTTCGCTTCGTGCAACGTGAGGTCGCGAACGCGGACCGTGAAGGGAAGGGCGTGGCCGTCGTTCTTGCCGGGCTTCTGCTCGTAGCCGACATAGTCCTTGCCCTTGGCCACGACGTGGATCTGACCCTTGTAGTCGCCCGGCGGAGTGCCCGGGGGAACAAGGGCGGTCACCCACACGCTGCGGCCTTCACCCTTGGGGACGGTGACTGCGACCGTCCGCGTGTACGGACGGATCGGAGTGGTCCGCGGCCCGGGCATCAGGTAGTGCGGCCGCAGCTCCCACTGCTGGTGGCTCTTGTTGATCTTCAAGGGATGGCAGACACGAAACTCCACGAGATTCGGCACCCACAGAAACATGCCGTTGGGGCCATTGAGCTGGGGTCGCCCTTTCGGCCCCACGACCAGAGGTCCCGACAGGTCCTTCACGGCCTTGATGAACAGCACGCCCGAAGCGTACTGCCCCGGGGCGGCCGTGATGACCAGCGGCTGGTCGATCTGTTCGGGCAACGGCTCGAAGTGGTCGTGCGTAAGCGGTAGTGTCGGCCGGGGCACCACAGCGAACCCGCGGTCGACCACCGCGTCGGGCCACGCCGGCGGCCGGTTCGCCGGGCCGCCCGTACTGCCCGAGCGGACGCTGTTGTCTTCGACGAGACGAAAGTCGTCGAACCAGGCTCGACGGTCGTCGTCGTAACCCCGGTAGTATTTCCAGGGCCGTAGCAGGATCTTCGATTCCTCGGCCGCCGTCCGAAACGCGATCTCGTAACGAAGCCAGTACGGCACCCACGACCAGCCGAGATTCTGATAGGTGATCAGCCGGCGGCTTTCCTTGCCACCGCCGATTGGCCAGGCATCATTGCGCGGGGCTCCTGATCCCAGGATCTGGAATATGGCCTCCTCCGAGCCGCCAGACATCCGGAACCAGAAACTGAGCCGGTAGCCGGTGTTGGGTTTCACCGAGATCGGCTCGGAGATCGTCTGATCGCACGGCGGCAAGTTGTGAACCACCATCGTGGTGCCGCCCAGCCTCAGGCCCTCGGGAACCGGCAGTTGTCCAAACCGCGAGTTCTGTGGCACGTACTCGTTGGCCATCCGTTGATACCACTGTGCCGACTTGACGTAGGAACCCCAGGTCCCATCCGACTGGCGCCGCGACAGCACCCAACCGTCGGACCCCTGCACGTGTTTCCCCTCGAGCAGTTTGGCCTGCGTGGGCAACTTGGCGATGTACGCCTGCACATGGTCCAGCGATTCTCGCGAGAAGTGTTGAGGGTGGCTCACCCAGCCGTCGGGCACGCCATCTTCGTTGGTGTCCTTTTCGAGACCTCCGTTGGCGAGCAGGTTCGTTGGGTTCTCGGCAACCGCTGTGGAGAGCCCGCAATACGACACGAGCACGATCAACGTCGCCGCCAATGGGGTTCGTCGATTGACCATCACAAGGTTCCTTCTTCCCGGCGGATGCGATCGCACATCAGGCATTCGACGTACCTCGGACGCCGGTCATGGCGATGCACCCTTTGCCGAGTCATTTGTACGACTGCAGGTAGTGGTTTCGTCGAATCCTGGCCTCGAAGGCGTACAGCTTGGTCTTCTTCAGCAGAAACCGCAGCCTGATCGGGCGGCCTTGCAAGAGATGGCAGTCGGGGCTGCCTTTCCAGTTCACGACGTGACGGACACTGTTGGTCGTGATCGGCTTGCAGTCGCCACGGGCGAACCCCGGGATGACGTTCCCCCTGGTGTCGAGAGCCTCGACGACAAGCGAACCACCTCGTGCGTTGGCGTTGATGACGATCGTATCACCCAGGAACACCAGTGGCTTGGTTGTGAGCGTACCCACGTCGGGCCCCGCATCGATGGATACGAAACCATCGATTCGCAACTTGGCGAGGCCGATCCCGGGGTTGGGGTGCTTGGGCATCGGGTCAAGCTTGGGCGGGTCGCCGGACCAGGTCCACCAGTTCTTCGCGTCGATTCCGATGTAGTAAAACCAGATCTCATCCTTCACGACAATCGGCTCGGGCGTGAAGACCGGTGAGACGGTTCCCCAGTCCCATTGCTTGTCCTTCTTGCCGTACGGGAGAAACACGGCGTCGAGGGCGATTTGTTTCCAGTCCTTGTCCTGGTTCAATTCGCGAGCCGGGATCGCTCCGTGTTTCCCCACTCGCGACCACGTGAGTCCGTTGCGGCTGTAGATCAGATGCAGGTTCTTGCGGTCGGTCCAGGGGGCTTCCTTGGTGATCGGTTTGAGTGATTCGTTGTGGTAGGCGGCCATGACTCCGAAGTAATAGTTGCCGTAGGCAAAGGGCGCGGTCTGATAGACCTGGGTGTTCAGCGGGAGGTCCATCCTGGTCCGCCGCATGACGGTGACCTTGGACGACCACGACAGAAAGTCTTCGCTTTCGATGCGGCTGACGATTCGCGTGTTGGGGGGACCGAAGCGGAGAATGGCCACGTATCGCTGATGCCTGGCGTCCCAGAACGGACAAATCTGGGTGTCGCTGAACGGGATGATCGGCAGCTTGGGATACGCCGTCCAGTGAATCCCGTCTGCGGAGTACGCGGCGCTGGTCATCAGCGACTTTTCCGTCCCATCGGGCCGACAGCTGAACAGCATCTTGTAGCGCTTGGCGGGGTCGGTTTCGAGGCGATCCTTCATGATGCCTTCTGCCTGGATGCCAGGGATGTTCGGGTGGGCAACCAGGTTGGTCCGCTTCTCCTTGTCGACGAGTTCCTTCCGCCAATCGATACCATTCAGTGATGTCGCATACAGCAGAGACGTGCTCGATGGCTCTTTCTGGTCCCAGTTCTCGTACCAGACCTTGAACAGTTTCTCTTCGGAATCGTAGATGATCGTCGCATAATCGGGCCCCGACACTTCCCACGGCTTGTCTCGCTTCAGAACGGGGTTCTTTCCGTACTTGACGGGTTGGTTGAGTTGTTTGCGGACACCGTGCATTTCCGCGATCAGGTGATCATCGATGAACAGCTGCTTGCCTCGAATGATCAGTGCATCGCCGAGAATCTCGTCATCGAGATCCTTGAACGCACCGGGAGGTGCCTTGAGAGCCTGGGCGTGCAGCGGGCCGCAGCAAAGGCAGGTCAGGAGCGAAGACAGGCAGATTAACCGCAGGCACATGAGTCGTTCTCCTCAGGATCACAGAAAGACCCAGTCTGCTCACACCGGCTCCGGCGTTCAACCCGCCGGGTCGGGACACGGTTGGCCTGGACACCACCTGGCCCACCGACTGTCGTGTGCGATCAGTCGGGCAGTTTCCGGAATTCCCTGGCGTGAATCACTCCATCGCGGTCGATCACGACCTGGCCGAAGGTGACACCGCGAGGACTGCTGGTGTCTTTACCCGGATCGAAATCGAGTCTCTCGGGAAGGATCAGCGAGCGGTTCCGTTCGGCCTTGCTGCCATATTTCATGTTCCAGCCACTCGAGCCGTACCCCAGCAACAACACGCCGGTGCCGGAACTGCCACCTCCGACGGTGTTGGGCTGGACACTGACATGTGCCACGTCGGTTGAGCCGTCGTACCAGGGGGCCAGGACCGAGGTCATGCCGTGAGTTTCGATGCCGGTGTGACACAGTTCGATGATCGGCCGCGAGACCAGGCACGCCTGCGCGTAGGTGACGATTCCCTTGTCGAGGCTGCTGAAGTAGCAGTCTTCGATCGTCACCCCGTTGCCACCCAGGCGGCGACCGTCGCCGATCTGGATCCCGATGCCCCTGGGGTCGTTCGGATAGGTGTGACCGATCCGACACTCGCGAATCGACACGCCCAGCGCGTTGGGGATCCAGACCCCGTTGGTGAACCCGTTGACACTCACCCGCTCGAGTCTCAGCGACCGTTGGGCTCCCCCCTCGGCACGGATCCCCCAACCGGTGGAGCGGCCACTGGAGGTCAGTGTCAGGTCCGAGACCATGAAGTTGTCTGGGTCGGGCACCAGCGTGATGCCGTTGCCGGTGCTGGGCGTGTAATCCAGTCTCACACTGCCGACGTGGAGTCCCTTGAGATGAACGTTGGCGCGTCCGGTGAGCCCCGTGTGCCGGTAGACACCCGCCGGAAAGAAGACCACCCCGCCGGTCCTGGCGACCGTGTCGATTGCGGACTGGATCGCGGCTGTGTCGTCACCGGTGGGGCTGTGTGCGACCACGACCCGACCGGTGATCTCTGGTGCACCGGCGGATTCCGACGGACGACGAGCCGCAACCAGCGTGATCGCGGCCATGGCGATCAGCAGCAGAAAACCTGGCTGTCGTGACCAGTGGTCGTGGCTTGTACAGAGGTTGGTGCGGGTCTTCATGGGTGTTTCCTGTGGATTATCGATTCGTCGTCCGCGCGGGGAAATGGCGGCCTCGTGGCCGGGTAGAGCCTCCACGGGTCCGGGTCATCGAGACCTGGTGATGCCCAGGGGTTCGGCCGGTCTGGGAACCCAGAAACCGCTGCCTCGGGCTGCTTCCCTGCCCGGTGGCGACCATTGGCGGGCATGGAAAATGCCGACCCCCTTGATGATTCGGTGTGACACGGTCACCAGCCGGTTGCCCGGCAGCAGGACCGTGCTGGCGTATTGGCAATTGTGGCCCAGTTGAAAGATGGTGCGACTCCAACTGTGCCCCTCGTCGTGGCTGACCATGAACCGTTGTCCCGATCCGTCGGTCTTGTGTCCGAAAACCAGCAGGATGGTCTTGTCGGGCAGTTGCACCAGGCAGGCCGTTTGTTCGTCGAATCCGGTGACAAGTCGCGGTGTGCTCCAGGTCTTGCCACTGTCGTCGGAGTGCAGGATGGCCGTGTTGCGGGCGACCAACCCCTTGCCGGTTTGTCTGCTCTTGGTGAAAGGCGGCTTGTCGGAACGCAACAGGTGGGGAGCGGCCAGCGAATCGGGGTCACCGGGCAACTTGTGACGCTGGTAACGAACCGTGGCCAGGAGTCGACCGGAGGGCAGGGCGAGGATGTCGGGCTCGGCTCCGTACCGACACATGGACCGAGAGTCCCGCTGCCAAGTCTTGCCGTCGTCGGTGGATCGCCAGAGAAAAGCCTGTCCGAATTGTTTCGACTTGGGCAGCGGTCCGCGGAGCGACTGGAACCAGGCTCCCATGGCCAGTACGACGCTGCCGTCGGGGAGAGCCGCAAATCGACAGCGATGGCCGCCTGCGTTCTCCCGCGGACCGCGGTTGAGTTGAACCGGAGCGTCCCACGTCTTGCCGTTGTCGGTGGACCGGGTGACATAGAGGTCGGCACGATAGCTGGGATCTGAGTATCCCACGTAGGGGCCGCCGTCGTTGTACTGCACGGTGAGATGGGCCAGCAGTGTGCCTCGTGCCGTGATCCCACAGCCGTCGAAACTGTTGTTGAGCACCTTGCTCCCGGCCGGGGTTCGCAATCCCCGTGGCGGTGAGCCCAGGCTCGTCCAGCTGGTCCCGCCGTCAGTCGATCTGGCGATGCTCGACCAGCAATGCGCAATCAACTGGTTCTCGGGACCGAGGACGAGTGTGGGTTGTGAGGCGGCGAGCCGGGTGGAGATCTCCTGTGAAGGCCAGGGCTGGAAGCGGTTCTTGCGGTGTTTCATGCCCGCCGCAGAGAAAGGGCGTCCGAAGAGTGACAGGAGTTCGGGATGCCCCTCGGCCCAGGTCGTCGTTGGCGAATCGGCGGCCAGGCAACCGGTCGTGCCAAGATGACAGACCAGGCCACCGACCGTCAGCAGGCACGGCAGAACGGGACGCAGAAATCGAAGCCAACAGCCGTTCACGTTGTCCATCGCCAGTTCTCGCCAGGTTCGTGAGGATTCACAGGTCCTCCGGTCGCGTGGCACTCTATGACCGGAGCCTGTGATGTTCAACAGAGCGGCTGTTTTCCGGGGGCCACGAGTTGACGGCGGGGTCGAGGGAAGATACGACCGCGGTGCGAGTGGTTCAGATGGGAGACGATTGTGTTGAGACAGATCGTGGTGTTCGGTGTCTTTCTGGCAAGGGCAGGGGTCGGGGCAGGGGTCGGGGCAGGGTGTCCGGCAATGGCCGGTGAGTCGTTTGAGGTCACCGTGGGTTTTCGATTTGTCGGTCCGGTGCTACTCGAGGGAGGCCGATTGCTGGCGATCGACCGGACTCTCGAGATGATCGGGTCGGTCGACAAGGGGCGGACCTGGACCCGTGTCGGGCCGTTTCGGGATGCCGCGGGCCGTGTGATCATGAAGGGCAACGTTCGGCCGTGGAGCCTGTTGAGGCTGAAGTCGGGTGCGATCGCCGTCACGTTCGAGACGATCCCACCGTCGCAGGGCGGAGGAGTGGGGGAGGGGGCCGGGACGTTTTTCAGCCGGTCTCATGACGAGGGAAAGACCTGGTTGCCTCCGATTCGTGTCAGTTGGCCTCGCTCGCCGGCCAACCCGACCTGGTTGATCCAGACCCGGAACGGTCGCCTGGTCCTGCCCAACGAGTACTGGCGGACGCAACCGATGGACCGGGGCCTGGGAATCTGCACGGCGTTTTATTCGGATGACCAGGGACAGAGTTGGCGAGAATCTCGCGACAGTCTCTGGGTCTGGGAAAACGGAGGGCGGCAGCAGGGAAGCTGCGAAGTCCCCACGGTGGTCGAGACTTCCGACAATCGGCTGTTGATGTTCATGAGAACATCGTTTCAGCGGATCGCACGCAGCGAGAGCCGTGACGGGGGCCGGACCTGGAGTCCGGTGAAGTTGACCCGGCTGCTCAGCAGCAACTCCGAGATCTCGCTGCAACGGTTGCCGGTGAGTGGTGAACTGTTGTGTGTTTGGAACCAGGCCAGCACGCGGGAGATTGAGACCGGTTACTACCGTGCGAGATTGACCTCGGCGATCTCCCGAGACCATGGCGCGACCTGGAAGAACTTCCGCACTGTGGCGATGTCGCCCGGACAAAAGCGAGTCACCCGGATTCCGGCCGGCGATCGTGCCGACTTTCTCAAGACACCCCGTGCGGTTCCCAGGGAGTCTGAGATGCTCGCCGCCGAGTTCCACATGAACCGGGCCCCTCGGGTTCGAGTGATCGGTGAATCGGCCTACCTCGTCTACACGCATCGGCGTTATCGCTATGTCGGCGGTGCGTTGAAACGCACGGTCAACGAGATGCGATTGCGAGTGGTCCCGCTGTCGTGGTTCAGCTCCGTTGAACCGAAAGACTGATGAGACCGGCAGCCCGTGACGCAGGAAAGCCTTGCCGCCGAGCTAATTGAGTCCCGTGACCAACCCCGCGACGCCTCGTCTGATGGTGTGTTCGTCTTGTGCGGATCACTGATCCAGGGGCTGTCCCGACGTCGCAGCTGTCGCAGGGGATCCTTGCGAATTGGGACGGTGAGCTCCAGAATGCAGCGGAAATCAACGTGGCCCCCCGGTGACGCTTTCGGGAAACGAACGCAGGGCGTGCTGCCCACTCGTTCAGCCGACGCACAAAGAGCCATGGACTCCCGGTTCGCAGCGGCCCGCTGGAAGTGGGTTCCGGTGGCATGAAGTGAAAATGAGCACACATCGATGAGCAAACCAATACTGGTGACTTCCCTGTGCTGGATCGTGCTACTGGCGAGCGGTGAACCCATTGCGTCGGCGGCCGACAAGGTCAACGCGAAATCCGCCCGGCAATTGCCGGATCCGGACGGCAAGCCCGCGGATCTGTCCAAACCGGTCCAGGTCTACATCCTGTTGGGGCAGTCCAACATGTTGGGTTTCGGCCGGGTTGCCGGAGACAAGGA
>Ga0310125_10001453_pt1 | contig 11971 bp, 10 predicted proteins | sample CB11b_Tmax_Bot8__FD_203508 | JGI IMG/M metagenome (GOLD analysis project Ga0310125, IMG submission 203508) | Marine microbial communities from Western Arctic Ocean, Canada - CB11b_Tmax_Bot8 | ecosystem: Environmental > Aquatic > Marine > Oceanic | place: Canada: Western Arctic Ocean | collected... | reverse complement strand
TTACATTCCAGTTTTACAAAATTTTCAAAAAAAAACACTTACAATATTGAATATAGATGAAAACAGAATCATAAATAGTGATTCATATAGACATATTATGGCAAATGAACTTATTGCTGTTGATCATCCTTGGTACCATAAAGGATTTATTCATAATCAATATGAATTCTTGCCAAGTTGGATTATTTACTGGCTAAGAGATGTTTTCCTAAAGCATGCGAAACATTTTGATAACAATGAAAAAATTTATATTGATAGAACAGACTCCAAATTCAAACATTGTCAAATTCAAAATAATAAAGAAGTTTTTGATTTTCTAGAAAAATTAGGTTTTACAAAATATAAAGTTGGGGGACTATCTTTTTTTGAACAGATCTATCTTTTTAATAATGCAAAAATTATTGTCGGAGCTCACGGTGCAGCATTTACAAACTTAGCATTTTGTAAACCACATACAAATATTATTGAAATTAAACCTGTTTCACATCCAAATAATCAATATAAAAGGATAAGTCAGATCAATAATTTAAATTACAGGTCTATACAAACAAAAGAGCTAAATGAAACCCAAAAAAACCTTGGGGACATATATTTACCTTTAGAGAAACTTGAACATTACATAAAAAGTTTTGGTTAATTTGATGTTTGTTAATTGCTTAATATATTTTTTAAATTATTTAATAAAAATAAGTAAAATAATTTGTTAAAAGATTTAAAGTATATAAAAATATGATAAAATATTGGGATTATTTACGTGAATATAGAAAACTGAAACGTGAAATTTTGAATTCAGTTAATAAAGTTTTCGAAAGCGGAACATTGCTCTTTGGACAAGAGCTAAAAAAATTTGAAAAAAATTTCTGTAAATTTAATAATTCAAAATATGGCATAGGAGTAGGCAGTGGGACCGATGCATTGTTTATTGCCCTTAAAACTATCGGTATTGGAGTAGGAGATGAAGTAATTACAGTCTCTAACACCGCAATACCTACTGTATCAGCAATAAAAAATACCGGTGCAAAAGTTAAATTTGCAGATATCGGTAAAGATTTTTTGATTGATGTAAAAAAAATTGAACATTTAATTAATTCCAAGACAAAAGCAATCATTCCAGTTCATCTTTTTGGTCAAACCTGTGATATGAATAAAATATTATCAATTTCAAAAAAATATAACTTAAAAATAGTTGAAGACTGCGCACAGGCATGTGGATCATTATATAAAGATCGAAAAGCTGGTTCGATGGGAGATATTGGTTGTTATTCTTTTTATCCGACTAAAATTCTTGGTGCATATGGCGACGGAGGTTTTTTAACCACTAATAACAAAAAATTATATGAAAAAATGCATAGATTTAGATTTTATGGAATAGATACTTTAAAAAAAAATAAAAAATGGAGTAACAAATATTATTCTATAGATCATGGTACTAACTCACGTTTAGATGAAGTCCAAGCTTCAATACTTAATTTGAAACTTAAATATATAAATTTTTTTATAAGAAAAAGAAGATTTATAGCACAAAAATATTTTAACGGATTTAAAGGGCTGGATATTCAAGTACCAATTATAAATAAAAAAAACTTTCATGTATTTCATATATTTGCTGTTAGCCATCCGAAAAGAGACTTGATTTTAAAAAAAATGAAATCAAAAAATATAAATTTAGGTATCCACTATCCATATCCAATTCATACAATGAAAGCTTATAGAAGTTTTAAACGTGATAATTCTAATAGTTTAATTGAAACAGAAAATAGTTCGAAAATGATATTTTCTCTACCTATTTATCCTAGTATTAAAAATACTGAAATTGAGAATATAGTTCAAAATATTAATAAAATACTTTCAAAAATTTAAATGATTAAAAAATTTTTAGACCTTGGAATGCAACCTTTGGCAAATAAATATTTATCTAAAAAAGATATACTTAAAAAAAATAGAGAACATTTCTACCATCTAGAAGTAGGTTTCAACACAAAAACTATGCTTGTATCTATATTGAAAAAAATATCAAAAAAAAAAATGTTTGATGATAAATATCCTTATAGATCTTCTATGTCTCAAACAATGAAACTATCATTTAAAAAATTAGCAAAGCATATAACGAATGTTTATAATCCAAATTTAATACTAGAAATAGGTAGCAATGATGGTGCCTTAATAAGAAATTTTAATAAAAAGAAAGCTATTTGTGTAGAGCCTTGTAAAAATTTAGCAAAAATTACAAAACGCATGGGCTATAAAACGTATTCGTGTTTTTGGAATATGAAATTAGCAAAAAAAATAAAATTAAAAATAAAAAAAGTTAATCTAATTTATTCTGCCAATACCTTAAGTCATATTGATAATATAAATTCAGTTTTTAGATCTCTTGTTCATGTTTTGTCTGATGATGGAATATTAATAATAGAAGAACCATCTTTCTTAGAATGTTTAAAAAAGGTATCTTATGATCAATTTTATAATGAGCACATTTATGTTTTCTCTTTATTATCAATTAATAATTTAATCAAAAAACATAAACTAAAAGTTTTTGATATAGAAAAATTAGACACTCATGGGGGTTCATTAAGATATTATATTAAAAGAATTTCAAATAATAAATTTAAAGTTGAAGAAAGTTTGAAAGTTCAATTGGATCAAGAAATGAAGTATGGAATTAACAAATATTCAACATATATTAAATTTAAAAATAAGGTAGAAAGCTCTAGAAAAAAGTTAAGAAAAATATTTTCAAGATTAAAGAAAAAAAATAAAAAAATTATCGGTTATGGAGCAACTGCTAAATCAACTACGGTTTTAAATTTTTGTAAGATTAAAAATGAAACTTTAGACTATTTTCTCGATACTACGCTAAGTAAAATTGGAAAATACATGCCAGGTACCCATATATATATTAAAGCCTACAAAAAAAATTTGCTTGACGAAGCTGACTATGTTTTTTTAGGTGCATGGAATTTTAAGAAGGAAATATTTAAAAAAGAAAAACGATATATAAAAAATGGTGGAAAATTTATTATGCATGTTCCCACACCAAGGATTGTTTAAAAAATATGATAGTTGTTTCTAAACTCAACAAACCAAAATATATAAAACAGATTATTCATAATGATACAAGAGGTAGCCTTATTGAAGTTTTGTTAAAAAAAAAAATTAAATTCGATTTTAATAAATGTATTACAGTTATTTCGAAGAAAAATGTTATTCGAGGTTTACATTTCCAAAAAAAATTTGCCCAACAGAAAATTATTTTCGTCTTGAAAGGAATGATTAACGATTTTGTAGTAGATATTAGAAAAAATACCAAAAAGTTTGGCAAAGTTTACAAATTTAAGTTAACTCCTGGGGAGGCATTAATTATTCCAAAAGATTTTGCGCATGGATACAGTTCTTTGGCCAAGGAAAATATAGTTATTTATTTCTTATCAGAAGATTGGCATCCGAATCAAGAAAGTGGAATTATTTGGAACGATAAATTTTTAAAAATAAATTGGGGAATTAAAAAACCTATTATTTCAAAAAAAGATAAATTATTAAAAACATTTTTGGAAATATAGGAATGAATTTTCTTATTAATGAAATAACAATTATAATTATACTTTATGAAGAAAAAACAGATCTTGTATTACAATGCTTGGAAAATATTAAAAGTTTTAAAATAATTATTGTAGATAATGCTGGAAATATTTCCCTTGAAAAGAAAATTAAGGAAAAATATGAAATTTATAAATATTTTCTAAATAAAAAAAATTATGGATTTTCAAAAGCGGCTAATAAAGCAATCAAGGAATGCGATACCGAGTATATTTTAAATTTACAAGCAGACTGTTTAATTTCAAATGAAGAGATATTAAAACTTTTAAAATCACATAAAAAGTATGAAAATTGTTTCATAACATCACCTACTTTTTATAATAAAGATTCAAAACTAAGTTATAATGCGGGGGTTTTGCCGGAAAAAAACAATGAAAGATATATCTTAAACTTAGAAGGAGACGTATGTGTAGAAACCGTTTTGGGATCAACAATCTTATTCAAAAAAAAAGATATCCTCGAACTTGGTTTATTTGACGAAAATTTTTTCTTATATTATGTAGATTTTGAACTTTGCAGAAGAATAATAAAAAATAAGAAAACTATTATTCAAATTTTTGATGCAAAGGTTCAACATGAACACGGTCAAATTAAAGTAAAAAACGCATTAAAGAGAATTTTTATAAGAAATTATAACTTTACTTTCGATGAACTTTATTATTTTTTTAAAATAAACGAACATTTTAAAATATTTAAAAATCTTAAGAAAAAAATACCTAATTATATAATTAAATTAATAATTAATTTTTTTTTATTAAGACTTAGTCAAAGTGTATATTATTTCTCTAGAGTGGCTGCATTTTATAAATTTAATAAATTGTTAAATAAATATAAGAAAAATAATTTAAAATCAATTTAACCAGAGATCTTTACTGTTCGATCCATTGATTAAATTTACTTTTATTATTTAATATATACTCTGGGAATGTATTATCTAAATTAACTCTATAATATTTGTGTCCTCTGTTAAATAAATCTCTCATTTCATGAATATTTTTTTTGATCACTTTTATATCGGTAAATTCATCTTGATTATATTGTGTGTGAGCAAATGTTTTTAATTTTATTGATATTTTTTCAGCTTCCAATAAGTAATTGAAGTGCCAGCCACCATCATCGATTAATTGTATATCCTTCTCTTTATCAATTCTCCAAAAAGGATAGCGAATATTTTTTTTTAGTATTTTTTGTCTAAGAAAATCAATTGATCTTAAATTTTTTTTAAGACAGACCCTTGAGCCTTCCCAAGGAGTTTCGTGAGGATTATAAATGTTTAGTTTATAACAAAACATTTTTTGAAGGAATATTCCATATTTTTTATGCAATTTTAAGTTTGTGAGTGTTTCTGGCCTTGGTATTTCATCTGGGTCTGAGAACATAATACAATCTTCAGGATCCGCATCATTTAAACCATTAAAGATAAATTCCCTTTGAAAAGCCTGAGTTTTCCACGGATCAGAAGTATTTGGAAACTGTTTATCAATAACCAAATGGATAATTTTATATTTGAACTCTTTGTAATTTTCTAAATTAAAATTAACTCCCTTATAACGTCCTTTGTGATCAAATTTTGATTCACAAACTATGAATTTTTCTACGTAATTATTTAGTATGTTAAATCTTAAATTTGCCTGCAAACTTTCATTAAAAAAGGTTATGCAATCGTAAATTTTCATATATTAATTCTCTTTATTAACTCTTAACACTCCTATAAAGGCTTCTTGAGGTATTTCCACTTTACCAAACTGTTTTGCCCTTGTTTTTCCTTTTTTTTGCCTATCTAAAAGTTTTCTTTTTCTATCTCTGGCTCCACCGCCATGTATTTTAGTTAAAACATCTTTTTTAAATCCTTTGATAGTTTCTCTTGCAATAATCTTTCCGCCTATTGCTGCTTGAATAGGAATTTGAAAATTATGTCTTGGAATCAACTCTTTAAGTTTCTCACACACCATCCTCCCACGAGATTGTGCAAAATCTTTGTTGATAATCATTGATAAAGCATCAACAGGTTCTGTGTTAACCAATATTCCCATCTTAACTAAATTGCCTTCCTTATAACCTATAATTTCATAGTCAAAACTTGCATATCCACTAGAAATTGATTTAATGCGATCATAAAAATCAAAGACAACTTCATTTAATGGCAGTTCGTAACTTAGCACAACTCGATTTCCTGAATAAGTTAAGTTACTCTGAACTCCTCTTTTATCCTGACAAATTTTAATTACAGATCCCAAATACTTATCCGGAGTAATTATTGTGGCTTTGATCCAAGGCTCTTCTATTGATACAATCTGAGTTGGATCTGGCATATCTACTGGATTTTGTAGGTTCTGAACCGAACCATCTCTTTTGTTAATCTTATATATTACTCCAGGTGTTGTAGTTATAAGATTAATATCAAATTCTCGTTCTAATCTTTGAGTCACAATTTCTAAATGAAGCAATCCTAAAAAACCACATCTAAAACCTAATCCTAATGCCGTTGAAGATTCAGCTTCATATGAAAAACTTGAATCGTTAAGTTTCAGTTTTGCTAAGCTATCTTTTAACTTTTGATGTTCTGAATTCTCAACTGGAAATAAGCCGCAAAATACAACTGGTTTACTTGGTTTAAATCCAGGCAGAGGTTTTTCAACAGGATTGGATGGATCACATATCGTATCTCCTACTTTGGTATCAGACAGATTCCTTATTCCTGTAATAATGAAACCAATTTCTCCAGAAGACATTTCTTCTACATCTTTAGGTTTTGGTGTAAACACACCAACTTTTTCAATTATATGTTTGCTGTTATTGGACATCATTTTAATTTCCATACCTTTTTTTAAATTTCCATCTATTACTCTTACTAAAATAACAACCCCTAAATAACTGTCATACCAACTGTCCACCAATAAACATTTTAATGGCTTCTTTATGTTTCCTTTAGGTGAGGGTAATATTTTAACTATAGACTCTAATATCTCGTCAATTCCTTCACCCGTTTTTCCTGAACAATTAATAGAGTGACTGGTATCTATTCCGATTACATCTTCTATTTGTTTTTTAACTTTTTCTGTATCTGCGGCTGGTAAATCAATTTTATTTAGAACAGGTATAATTTCATGATTGTTATCGTGGGCTTGGTATACATTGGCCAGGGTTTGTGCTTCAACCCCTTGTGAACTATCAACTATTAAAATAGAACCTTCACAAGCAGATAAAGATCGACTTACTTCATAACTAAAATCTACATGTCCGGGAGTATCAATAATATTCAAAATATAATTTTTTCCATCTTTCGCTTTATAATTTAAACGAACCGTTTGAGCTTTTATAGTAATCCCTCTTTCTCTTTCAATATCCATAGTATCAAGAACTTGTTCTTTCATTTCTCTGTCACTTAAACCCCCACATTTATGGATTAACCGATCAGCTAAAGTAGATTTGCCATGATCGATGTGCGCAATTATTGAAAAATTGCGTATAGCTTCGTTATTAGACATTAAGATCTTAGTGTTGCGCCTGTTGATTCTTGGACTTCTGATATAATTTTTTTGCTTATTTGTTCAATATCATTTTCGCTTAAAGTTTTGTCTTTGGGTTCTAAAGTTACACTAAAAGCAATTGATTTCTTTCCAGAATCAATATTATCGCCTTGATAAACATCAAAAATTTTTACAGCTTTAATTAATTGTGTATCAATTTTTGTTACTAAAGTGATAATTTCACCAGAACTATATTTTTCATCAATAACAAAGGCAAAATCTCTAACCACTTTCTGATAATCAGATACAACAAATTGAGGTTTGGTTTCTCTGATTTTTTTTCTTGATTTGGGTATATTATCTAGGAAAATTTCAAAGCCTAATACGTTGTCAGTTCTCAAATCTAGTCTTTTAATTATTGAAGGATGAATTTCGCCAAAGTACGCTAGTTCAGGACCGTTTGTAGATCCTAATGATAACAGACCAGATCTTCCTGGATGGTACCATTTTTTTGTTTTATTGCTAACCACTATCTTAAGATTATCAAAACCAATTTCACTTAAAGTTCTTAAAGCATCATTTTTAATATCAAAAACATCAAAGCTTCTTTCCTTTTCAATCCAATTTTTTCTAGAATATTTTCCAGTTTTAATTGCAGTAATCATTGTTGATTGTTCCCCAGGTTTACTACCTTTAAAGACAGGACCTATCTCAAACAACATTAAATCTTCAAAATTTCTATGGATATTTTTTTTCGCACCTATTATTAAATTAGAATAAAGGGATGACCTTAAAACATCCAAATCACTGGATATTGGGTTGGATAGTTTAATCGCAGTTTTTAATTCCGAGAATAAATTATCTATTTTTGAATCTGTAAATGACCATGTAACAACTTCGGTAAAACCCTTTGAGGCTACAGATCGTTGAGAAAAATGAAAAATTTTTTGTTTATAATTTAAAGTATCCTTAATATTTTCCTTTTCTGGATTTATTAAAGGTATTTTATCATAGCCTTTTATTCTAGCTAGCTCTTCTATAAGATCAATATCTTCCTTAAGATCAGGTCTCCATGAAGGAGGTAAAACCTTAATATTTTTTTTATATATTTTTAGAGAACATCCCAATGAAGATAAGATTTTTTTAATTTCTGAACTTGTAATCGAGTATCCAATAATTTTCGAAAATTTTTCTGTTTCTAAATCAATTATTTTTCCTTTGTCTTTTAATTTACCAACAATTGAAAACTTGCTAGCCTCTCCACCACATAAATCTAAAATCATACACATTCCTAGTTTCAGTCCTAGTTGGATAGAGTTTGGATCTATACCTCTCTCAAATCTATGCTTTGCATCAGTATCAATACTTAAAACCTTTGCTGTTTTTCTAACTGATAAAGGAAAAAAATAAGCTGATTCCAATAAAATATTTTTAGTTGAAAATTCTGTACCAGATCTAGTTCCTCCAATTATACCGCCAAGACCCAAAACTCCAGATTTATCGGTGATCGCACACATGTTATTTTGAAGTGTATATTTTTTGTTATCCAAAGCTTCAAAAGACTCACCCTTTTTTGAATTTCGTACAATTATTTCTTTATTAATTTTATCAGCATCATATGCGTGCAGGGGTCGATTTAAATCAAACATCACATAATTTGTAGCATCTACAATTGCAGAAATAGGTTTTAAACCTAAAGATATAATTTTATTTTTTAACCAATTAGGACTTTCTCTATTTTGAACATTTCTAATATATACGCTTCCGAAAATTGCACAGCCTTGATCCTTTTCTTTTCCTATAGAGACTTTAATAGGTTGTTTAAATTTTTGTTTTATTTTAATTGGTGGCTGCTTTTTTAATTGCCCTAGTCCTGAAGAAGCTAAGTCTCTTGCAATACCTCTAACTCCTAAACAGTCCGGTCTATTAGGGGTAATAGCAATATCCATAGTTTTTTCACCACTACTTTTAAAATATTTATCACCAATATTTTTTTCTTTTTTATTTAATTCAATAATTCCTTCTTTATCTGAAGATTGATCAAGTTCATATCCGGAGCATAACATTCAATTTGATTCAATTCCTCTTATCTTTGCTACTTTAAGTTTCATTTTAGTTTTTGGAATAAAAGTTCCTGGTTGAGCATAAACAGTAAATAGTCCCTCTCTAGCATTTTGAGCACCACAAACAACCTTGACTAAGTTTCCTGTTCCAATATCAACATCGCAAAGTATTAACCTATCTGCATTCGGATGTTTTTGAGATTTAACAATTTTACAAATAATAAAATTATCTAAATTATCTTTTGATGATTTTATATTTTCTACTTCCAAGCCAATTTCAGTTAATCGTTCTACTACTTGATCTAGCTTTACCTTAGTTGCTAAATGATTTTTCAACCATGATAAGGAAGTTATCATCTGCTTAATCCCCTATAATTTGTTGGAACATCAAGTGGATCGAATCCATAAAATTCTAACCATCTAACATCACTTTCAAAAAAAGCTCTAAGATCATTGATCCCGTATTTCAACATAGCTAAACGATCTATTCCAACGCCAAATGCGTAACCTTGATAATGTTTATGATTTACTTTTACATTTTTGAGAACGTTAGGATGTACCATGCCACAACCAAGAATCTCTAACCACTTGTCACCTTCGCCAATTTTAATTTGACCATCTTGAATTATATATCCAATATCTACTTCAGCTGATGGTTCAGTAAAAGGAAAGTGACTGGGCCTGAATCTTATCTTTACCTTTTCAACTTCAAAAAACTTCTTAACAAAATAATATAGACATCCTTTAAGGTGTCCCATATTGATATTTTTATCTATGTGCAAACCTTCCAACTGATGGAACATAGGTGAGTGCGTTTGATCACTATCACATCTATAAGTTCTTCCAGGAGCAATAATTTTAAATGGCGCTTTACCATTTAACATTGTTCTAATTTGAACTGGAGATGTATGTGTTCGCAATAGTAGTTCTTTCGTATTATCGAGATAAAAAGTATCATGCATATCTCTAGCCGGGTGATTCTCTGGCGTGTTAAGAGCTGTAAAATTATTATATTCGCTTTCAACATCTGGGCCTTCTTCAACAGAAAAACCAATTTCAGAAAAAATGGAAGTAACCTCATCTATCACTTGTGAAACCGGATGAATTTTTCCAGTAAAATATGTACGCCCCGGCAAAGTAATGTCTACTTTTTCATTTCTAAGTTTTTGATTGATTTCACTTTGTTCGAAATCAATAAGTCGCTTTTCAAGAAGCTCTGTTACTTTTGTTTTGAGCAAATTAAGTTTTGAAGCAAATTGTTTTTTTTCATTTTGGTTTAAATTTCCAATTTTTTTAAAAAGTTCAGTAACAATTCCTTTTTTACCAAATATTTTAGTTTTTACAGAATCCAAAGAAGTTTTGTCGCTTACATTTTTTATTTTGTTTTGAATATCGGATTCAATTTGTTCAAAATTTTCCATTTTTAAATCTCTATTATTAATTGATTCTTAACTTTATTAAAGATAATAGAAAGGTCAAAAATATTCAATGTACTTTACTACCTACACTCTCCGACTTCCCATTCTGCTTACGTTTTAATTGTGTAAATTAATATTTCTTTGCAACCAAAAAAATAAAGTTATGAATGAACTTAGTAATAAACTCTAATCAAATTTAGATAACATCTCTATGAAAAAATCCAAACTAAAGCTAAATGACAATGTCATAGATAAGTTATTACCAAAGTTTGGTATTGCTCGTCACAAAAGAATTGCTATATTCTTAATTTTTTATTATCAAACCTTGACCTGTTGGAAGAGTTAATATTTCAAAGTTTTTATCTTTAGCAAATTTATCCCAACATCTTTTTTGTTCTGCAAATTCTTCTCCAAGTGCATAATCATCTAGTAATACTATTCCATAACTTACAATTTTATTCCAAAAAAATTTTATTGCCTCTATTTCAGCAAAAGCATTATTCATATCCACTGAGAAATATGAAACTTTATTTATTGAAATATCTTTAAGAGATTTTGGTATAATACCTTTTATTATTTTAACATTAGGATAATTTAAAAAAGTTTTACAAACGTGGTTATAATAATTTTCCCCTTTTCTTGAAAAATCCTGATAATGAGTTTTATTCATAAAATTCATCATTTCTATCTCACAATCTTTTCCTTGATGAATTGGAATTCCTTCAAAAGTATCAAATAAAAAAAAAAATTTATTAATTTTTTCAAAATTTAAATAACTGACAATTGTTTTGCTTAAAAGACCTTTTCCAACTCCACATTCTACAAAATCACCATCAAGTTTAGAACAATATTTTGCAAAATAACAGGCGATATATGCTCTATAATGGATATCCCCTGGGTGATTTTTTATAGCACCAGTTTTTTCTCCTTCTCTATAGGCATTCATAAATTTTTCATCGTAAAGAAAATCAGTTACATGATTTGTCGCTAAACCATCATCAACATAACTTTTGTTATTAGTTATGAAATAATTTCCTTTTCTAACAAGTTTAATTTGACGAATAAAATTCCTTAAATAACCTGCAATAGAACTTGATCGATTCTTGAAAGGTTTTTTTTTCATATTAAAATTCTCATATAATCATAGATCGGTTTTATATGTGGAGGAGATTTTTTTTTCAATAGAAAATTATGATAACTTTGAAAAAGAAGAAGTTAGGAAAGACGTTAAAAAGTTTGAGCTATGGTTGATTATAGAAATATCCTTATTAGCTAAGGGAGGATTGTACTTTTTTTACAATGGATTTGAATATTTCTGGGTTGTTATAAGCTATATCTGCCAATACTTTTCTATCTAACTTAATTCCTGACTTGTTTAGTCCATTAATAAATTTAGAATAAGTAATACCTTCGGCTCTTACAC
>Ga0310125_10001443_pt1 | contig 12008 bp, 10 predicted proteins | sample CB11b_Tmax_Bot8__FD_203508 | JGI IMG/M metagenome (GOLD analysis project Ga0310125, IMG submission 203508) | Marine microbial communities from Western Arctic Ocean, Canada - CB11b_Tmax_Bot8 | ecosystem: Environmental > Aquatic > Marine > Oceanic | place: Canada: Western Arctic Ocean | collected... | reverse complement strand
CTGAAACACTCCGCCAGACACCGCAAGACACGACCCAGGCAGCAGCCCATGAAGATCCCCTCGGCCCACTACGACCGCCAGCGTGACGACAGCCAGGCCATGACACCGCTGATCGACGTCGTGTTCCTGCTGCTGATCTTCTTCGTGTGCGCCTCGACCGACCAGGTCCGCGAGAGCCTGCTGCCGACGGAACTGGCCGGTGGCTCGATCGAATCGCCGGCGACCAACCCGGGTCCGCGACCGCTGGGTGAGGCGTGGGTCAGGGTCCTGGCCGGCGAGGGCGACCGGGGGGGTGGGCGGGGGGGAACCGGTCCGAGGATCGAGGTCGAGGGGCGGTCCTTTGATGGCCCCAACCGCTACCAACTGCTCTCAAAATTCCTCAAGACACTGGCCACCGCGGCACCCGAATTGCCGGTGATCCTGGACATCGACCCCGAGGTCCCTCTGGGCGAGGCGCTGGCCGCCTACGACGCGGCACGGGCTGCCGATTTCGAGGCAATTCACTTTGCCGTGGACCCCGCCACCACCAGCAATGCCCCACCGGCAACCGCTCCCTGACCAGACACCGGCCCCTCACCGGCCCCTCACCGGCCCCTCACCGGCCCCTCACCGGCCCGTCACCGAGCCCGCACCGGCCCGTCACCAAGCCCGCTCCGGCCGCCCGACTGGCCGCTTTGCGGTTCTCTTGAAGTCCCCGTACCCATCTGGCATAGTTCAGCCTTGAGCCGGGGTCCACGTGGGTTCCGGACACATACTGCAACGGTCCCGGGACCCTCTGCGGCGCTCGTCGAAACCGGCGAGAATTCGGCTGCATTGGTCCGGGTCACGTTGGTCTGTGTGTGACGACCGACCCGGCAGGACGCCGGGAGCCTGGACACCAAGATGATCCCCACACTGGCCGACACCGCGACGACGATCCAGTCGACTCTCGAGGGATGGGAACTCAGCGAAGGCTGGGCCATGTTCCTTGCGGCGGTGATCCACGTGGCCCTGGTCGCGGGGTTCTTCGGCCTGCCGGCGGGCATCTTCATCTGGGCCGAGCGAAAGATCTCGGGCCGGATCCAGGACCGACTCGGTCCCACCCGCGTCGGCGGCAAGTTCGGCTGGCTGCAGGCCATCGCCGACGGCGGCAAGCTGATCCAGAAGGAAGACCTCGTCCCGGCCGACGCCGATGGGCCCCTGTTCCGGGTGGCCCCCTACGTGGTGGTGGTCAGCTCGCTGGCCGCCTTGATGTTCCTGCCGTTCGCCGACGGCTGGATCGCCGTCAGCCTCGACATCGGCCTCTACTTGATGCTGGCCGTGATGTCGCTGGAGGTGATCGGGGTGATCCTGGCCGGCTACGCCAGTGGCTCGAAATGGGCGTTGTTTGGCGGCATGAGAGAAGCGGCCCAGATGGTCAGCTACGAGATCCCCATGTCGATCTGCGTGGTGATCCCCATCATCACCGCCGGCTCACTGAATCTCAACGAAATCGGAGCCATGCAGAGTGGCTGGGCGGGGAACTGGATCCTGTTCAACGACCCCTTCACCTTCATCGCCTTCTTCATCTACTTCGTCTGTGCCACGGCCAGCTGCAAGCGGGCCCCGTTCGACCTGGCCGAGGCCGAGAGCGAACTGGTGGCGGGGTTCCTGACCGAATACAGCGGGTTCCGCTGGAGCTTCTTCTTCCTGGCCGAGTACGCCAGCATGTTCGCCGTCTGCGGCATCGCGGTGCTGCTGTTCCTGGGTGGCTGGCACACCGGGATCCCAGTCGTCGACGGCCTGCTCGACGGACCACGCTACGCCGGCGACTTCGTCTACAGCTGGCTGGCCAACCTGCTGGGCTTCACCGTCTTCTTCTCCAAGGCGTCGCTGTTGGTCTGCGTGCAGATCTGGATCCGCTGGACTCTGCCGAGGCTGAGAATCGACCAGGTGATGATGACCTGCCTGAAGTACCTGGTCCCGATCAGCTGCGTGCTGTTCCTGGGCGCTGTCATCTGGCCCCTGGCACTCTCGTTCACTGGCCACACGACCTGGGGCTCACCGACCGGCAACCGGGCGGCACCCACGATGCAGCTGGAATCCCGGGACGCTGTGCCACCCTCGACATCTGCACTGAGGCTGCCGCGGCAGCCGCTGGCCGCTTCGGACTCGAACGAGGATGCCGGCCGGTGACCGAACAGACACTCTTCTTCATCTTCGCGATCCTGGCCGGAGGAGGCGCCCTCGGTGTGGTGATCCTGCAGGACATCGTCCGCATGGCCTTCTCACTGATCATCTCGCTGGGCTCCACCGCCGGGCTGTTCTTCCTGCTGGGAGCCGACTTCGTCGCCGCCACGCAGTTGCTGGTCTACGTCGGCGGCACCCTGGTGCTGTTGATCTTCGGCGTGATGCTGACCGCCAGTGGGCCCTTTCGCCGGATCAAGATGTCCTCGGGAGAAACCCTGCTGGGTGCCGCCGTGGGACTGCTGTTCTTTTCGGTCATCGCCTTCACCGTGATCGGAGTCAACTGGCAGGCTGTACCCAGCCATCGCGAAGTGGCCACGACACCCAGCGACCAGTCCGGGAACACCTCCCGCGCCATCGGTATGCGGCTGGTCGGGATCCCCGCCGATACCGAAATCGGCCTGCGCAGCGATAGCGGCAGCCGGACCGGATACCTGCTGCCCTTTGAAATCGTCTCGGTGCACCTGCTCGTGGTCCTCGTCGGAGCCGCCTACCTGGCTCGCGCCAAACGGCGTGAATCGACCGATGCCACCCAGGGAGACGCCTAGAACATGGAAGTCACACTGAACCACTACCTGCTGATCGGTGCGGTGATGTTCGTCAGCGGCGTGGTCTGCATGGCCACCAAGCGGAACGGGATCGCCGTGCTGATGGGCGTCGAACTGGTGCTCAACGGGGCCAATGTCAACTTCGTCGCCTTCGCCCGCTACACCAACCTCGGACTCGACGGCCAGATCGTCTCACTGTTCGTCATCGTGCTGGCCGCCGCCGAGGCCGCCGTCGCCCTGGCGATCGCTTTGAACTTCTACAACAACCACCAGACCATCGACATCGACCAGGGCGACCGACTGCACGGCTGAACCTGATTCGAGCCACCAGCCCGGGCCGACACACACACACACCACACTCCACCCCACACACGACTCGACTCCTCGGAACCACGATGGACATCAAGGCCTGCCTGCTGACCACCGCGTGGCTGCTGCCGCTTGTCGGCTTCGCCGTCGAGGTGTTTGGTGGATACTGGTCGCACCACGCACCGGGTGGCCGCTTCAAGTCGCGGCTGGCCGCCTACCTCTCGGTGGGCTGCATCGGAGGCGGGTTCCTGCTCAGCCTCACGGCCCTGCTGATCGGACTCTCCGACTTCGAACTCTCGCTGTGGGGGACCCCCGAACACGGCACCGAGCATGCCGCGGCCCAGTTCGCTGTGGCCGACACGCCGCACGCCGCCGGGTCCGAGTCACACGGCGACACCGATGCGAAATACGTCAGCGGATCGCTCTACGAACTCGCACGCTTCGGCAACCTGCGGATCGCCATCGACTACTACATCGACAGCCTGACGCTGGTGATGTTCACGATGGTCACGCTGATCGCCACCTGCATCCACGTCTTCGCGATCGGGTACATGGATGACGAGCGGACCGAAGATCATGTCGACCACGAGGTGCACACCGCCGACGGATCTCATCTGCATCGGCCCGGCCGCTACTACCGCTTCTTCGCATACCTCTCGTTGTTCTGCTTCTCGATGCTCGGGCTGGTCCTGGCCGGCAACATCTTCATGGTGTTCATCTTCTGGGAACTGGTCGGGATCTGCAGTTACCTGCTGATCGGTTTCTACGTCGAACGCCACTCGGCCTCGACCGCCGCCAACAAGGCCTTCATCGTCAACCGGGTCGGCGACTTCGGCTTCATCATCGGACTGATGATCCTGATCACCTCCTTCGGCACCTTCAACTTCAGCTCCTACAACGACCACGCCAATTCCCCGGAATCACCGGGCCTGTTCCAGATGGCTCGCGACAGTCACGGCCAGGTGCACGTCGCCGAGACCAACGATTCGCAACGGGTGATCAACTTCGCACAGCCCAACGGGTCACACACCTCGATTCCCTACTGGCTGCTGGTCACCGCCGGGTTGGGCATCTTCGCCGGCTGCGTGGGCAAGAGCGCCCAGTTCCCGCTGCAGACCTGGTTGCCCGACGCGATGGAGGGACCGACACCGGTTTCGGCGCTGGTCCACTCGGCCACGATGGTCGCCGCGGGAGTCTACCTCGCCGGGAGGTTCTTCCCGGTCTTCCTGCCCGAGGTGCTGCTGACGATCGCCTACACCGGAGCCATCACGCTGTTCGTGGCGGCCACGATCGCGGTGGTGGCCACCGACATCAAGCGAGTGCTGGCCTACTCGACCATCAGCCAGCTGGGCTACATGATGCTGGCCATCGGTCTGGGCGGCTGGATCGCCGGGCTGTTCCACCTGATCACTCACGCCTTCTTCAAGTCGCTGATGTTCCTGGCCTCCGGCAGCGTCATCGTCGGTTGCCACCACGAACAGGAAATGCCTCGGATGGGTGGTCTGAGGAAGAAGATGCCGGTGACCGCCTACACGATGCTCGTCGGAGTGATCGCGATCTGCGGGCTGGCGATTCCGCTGCACTGGGTCACCGGCTTCTCGGGAGGCTGGGACATCGCCTTCTCGGGGTACCACTCCAAGGACGCGATCGTCGCCACCGCGCTCACCTACGCCAACCTCAACCCGATCCACTCGCTGCTGTTCCTCGCCCCGCTGATCACAGCCGGCATCACCGCCTTCTACATGTTCCGGCTCTGGTTCTACACCTTCGCCGGCAAGCCCCGCGACCAGGAACTCTATGACCACTGCCACGAATCGCCCCGGGTGATGACCATCCCGCTTGTGATCCTGGCCTTCTTCGCCATGTTCTGTGCAATCGGAGGCGAGGGCGGGCCGCTGTTCAACCTGCTGGGGGCCTCAGAAACCCACGTCACCGACGTCGCCGGCTCGGGCATCGACCTGCCCACCCACTCCGATATTGCCCAGTTCCATGGCCAGGCCGGCATGCTGGCCCTCTTGGTCGCGGGCCTCGGAGCCCTGCTGGCCTACCTGATGTACTGCCGACGCCAGCCCGATCCGGCCCTGATCAAACGACAGTTCGCCGCGACTCACGAGTTCCTCGTCGAGAAATGGCGATTCGATGAACTCTACGACGTCATGTTCGTCCGACCCGTCCACGTCGTCGCCTCGTGGTTCTCCGGTTTCGATCGCCGGGTACTCGATGGCATCCTGCACTGGATCGCACGCACCGGAGTCACGGTGTCGGCCTGGGACAGGAAATTCGACGAGGGGGTCATCGACCGGTCGATCGACTGGGTGGCCGAAAAGACTCAGGACGTTGGCCGTTCGCTGCAGGCCGTCCAGACCGGTCGCCTGCGGCAGTACGTCATGTTCATCGCGCTGGGAGTCGTCACGCTCTTCGTCCTGATTTTTGCACTCTTCCCACTCTTCCTCAAAGCCTGACCAACGGCCTCTCCGAAACGGGCAACCCCCGACCAGGAAGCTGACACACCATGGATTACCAGACACTGCTGCCGTCGCTGATCATCTTCGCACCCACACTCGGTGCGATCGCTCTGGTGCTGATGCCAAAGGACAATGAGGACTCTCTGAGGTACACGGCGCTGGCCGTGACCGCGGTCACGTTCCTGCTGACCATCGCGCTGTTGCCCGGCTACGACATCAGCAATGCCAACATGCAGTACGTGGTCAAGGCCGACTGGATCCCCAACTGGAATATCTACTACCAGCTGGGACTGGATGGCATCAGCCTGCCGCTGGTGATCCTGACCAGCTTCATCTCGCTGTGGGCCATGGTCGCCTCGTGGAGCATCACCAAGCAGATCAAGGGCTACCTGATCCTGTTCCTGCTGCTGGAAACCGGAATGCTCGGTGTCTTCATGGCGACCGACTTCTTCCTGTTCTACGTCTTCTGGGAAGTCATGCTGCTGCCGATGTACTTCCTGATCGGCATCTGGGGCGGACCCCGCAAGGAATACGCCGCGATCAAGTTCTTCCTGTTTACGCTCTTTGGCAGCGTACTGATGCTCGTGGCCCTGCTGATGATCTACTTCAGCAGCAGCTATGGAGCCGACGGGGAACACATCTTTGACCTGGTGCTGCTGGCCGATGCGGCCCAGGGCAACGGGCTGCTGGGTCCGGACCTGCAACCCTGGGCCTTCTGGCTGCTGTTCATCGGCTTCGCCATCAAGATCCCCAGCGTCCCGCTGCACACCTGGCTGCCCGATGCACACGTCGAAGCGCCCACGCCGATCAGCATGATCCTGGCCGGAGTGCTGCTGAAGATGGGTGGCTATGGCATCCTGCGGATCGCGTTTCCGCTGTGCCCCGAAGCCGTCTACTCCGGAAGCATAGTGCTGGTTGCCATCGGGGTCATCAGTATCATCTACGGCGCGTTTGCCGCGATGGCCCAGACCGACTTCAAGCGACTGGTCGCCTACAGCTCGGTCAGCCACATGGGCTATGTCGTGCTCGGGATCGGAGTCGTCGGAGTCGTCTCGGTCGATGGCACTGGTTCCGACTACTGGCAAATGGGCATCAACGGCGCGATGTTCCAGATGCTCGGACACGGTGTCTCCTCGGCCGGCATGTTCTTCATGGTCGGAGTGGTCTATGACCGGGTGCATCACCGCAACATCAACGAGTTCGGTGGACTGGCCGGAAAGATGCCGCTGTACACCGGGCTCGCGGCAGGCATCTTCTTCGCCGGGCTGGGGCTGCCCGGGCTGTGCGGCTTCATCGGCGAGGTCTTCGTCGTGCTCAGTGCCTGGCAATTCAACAAGGCCCTCGCGATCATCGCCGCCTCGGGCGTCATCCTCACCGCCGGCTACATCCTCTGGACACTCCAGCGAGTCTTCCTCGGGGCCGAGTACAAGGGGCCTCACGAGGAAGCCCTGATTCCGATGCTGGGCCGCGAGAAGATCGTGGCGAGCGTACTGCTGGTCTTCGCCATCATCCTGGGCGTGTTCCCCAACCTCGTCTTCCAGTACATGGTGCCCTCGATCGAAAAACTGACCGATGGCATGGCCGGCCGGATCGCCGGCGGCTTCTGATCCGCCCGACAAAACACAACTCGACTTTCCCACCGCACGCATCACCTCTCTGCACACAACCGAAACCATGCAACTGGCAACCATCAACGACCTGATCTCCAGCCTGCCCGCACAAGTCGGCAAGGACGTGATGGCGTTCCTGCCCGAACTGGTGCTGTGTGGCACGGTCGTGGCCTTGCTGCTGGGCCGATTGCTGGGCCTGGACCGCAAGATGCCGGGGCACTGGATCGCGATGGCCGGCACGCTGATCGCATTCGGGATCGCATTCGGAGTCGTCTATGCCAGCGGTTCGGATGCCTACCTGACAGGTCAGAATGCCCAGATCTTCAGCGGGTTGCTGGTCAACGACGGCCTGACCGTCTTCTTCAGGCTCTTCCTGCTCGTCTTCCTGGTGCTGGTGATCGCGCTGACGGTGCTCAGCGGGATCCCCGACAACGAGGACGGACCCGACTTCTACACTCTGCTGGTCGGAGCCACGATCGGCATGATGCTGATGGCCTCGGCCAATCACCTGCTGATGCTGTTCATGGCCGTCGAGATGGCCAGCGTGCCCAGCTACGTGATGGTCGGGTTCCTCAAGGGCAAACGAGTCAGCAGCGAAGCCGCCTTGAAGTACGTGGTCTACGGAGCCGGAGCCGCCGGGGTGATGCTGTATGGCACCAGCCTGGTCGCCGGGATGCTGGGCACCGCCGACATCAACCTGATCGCCGACCAGCTCGGCAAACTGCTCTCGCCCGAAGCCGCCGGCACCCAGATGGCCAGCGCAGAAGTCCGCACCATCGTGCTGGGCGTGATGATGATCCTGGTCGGACTCGCCTTCAAACTCTCGCTGGTCCCCTTCCACTTCTGGTGCCCCGACGCCTTCGAGGGTGCCCCGGCCGAGGTCGCCGGGTTCCTCTCGGTCGCCTCCAAGGGAGCCGCCTTTGCACTGCTGATCCGGGTCGTTCACCAGTTGACCGGGTTCGGAGAACTGGCCGTGCCGATGGCGATCGGCCTGGGCACGATCGCGGTCGTCTCCTCGACCTTCGGAAACCTCGCCGCCTACTTCCAGACCAACGTCAAGCGGATGCTGGCCTACTCGACCATCGCGCACGCCGGCTACATGCTGACCGGAGTCGCCGCGATGCTGGTGGCCCTGGCAAACGACCGGCCCGCCCTGGCCGCCGACTGCATCGAGGGTGTGCTGTTCTACCTGGCCGTCTACCTGTTCATGAACTTCGGCGCCTTCACGATCGTCGCGCTGATCCGCAACCAGATCTACAGCGAACAGATCGCCGACTACCGCGGGCTGGGCCGCCAGTGCCCGTGGCTGTGTGTGATGATGGCCATCTGCCTCTTCAGCCTCGTCGGACTGCCCCCGCTGGGAGGCTTCGTCGCCAAGTTCTTCGTGCTGGCGCCGGTCTGGGAAGCCGCCAGCTTGCACTGGTCGATGGGCGCCCTGGTCGGATTCGCTCTGCTGAATACCGTCTTCAGCCTGTTCTACTACCTGAGAATCCCGGTGGCGATGTTCATCCACGAACGACCCGAAAACGCTCGAGTGGCCCGGATCGAGACCACCGAACGAGCCTTCGCACTGCTGTTGACCGTGCCGATCCTGCTGCTGGGCATGTCGCCATTGATCGGCAAGCTCAGCGAGGCGGCCGAACGAGTGGCCCGCGATACGATCAGTGCCACCGACACCATCATCGATAAGACCCCCCACAAAGACTGACTCCACACCGCCTTCGCACATGTCCGACTCGCATACCAACTCCGCACTCAACTCGGCACTCAACAGTGCCCTGGCCGCTCTGAGCAGCAGCCTGGTGCAGTACACCGGGGAATGCGGACCGTGGACCGCCTCCGACGATGACGGCACCGAGTTGGTCGCGCTGGACCTGTTCCGGCGACGGCAGCAGCTGCAGATCGCCCGGTTGGTCGAGCTGCTCGGCGATCGGGACGCCACGATCGAACTGGGTCGCTTCCCGACCCGCTACACCGACCTGCACTTCGTCTCGCTCGATAACCTCTATCCCCGCCTGATCGCCAACCAGCAGTCGATCCTCGAGACGCTCAAGAAGTCCGCCGCGGCCTGCCGCGACGATGAGGACGCCGGCGGGCTGATCGCCGATGCGGCGGCCGAGGAACAGCGGACGCTCGACGAGCTCCAAACGCTGGCGGCCGACTGAGACCGTTGCCATGCGGCTCTTCGACACCCACTGCCATCTCGACGAAGAAGCCTTCGTCGGCGACGTCGAAGATGTCGTGGCCCGAACGCTCGACGAGGGGCTCGTCGGACTGGCCACGATCGGCATCACCGCCGACACCAGCCGCGCCGCGGTAGAACTGGCTCACCGCTTCCCCTCGGTCCACGCCGTCGTCGGCATCCAGCCCAACTACGTCGCCGAGTCGAGCCAGGCCGACTGGGAGACGATTCTCGAGCTGGTCACCGACCCGCAGGTGGTCGCAGTCGGAGAAACCGGACTCGACCGCTACTGGGACTACTCGCCGATCGAAGACCAGGCCGAGATGTTCCGCCGCCACATGCAGTTGGCTCGCGAGCACGAACTGCCGTTCGTGGTGCACTGCCGCGAGGCGGAAGCCGACGTGGTGGCCGAACTCGAACGTGAAGCCGGCCACGGACCGCTCAACGGCATCATGCACTCATTTGCCGGCGACGCCAGGACCGCCACGCGCTGCGTCGAACTCGGCATGCACATCTCACTGGCCGGGATGCTCACCTTCAAGAAGAATGACGCACTCAGAGCCGCGGCCGCCGAGGTGCCGCTGGAGAGACTGCTGGTCGAAACCGATGCCCCCTACCTGGCCCCGCTGCCGTTTCGTGGCAAGAGAAACGAGCCGGCGTGGGTGAGATACACGGCAGAGTGCCTGGCCGAGGCGAAGGGCATCAGTCTCGAAGAACTCGCCGAGGCGACCACCGAAAACGCGCTGCGGATCTTCGGGCTGGGTTGACCACTTCGCTCGACACGCGTTCCGGCCTTGTCTTCCCGCCGGGGCTCACGCGGGCTGTCAATTCCGCCGGTCGCGCGGTATCGTGTCGCGGTCCAGAATCCAGCAAACGCCTCGAACAGGGCGTCGGACGTGGGGAGTCCAGGGAGGCCCCGTCCCGTGCAGTGGCTCAAGCACGCTTTCGCCGTCGATCCGCCCGGTCCGGCCGAGCCGACCGAGGCCCAGAAACAGGCCATCGACCGCGTCGCCGGCGAGGTCGTCCGCCGCGGACTGGCCACCCCGACATTGATGGCACTGGAAATGAGCCGCCCGCTGAACTTCATCGGCGCCCAGGCCATGCACTTCTTCACACCCTTCGTCTCCGTGTTTGCCAACTCAAAGGGCTACCACCAATTCGCCGAGTTCCTCGAACTCCGAGGCGCCATCCCCTACATCTGCGAAGCCATCGAGGCCCGCAGTGAGGCGGAACTCGACGGCCAGGGCCAGACACCGGCCATCAACTCAACGGAGAATGAGGTCGGTTCGGAGACCGACTGAAGGCAGACACGGATGACCACGCCGGAATCGACCACCCCAGTTCCCGCCACCTCGGCGACCACGCTCGACCCGTCGTCGATCAACGTGATCCTCGCCACCGACTGTGGCAGCACCACGACCAAAGCGATCCTGATCGAGAAGGTCGACGGCGAGTTTCGCCAGACGTTTCGAGGCGAGGCGCCCACGACGGTCGAAGAACCCGCGGCCGACGTCACCATGGGAGTGGTCAACTCGGTCACCGAGGTCGGAGAACTCGCCGGGCGAACATTGATCGGCGATGACGGGCAGGTGATCCGCCCGGCCAGCGACGGCCAGGGCTGCGACATCTACATTTCGACCTCCAGCGCCGGGGGCGGGCTGCAGATGATGGTCGCCGGAGTGGTCCGCGAGATGACCGCCGCCAGTGCCAAGCGGGCTGCTCTGGGGGCCGGGGCGATCGTGATGGACACCATCGCCACCAACGACAAGCGGCTGCCCCACGAACAGATCCAGCGGATCCGCGAGTTGCGGCCCGACATGATCCTGATCTCCGGAGGCACCGACGGTGGGACCACTCAGCACGTGGTGCAGATCGCCGAGATGGTCGCACCGGCCAAGCCCCAGCCTCGCTTCGGCAGCGAGTACCGCATGCCGGTCATCTTCGCCGGCAACGTCGATGCCCGCGACGCGATCACAGGCACCTTCGATGACAGCGTCGAGCTGTCACTGGTGGAGAACCTGCGGCCGACGATGGAACGCGAAAACCTGTCTCCGGCCCGCGATGCGATCCACGACCTGTTCCTGGAACACGTCATGGCCCACGCACCCGGCTACGACAAGCTGATCTCCTGGACCGACGCGCCGATCATGCCCACTCCCGGTGCCGTCGGAAATATCCTGCAACAGATCGCCGAGCAGCGTGGCGTCAACGCCGTGGGGGTCGACATCGGCGGAGCCACCACCGACGTGTTCAGCGTCTTCGACGGCACCTTCAACCGCACCGTCAGCGCCAACCTCGGCATGAGCTATTCGATCTCCAACGTCTGCGCCGAGGCGTCTTTGCCGAACATCCTGCGATGGGTGCCGCTGGACATGGACGAGCGGGAACTGCGCAACCGGGTCAAGAACAAGATGATCCGACCCACCACCATCCCCCAGACGCTCGAATCTCTGCTGTTTGAGCAGGCGGTGGCCCGCGAGGCGTTGCGACTGGCTTACGAACAGCACAAGGACTTCGCCACGACCCTCAAGGGAGTCCAGCAACAACGAACCGTTGGCGATACCTTCAGCCAACAGTCCAGTGGCCAGACGATTGTCAACAACATGACACTCGACCTGCTGGTCGGCTCCGGTGGAGTTCTCTCGCACGCTCCCCGTATGTCCCAGACCGCCGCGATGCTGGTCGACGC
>Ga0310125_10001442_pt1 | contig 12016 bp, 13 predicted proteins | sample CB11b_Tmax_Bot8__FD_203508 | JGI IMG/M metagenome (GOLD analysis project Ga0310125, IMG submission 203508) | Marine microbial communities from Western Arctic Ocean, Canada - CB11b_Tmax_Bot8 | ecosystem: Environmental > Aquatic > Marine > Oceanic | place: Canada: Western Arctic Ocean | collected... | reverse complement strand
AAAAATGCCAGCCGACACGGCGCCGGCGAGGCACAGATGAAAGAGCTGTGCCAGGATCCCATTGCGCAGCGCCAGCGCGACGACGTAGAGCAGCCCCACATTGGCCGGATATAGAGCTCCCGTAATCGTCGGCTCGAAACTGAGGCGATGGGCAAGTAGGTAGAGGCGTGGCAGCGCCAGCTGGTAGGCGAGAGGATCGGTGGTGCCATGGGGTGGGGTGAGGGCTCGCACGAGTTGCAGCATGATGCCGATGATGGCTAAGAATCCGAGCCACAAGTAGGGGGACCGCCAGTCCACAGGCATTCTTCGAAGAACGCCAGCGTATGTGGCGCCTTGCAGCCACAGCATGCGCCATCCAGCAAGGCACCATAAGCCGACGACAGCCCAGATAACGGACCGATACAAAGCGCCGACTAGGCCGAGAAACAGGACCAATAGAATGAGCGACCCAAGGCCGAGAGCAAAGCAGAACACAGCGGTTTCGGCACGATCGGAACGAGCGGCGCCGATGAAGCGCAGGATATACTGGCCCACACCGACTGCTCCACCCATCACCGCCATCGCCAACAGTATTTCGATCACAACCCGAACTCGACGATCTGCCCGACCAAATCGAAGAAACCATTGGACCTGAAAAAGTGGTAGAATGTTCCCAAGGCCCAGATCAGCAGCAGCACCTGAGTAACTCGGTCGCCAGTGCCCCCACCGGTACCTCCACCGGCTCCCCCAGTGGACGTCTCAGACACCGGCTGCTGTTTGGAGGCAGGCATCAGCGACTCACCCTGCGGCGGAGCCAGAGTTCAAGCATCATCAAAGCCCAGAGTTGCTGACTGAAATCCCGCCGACCCTGAAGGTGGTCGTCGACGACACGACGCACCGTCTGTGGCCGGAACCATCCCCGCTGTTGCAGCGAATGCACCGACAACAACTCCTCCATCCAGTCACGCAATGGTCCCTGCAACCAGGCATTGAGTGGAATCGAAAAGCCCTGTTTCGGGCGATCGATGATGTGCGCTGGTAGATACTTTCGTGCGATCCGGCGCAACAGAATCTTGCGCTCCCTCAGCGTCACCTTCCAGTGTCGCGGCACACCGGCCATGTACTCCACCAGCCGATGATCGAGCAGGGGCGAACGGACCTCCAGCGAACAGGCCATGCTCGCGCGATCGACCTTGACCAGGATGTCGTCGGGTAGATACGTGCCCTGATCGATCTGCATCAGATCTGTTGCCGCTGGCGCCGGTGCTCGTGGGTGCCGCCCACCGTCGAGGGTGGCGGCGAACTCTTCTGTGTATAATGCCTGCTTTTCCCCTTCGAGCAGGAAGAATGCCCAACTGGAGGATGGATCTTGTTCGAGAGCGGCGGAGAACTCGAGAAATCGGCGCAGACGTTTGCGCAGGCTGTGGCCATAATAGACACTCGGTTCGCGCAGCCCCGTCGCCAGAGAGTCAATGGCGCGCCGCGCCAGAGCCGGCGTCCATCGTTGGTACTTCTGTGCCCACAACCAGGCCGTGTAACGTCGGTATCCGCCGAAGACCTCGTCCCCACCGTCGCCACTGAGGGCGACGGTGACACTGCGCCTCGTCATGCGGGACAAGTGGAAGAGTGGGACCGCCGACGAGTCTGCAAATGGCTCGCCAAAATGGTCGAGTAGCTCAGGCATCAGGTCGCGCACGTCGTAGTTGACGATGTGCTCTTCATGACAAGTCCCCAAGGCCTCAGCTACTTGTCTGGCAAAACCCAGCTCGTTGAAGGAGCCCTCTTCGAAGCCGATCGCGAAGGTGCGCACCTTCCCTGCCTCACGACACATGTAGGCTGTGATCAGACTCGAATCGAGCCCACCGCTGAGGAAAGCCCCGAGGGGGACATCGGCGATGAGCCGGTCGCGGACGGCCTCGGCGAGGAGTGCATCCACTTCCTCTTCGAGTTGCGCGATCGGCAGGGCTCGGTCTTGAGGGCGAATCTCGGGAACCGACCAATAACTGGCCACCTTCATCTGCCCGTCCTGATAGACGGCGTATCCCCCTGCCGGCAGCTTGCGCACGGAACGCAAGGCGGTATGCGGCTGCGGCACGAAGAGGAAACTCAAATACATGTCGACAGCCCCCTCGTCGACCTGTGTCGGGATCGTCTCATCCTCGAGCACGACATTGAGTTCAGATCCGAAGGTCAGGGCGTCGTCGCTCAGGGCGTAGAACAGAGGTTTCTTTCCCAGTCGATCACGGGCCAGTACGAGGCGCTTGTTTCGTGTGTCCCACAAGGCGATGGCAAACATCCCTTGCAGGCGCCTGAAACTGTCGACATCCTCATCCTCGAAGAGGTGGAGGAGCACTTCTGTGTCGGAAGCTGTGGTGAAAGTATGCCCCTGTTGCTCAAGCTCCTGGCGTAGTTGGCGATAGTTGTAAATCTCGCCGTTGAATACGATCCAGAGACTGCCATCCTCATTCGTCATCGGCTGGTGTCCCCCCTCCAGATCGATGACTTTCAGCCGGCGCATACCGATGCCGGCAGGTGTGTCGAGATGCACCCCTTCGTCATCCGGACCTCGGTATACCATAGCTGCGCACATCCGTCGCACAAGGTCCTCGGACACGGGCCGCTCGTGATCCGCGTGGACTTTCCCTGCGATCCCGCACATTGCTCAGACCCCGAGAACGCCATCGTAGATTTGACGGGTGCGCGCCGCCGTGGCATCCCAGGTAAAATCACCCCCATCGATGCCTGCCCGTGCCGCGCTGCCCAGGCGCAAACGGAGGTCGCTGTCGGTGCTCAGTCGCCGCAAGGCATTGGCGAGAACACGACCATCCCCCGCCGGAACGAGCAGTCCATTGACACCCTCTTCAACCAGCTCCGGTGTGCCACCTACGGCAGTGGCAACTACAGGAAGGGCACAGGCCTGGGCCTCCAGCACGACGTTGGGACGGCCCTCGGAGAGACTGGGCAGAATGAAGATGTCCGCCGCTGACATCCACTGCGGGATCTCCCGTGCGGACCGACGACCGACGAAAAGAACACGTTCCTGCAAACCCTCGTCGCGAACTCGGCCTTCGAGGTCCTCTCGTAAGGGTCCGTCTCCAACGAGGACGCAGATGATGGGCAGATCGGCCAGCTGTATCAGGCCATCGAGCAGATGATCGAGGCCTTTGACCGGCACCAGGAGTCCGACATAAAGCGCGATCAGCCCCTGCTGAGGCAGACCACACGCCGCGCGCGACGCCGTGCGGTCCGCCGGATGGAAGCGTTCATCGACGCCGTTGGTGACAACATGCAATTGCCGCGGTCCCAAGCCGATTGTCCCGAGCTGTTGGGCGAGGTCTTCGCTGACGGCGAGCACCGCTGCCATGCGGCGGTAGATGAAGCGGTTGACCCCGGCACCCAGTCTGCTTTTCGACAGATGGAAATCGCTACCACGGACGGTGAGCACGACCGGTCGCCGAAACCACAGACTCACCAGATAACCGATAAGCCCGCTGATCGTCCACTGACAGTGCAGGAGCCTGGATTGGCGTGCCATATCGAGGGCTCGCAGCCAGAAGGCAGCAAGGAAGAAGGGTACCTGCAGCCGGGCAATCCAACTACCCCGAAGGTTCGTCGGCATGCCACCGCCATACGCCAGACGCTGCCACCGAGGGATGAAGTAGCGGAACCGACGGACCTGAATGCCGTCGATCTCCTCTCGTAGAGGCACGCCTCGGTCATGCGGTGCCAGCACCCCGACTCGCAACCCCTGGCGGTGTAAAGCGCGAGCCAACTCCAGCACAAAACTGCCAAAGAGGTCCCCTTCGAAACGAGGGAATCCCGTCGTCAGTAAACAGACATCGAAGTTCTGGCCAGGCGCCTCAGCCACCACCGCCTCCAGCGCCCTCGCCAGCCCCCGCTCTGTTTGAGGCCAGCAATTCGGCGATCAACTCCCCTTCCTGGCGCTCCATCTCCTCACCACTGTAAGACTGGATCGCCATGCGAGACCGGGCCCCCTGGCTGGCGACTAGATCTGGATCGGCGAGGAACTCCTCGAAGGCGGTAGCAAATCCGCGAGACCCACAATCGACGATACGCGCACAAGAACCACTCACCTCCGGTGCAGCCTCCCAGCGTGGCCGGTTGATGACGATCGGAAAGCCGAGGGCCATGGCCTCCATGACTGTCATCGAAATTCCCGGTTGCACAATATTCATGGCAAACAGATGATGACCTTCGAAAAGTTTCGGCAACTGTGCATTCAGTACCGCATCGACGAAGGTGACACGATCGCTTACCCCAGCGGCCTTCGCCGTCGCCTCGAGAGCACCACGCAACGGTCCGGTGCCAACGAGGGTTAGCCGGGCATCGATCGAACTCAATGCCTCGATCAGCGGCCGCTGATCCTTGCCGGCGAACTGACGACCGACATTGATGATGCGCAGCTGTTGGCCAGGCTGCAGGCGTGGCTGTAGATCCTGAAAGCGTTCCAGGTAGATGGAATTGTAGATCACCCGCACCTTGTCACGATGTCTGGAGTGGCGCAGAATTCTGCCAGCGGCCTCGTATTTCGGCACGAGACGGTCTGCATTCGCATAGACATACCGCTCCCAACCCAGGGCCTTCAATCCGAGCTGATAGGTAACAATCTTTGCGTACCCATCACCATAGGTCCAAAATCGACGATAGATGCTGATATCATCGTGAATGGAGACGAAGCTCGGGCGTCCGAGTCGCCGTGCGGCGCGAACAGCGAAATATCCTTGCAGGAAGGGGCCGTGACCGCGAATGATATCTGGTGCGATCTGCTGCAGTGTCTGTTCCGCACGTCGACGCAGTGTTAGCAGATTGTGCGGTCGGGGTTTGCCGATCGGATAGATTCGCAGCCGAGCCCTGCCTGCCATGGGCTGCACTTTTTCGGGTTCGATATCGTCGTCAGCCAGTGTCAGGACATGGACTTCATCAAAAATGTCACCCGGATTCCAATAGCGCTCCTTGATCTCCCCCTTTTCGTAGGCAATCCGTAAGCTGCCGTCCGCGATGACGCCATATTTCAGCAGCTGTTCAGTCACTTGCTCTCTTCCATATCGTACAACATCGCAAACAGCAGAAACTGCAGACCCATCATGATCATCAAGGCGCAGACCACGGAACGCGGACCACTGACGCCGATACCGGCAATCTGCTGGTAGATGAGAAAGCCGCCGTAGATCACACCCATTGGCAGAAACAGCAGGCCGAAGAAATAAAAGAAGAACAGCGGATGAAAGTCGCGGATCAGATAACGGGTGAACAATCGCCAGAAGAAATCCCGTACCAACATGCCCGACACCTTCACCAGATAGGGGAAGCCCTTGATCTGCGATTGACGCTCACCCTCCAGATAGATGGCACGCCGCGGCACATCGACGACACGCAGGCCGTAGGCATTCATGCGCACGAGAAAGTCCATGGGGTAACCATACCCCTTCCAGGCGATGTCCCAGTCCACCAGGTCGATGGCGCGTTTGCTGATCGCGGTGAATCCGTCGACGACATCGAAGATCTTGTAGTAACCGGAGGCCATCTTCGTCATGAAGCTGATCATCGCATTCGGCAGCATGCGCGTCATCGGCATGTCCTCGAGGCCATCATCGGGCATGAGGAACCGATTGCCCTTCGAATAATCGGCCGCACCGTCGACGATGGGGTCGAGCAACTGCGGAATCTGCTCCATCGGCATCTGGTGATCCCCCCCGGTGACGACGCAGATATCACAACCGGATTCACTGGCGCGTAGATACCCGGTGATAATGGCCTGACCGACGCCCTGGTTCTGCTCGTGACTGACGAGGACGATTCGCGGATCATTGACGGCGCGCTCGCCGATGATCTTTGCCGTGTCGTCCTGGCTGCAATCATTGACGACATAGACCACGTCGACGAAGTCGGGTATCGAGTCGAGTGTCGGGCCGATGAGCCGTTCCTCGTTATATGCCGGAATGGACAGGCCGATTTTCTGGTTTCGGTACACGGGATCCTTTACCGGGTTACGAGGTCCATGGCGATGCCGCCCTGGCGTAACGACTCCGTTCCTGCCTCGAGGATTCTGACCACACGGAGACCACTCTCCCCGTCCGTCAGCGGCCGTCGTTGTTCGCTGACACAATCGACGAAATCAATTTTTGGAATCAGCAGATCGCCGGCGCGCTGAGTCAGTTGGAATTTGCCGAAGGAATCGAACTCACCGAGGGAAGCGTACGCGGGGGCTCCGGCGACGGGCTCACGGTCGATACCCTTGTCGAAGACCTGGATTTTGGCCTCGGTGCTGGCATCGTCGTAGACGACCATCTTGCGGCTGCCGACGACGGTGGTACGACGCACTTTCCCAGGATCAAGCCAACTCACGTGGATGTGTACGGCTACGCCATCGTCAAATTCAAGATCGAGATAGACCACATCTTCCACACCCGCCTGCAGGTAGGTGTAGCCGCGGGCACAGACCCGCACCGGTTCTTTCTTCAACCAGCGCAGGGCGATGGAGATATCATGGGGCGCCAGATTCCACAGCGCATTCACATCACGTCGCACGACACCAAGGTTCAGCCGCTGTAAGTAGATGTAATAGATCTGCCCCGGGTCGCGTCGTGTGATGAGGTCGTCGACGTACTCCACGGCGGCATTGTATTCGAAGGTGTGCCCACCATGGGTACGAGCTCCTTCTGCGCCGCCAGTTCGATCAGCTGTTCGCATTCGGCGGTACTGCGTGCCAGCGGTTTCTCGACAAAGACCGATCGCCCCGACGCCAAAACCTGTCGTGCCAGTTCGAAGTGTGTGTCTGCCGGGGTCGCCAGGATGATGGCATCGATATCGCCACGTCCAAGCAACTCGGTGACGGAGTCGATCAGATCGATCGTTGGATAGAGGCGCCCCACTTCCTCTAACCTTCCCGACTCCCGATCGCATACAACCCGCAGATCGGCGCCTGGCAGAGCGGCGATGTTGCGTACCAGATTCGGTCCCCAGTAACCGAAACCAATCACGCCAACCCCAATCATGACTCCCCCTCATACCTTGCGTGCGCTGACGACGATACCCCGCCCAAGGGCGAATCGCGAAAACAGCTCATCGATCCGGAACAGACCGGCAACAGCCTCGACGAGTTGACGATTGCTGGCTGCTTTCGTGTCACTGCGCTGGTTACGTTGTTCGGCGTCCATCGATGCCGTGCGCCGTACCCAGGGGCCGAACAACAGGCGGTGATAGATCCGCCCCAATGGAAAGCCCCATGTACGGATATCATGAATGGCGAATCCCGCACCCTCGAGCAGGGCGACGAGTTCTTCACGGCGATAACGCTTCACATGTCCCGCCCAGACGTCGGCGTCGTCCCACAACTTCGGATTCAGTGGCACGCTGACGACCAGGGGTGCCTGACGCTTCAGGACACGGTGCAACTCCGCCACGGCGGCGACATCCCCGCCATCCTCGGGCAGTATATGTTCGAGGACCTCGCCGCAAACCGCACCATCGAAGACCCCGTCACCAAAAGGCATTTCTGTCACCGATCCCTGTTGCACCTGGACTCGACTCTCCGAGCCATAGCGGGCGGCCTTGTGATGTACCAGTTCGACAAACTCTTCAGAGTGCTCGATGGCATCTATACGGAAGCCTTCTTTTTGCAGATCCATCGCCAGGCTGCCGCTCCCACAACCGGCGTCAAGCACACGGCCGCTGTCAGGCATGAGAGCACACAATTGGCGCAACAACAGCCGCTCCCTGAACAGATGCACGGGACCACGGATTTCGCTCTGGCCCCAGGGTGTTGGCTGAATGGTATCCGTGCTCATGGATTCCCCGCTGTGGTATGTGATCGTTGCTGCAGAATCTGTGCCAGGGCGCCGCCGACCGCCGCCGGGCAACCATGGCGTCGGTAGACCTCGTGCCCCTCTCGTGCAAGGGACAAACGCAGTTCGTCATCATCACGCAGACTGCGCAGGGCGTCGGCCAGACCGGCGCCGTCTCCCGCCGAACACAACAGGGCGGAAACACCATCGGTAAAAATCTCTCGAATCGCCGGTGAGTCGCGGGTAATGATGGCACGTCCCACGGCAGCCGCATCATACACCTTGTAAGGAATCACTCTCGCCGCCTTTGCCGTCGTCCCGAATATACCCAGGCAGACGTGAGCGGCCTGGATGTGACTGACCAGATCATGGGGCGCCACCCAGTGGGAGATGAACTCGCACTGCAGATCGAGTTGACGCGCCCGCTCACGCAGTTGTGGATACATCTGACCATTGCCGATGAGGCAGAACTGGATGTCCTGCTCATCACGCAATTCCCCTGCGGCGTCGATGATGGCCTGGATACCGTGCAATGGCACATAGGTACCGAAAAACAACACCCGCAGCGGCTCTTCCCCCCGGGCTTCGGGTGGGTGAAATGGAAAGTCGCCGTCATCCTCTCCCACCAGCGAACGCTGAAAGCGGTCTGGCTCCAAAGAGAATAGCTCGCTGTAGTATCGGGCCTGTTCATGGGTGTCGACGAGCACCGTATCCGCCGCCAGAAAAGCGGACCGATCCAGCCGCCGGAGCAGACCAGCCAGCCAGCCGCCAGTGCGCACTCGCTCTCGATCGGAGACGAGGGTGTCGTATAGTGAGATGAAGGAGACCAGTGCCACCGGTTTGCCCTGTGCCAACCAGCGGGCCAGATGGGCGTCGAGGAACCCGGGGTAGCCAACGATGATCCAGTCCGGCGCTTGGGGCAAGCCGCGGAATTGCCGCCAGAGGGCCAGCCAGGCACGCACCAGACGCAGTCCCAGAGTCAGCAATCGCAGGGGATTGCGTGTCGCCAGCGCGCGGTGGACGAAGGGTCCCCAGGCCTCGGCACGGCACACATCCACTCTGTGACCCGCACGAGACAGACCCGTTTGCAGGACACGATTCACCGGATAACCGGCGCCGACGGTGTACGTACCGAAGAAACAGAACTTCACTGCTCAACTCACTCGTCTTCCGTGCGCTCGAAGCGCATCTGCGCGATCTGTTCCGCGAGCAGACCCATCATGAAGACGATGACGGATGTCGTAAACAGCAGCATCGACATGTTGGTGAAGCGATGTTCGGTCAGGAAGGTGAAGAGATAATATCCGAGTCCCATGAGGAACAGATAGAGGCTCACGGGAAGGAAGATCTTCATCGGCGAAAACAACATGCAGATCTTGGCGATCACGAGCAGGAACTTCGTACCATCCGAGAACAGCCTGATCTTGCTCTTTCCTGTTCGTTTGGCAACTGTGATCGGTTCGTATTTGACGCTGAATCCGGCACGCATCAGACACAAGGTGATGGTTGTGGGGTAGGAAAATCCATTTGGCAAAAGGGCGACGAAGCGACGGGCCACATCCCTCCGGATGGCGCGAAATCCTGACGTCAGGTCGTCGATACGGCGACCCGTGACATAGCTCGCCAGATAATTGTACAAACCATTGGCGAGATGACGATGCCAACCGGCCTGAGAACTCGCATCTCGGGCGCCGACGACCATGTCAAACTCGTCGCAGCCGCGAAAGATGCGCGCAATCATTTCAGGGTCATGTTGCCCATCGGCGTCCATGAACACACAGACCCGTCCCCGGGCATTGCGTATCCCCGTTTTGACCGCCGCGCCATTGCCCAGGTTGTACGGATGGCGAACCAGACATACCAACGGGCTGGCCCGTCGGGCAATCTCTCCGGTGCCATCGGTAGATCCATCATCGATAACGAGTACCTCAAAGGATCCACGCACTTGCTCGACCGACTGCAGACGTTCGCACAGACGCTCGAGCACGGCGCCGATCGATTCGGCCTCGTTGAAAGCAGGTATGACGACGGTCAGGTCCACGAAGCTCGATTCACCTTTCGGATTCGGGACCCGTTTCTTCTCTTTCGGAGCGGGTCCCTAATCGGCGCCTTGCGACGCCGAAAACAACGGCAACTGGCGGCGGATCTCGGCTTCCTCCTTCTGATGACAGGAGGGACACACCGAGATCAGGTGCTCGAGTTTGTTGGCTTCGACGTTGGAGCGAAACCGGCGAAACGGGATGCGATGGTGCACGTGCAAGCGGCCACCGAGTTGTTCCTCGGTAACACCGCAAGACTGGCACCGAAACTGGTCGCGTTCACGGGCGCGCCGCGCCTGCAACTCCCAGTTCGCTCCCCGTCGACGCCTTCCTCTCGCTTCGAGTCGGACCCCAAAGTCCGGTTCCGCCTCAACCCACGCCTGCCGACATTGCTCGTCGCAGTAGTGGAGGCGAACGTCGAGTTGCTGTACCCAGTCGGGTACGTTGACGCTACGCCCACAGTGTCGACATCGGACAGCAGACGAAGCAGAGATCGCCCTGTCAGATGGCAAGAAACCCCCATCGATGTCCGCCAACCCGGATAGGGGCAGACACAACTGGGATTCCCCCAGGTCTCGTCCACGGCTTGTGGCCATGGTTTGTCTCTCCAGTCGGGCCGCCAGCCAGAGCGAGAGGCTACAAATTTAGTTGTAGGGAGTAGCTGCTGCTTCCGGGTCCGTTAGCGATGGGACAGTCGCAGATCCAGCAATAAAAGAGAAGGGGTAAGCGGTGCTAATATACTGGAATTTCTGAGATTGTGTCAAGAACTGCATCGCTAGAATTCCTCCTGATCGGTGACCACGAAGTCGATGTCGATGGTATCTCGTACCGCCACTGCCTGAGAGATAACCTCGGCCTGCCGAGGGCGGTTGTCCCCGGGGCTGTTAAGGATGGCGACAGCCAGACCGTCGACGGTCTGGCTGTCGGAGGTGATCGTACGGACCGTCGCCCAGACCTCCGCTGTCGAAGTGCTGTCCTCGACCGATAAACGGGCGGGGTAAGCGGCCAGTTCTATGGTGAGTTCATTGTCGTCAGACGAGGGCGACGGAGAAAGCACACCCCGCGGCCAACAGCATCAACATCCCCAGACTTGCCATCCTTGAACTTGAACGCCCGCCCGCCCGCAACTGTTCTGGATTGCTTCAGTACGCGGCCTATGCAAAATCCGGCGGAATCCAAGGAAAGGTATGGGCCATCGAGGACAACAGATTCTTGACGACGTCGTCGAGAGCCGACTCGTGGACCTTTGCCAGTTCCGCCGCCGTGCGGCTGACGGTGATGTCGCGCTGATCGGCGGGCAACAGGCGCACCCGTTTGCGCAACTGTCCCTGAACGGAGATCTGCCCTGTAAAGGATTCCATATCCATGCGGTCTGCACGCGAGAACCACATGACCCGGTAGCGAAGACCGACTTCGACCTCGGTCTCGGGCAGTTCGAAGATGAAGGGTATACGCACGCCGGCAAAGCGGTCGGTCTCGTACCGAGAGACAGTTCCAGTAACCACCACATCGACGCCGATAAGACGGGCCAGCTCGATTGACCCTGTGGGAGTCAGGGCCCCTTTTTTCGAATCCCCGAATAACAACTCAGATCGACGACCTCCAGTCGTGCGGTTCGAGTCTTGTGCGAATCTTGTCCACCAGCCGTCGTCCCGCGTGATACTCTTCAAAACCGGCGAAATCGACTACGGCGATGCGCAGTACCGGGTCACCAGAGCCGTACTTGTTGAATCCCCCGGCGGAATCGGTAAGGAAAGGAATCACCATGCTGACATCGAGACTCGGGCGAAAACCGTAGGCGATCGAGTAGTGCCCGGTATAGATACTACCCTCCCCCAATTCCGGCACCACCGCGCTGTGAGATCGGTTCACCGGCAAGCGCAGCAACTCCAGATCCTGGGCCTCAACGGCGGTGACGGCGATACATGCCGGAGACAGTGATTTCCTTATCATCTGCGATCCGGTCGCATTCTTAGGTTGCGAAACGCCGGCGGTAGCTGGTATTCGAGTTAAACTTGCTGGTACATGACCTCCGTGGATCGTTGAAGTGATCACTACTGGTGTTTCGTCATTGTACCGATACAGCGTGCTGGGGAACTGGGGATCCCGTACGCACGAAGTGACCGGGTTCCTTAGTCCTGGATTATCGGCACTCAAAGTGTGAACTTCAGGACTACTTTCCGGGCAACACCC
>Ga0310125_10001441_pt1 | contig 12018 bp, 7 predicted proteins | sample CB11b_Tmax_Bot8__FD_203508 | JGI IMG/M metagenome (GOLD analysis project Ga0310125, IMG submission 203508) | Marine microbial communities from Western Arctic Ocean, Canada - CB11b_Tmax_Bot8 | ecosystem: Environmental > Aquatic > Marine > Oceanic | place: Canada: Western Arctic Ocean | collected... | reverse complement strand
CCCAGATGCCATGGCAGCCACACTTTTACATAATCCTGAACTCGCCAGTTTTGCATGGGAACTGCGATCTGCTGAAGCGCGTATACTCCAAGCCGGACTACCCCCCAACCCGAAAACTGCAATCGAGATGGAAAATTTTTGGGGAGGCGGCGAACTGACCGGCACTGACAGCGCCGAGATAACCTTCGGAATCAGCCAGAGCTTTCTTCCCGACCGAACAATTGAAACGCGGACCCGGCTTGCTTCACTTGACCATGAACTTTCTGGTTTTGATTACGAGACAACTCGTGTCAATATTCTTACCGATGTCACAACCCAATTCATTCATCTCCTTCGAGCGCAAAGACAGGTCACGCTTGCCAAGCGTGCGCATGAACTTGCGATGGATGTCTTTGACGTGGTTACCAGGCGAGTTCAGGCAGGCGACCTATCGCCGGTTGAGCAAAGCCGCTCCCAAATCACTGTTTCAACAACCGGCCTGGGCCTCAAGCAGGCACACAGCATGTTAGAGGAGACCCGTATCCGACTTGCTGCCTTCTGGAATTCAACCAGCCCGACATTCGATCTTGCCCAAGGTGATCTTGACGGGGTAGCACCAACCCTGCCAACCGCTGACGCAATTATCCAGCTCATAAGCAGCAATCCGGAGATTGCGAGATGGGCGGTCGAAATATCCAAACGCCAAACAGTTCTTGAACTGGCCCGGCTTGATGCCCTGCCCGCCATTACAATCGAAGGTGGCCTTCGGCATTTTAATGACACAGATGACAACGCCTTTGCCGTTGGACTCTCTCTGCCCCTGCCCCTTTTCGACCAAAACCAGGGCAGGCGCCTCGAAGCCATGCACAATATCAGAAAAGCCCGTCATGAGTACCGGACAGAAGAACTGCGGGTACACATAACACTTGCCGCAGACTATCAAACGCTCCTGGCATCGCATGCAACGGTCATGACCCTCAGGAATAATATTCTTCCCAATGCCCGAACTGTATTTGAAGCCACCAAGATGGCCTTCGAGGAAGGGAAGCTAGGCCATCTCGACATCCTGGACGCACAACGCACACTTATTCAGCTAGAGGCCAGTTACCTTGACGCGCTTTGCATGTTCCATATCTCCGTGTCCAGGATTGAACGGCTCATAGCACAACCCTTGGATGACATTCCATGCTCTCAACCATACGGACAACTTCCATGACCACAAGATGGCCAATACACAGCTTGCACCGACCCCTTTTAATGTTCCCTTTCCTTGGCCTTGGCCTATTCCTTGGCGGCTGCGATGACCACGCGACGCACAACACCCACCAGGACATTCATGAAGGACACTCAGATCACCAGGGCCACGGTCATGCGGACCATGACCAACCCGACCATCACGATGCCCACATTGACGACGGAGAGGACCATGATGAACACGGTCATGAAAACACTCTTCGCATCGGGCATTTGGAACAGCAGGAACTGGATATCGAAATTGCTACCGCCGGGTCGGGCAACCTTACCTTCAATATCAACCTTTCCGGCGAGTTCGTCCTAAATCCGAATAACGTCGCCCACATTGTCCCGAGAGTTTCGGGCGCTACCCGAAGTGTTCATAAAAGTGTTGGTGACCGGGTTGAAAAAGGCACCCTCCTTGCAGTCCTGGACAGCCGTGAACTTGCACAAACCAAGGCGCATTTCCTGGCGTCTTTATCCAAGGAACGAATCGCACAGGCCAACTTCAATCGAGAGGACAAGCTATGGAAAGCCCGGATCAGCTCTGAACGAACTTTTCTCGATACAAAACAAAGTCTCGAGGAAGTGAAAATTGCCCTTACCCTGGCAGAACGCGAGCTTCATGCCCTGGGGCTTTCCGAAGCGGAAGTGGCAAGCCTTCCAACTGAACCAGAAGTCCAACATACCCGCTACCAACTCCTCTCACCCATCAGCGGAACGGTCATCGAACGACATGTTGTCCGGGGTGAGGTCGTCAAAGAGGACACCAATGACCCCGTCTTCGTGATCGCAGACCTCACCAGTATCTGGCTGAATCTCACGGTTCACACCACTCACCTGGACCAGATCAGGCCTGGACAAAAGGTCATGGTTGCACTTGCGAATCAGTCGAAGCCGCTCACTGCCACCATTGACTACATCACCCCGCTTATCGACCAATCAACACGCACGGCAACCGCCCGCGTGGTGCTCCCGAACCCAAACGGCACACTTCGACCTGGTAGTTTTGTTACCGCGCGACTGGCTTCAGATCCTGTTGCTGCGAAAATCATGGTTCCAACAACCGCGATTCACACCATAGACGAGAAGCCCACGGTCTTCCTCCAAAACGACCATGGCTTCATGCCGGTTACCGTGAAACTCGGCGCCGCCAGTGAAACCCACACCGAGATCCTTTCCGGACTGAAAGCCGGCGATTTATATGTTGCCCACGGAGGCTTTGTTCTCAAATCAGAAACGATGAAATCTGAACTTGAACATGCAGGTCATGCCCACTGATGAAAGATGACTCATGATTGATCGCATCATTGATTTTAGTCTTCGAAACAAGCTGCACGCTGTCGTCCTGGCCGTAATCGTCATGATCGCCGGCTACTATGCGTACCGCAGCCTTCCAATCGATGCCTTCCCAGATGTTTCCCCGAACCTTGTACAGGTCTTCACCATCACCGAGGGACTTGCTCCCGAAGAGATCGAGCAGTACGTCACCTACCCGATTGAAACGGCGATGGTTGGCCTCCCGGGCATCACCCACATACGCAGCATCTCAAACTTTGGGCTCTCAGTCGTCAATATCTACTTCAAAGACGACATGGACATCTACTTCACGCGGACGCTGGTTAACGAAAGACTCCAGCTGGCACGCGAGCAGATACCCCATGGGTTCGGTGAACCGGAAATGGGGCCGATCGCAACGGGCATGGGCCTCATCTTGTATTACTATCTCGAGGACACGACCGGCACCTATACGCTCGAAGACCTTCGGACCATTCACGATTGGATCGTCAAGGTCCAACTTCAAACCGTTCCCGGAGTAACCGAGGTCCTGGGCATCGGGGGATACGAAAAGCAGTTCCAGGTAGACATCGACCCCCAGGCATTATTGCGTTACGACCTTTCACTACACGAAGTCATTGAACGCATTGACAAGAACAATATCAGCGTTGGCGCGCAGTACCTGACAATCAATGCTGAAGAATATGTTGTTCGCTCAGAGGGGCTAGCACATGGCGTAGATGACTTGGCCAACATTGTCGTCAAAACATCCAATGGGCGACCGGTGTATCTACGTGACATCTCTGAAATCAAGATCGGCGGTGCGATCCGGCGCGGACTCCAGACCTTAAATGGCGAAAAGGAGGTCGTCGCCGGCATGGTCGTGCAACTCTACGGCACGAACGCATCAACCGTCATCAGCCGAGTTGAGGAAAAGGTTAAGGACGTACAGAAGGCACTTCCACACGGCATCCGCATTGTCCCCTACTACCAGCAAAGCGAACTGGTCCAGGCTTCGGTTGCCACGGTTCGCAATGCATTGCTTCAAGGAATTGGACTGGTGGCACTGGTGCTACTGGTCTTCATGGGTTCCCTCCGTCCTGCAATCGTCGTCGCGCTTTCCATTCCATTTTCAGTTCTCTTCGCAACACTCGCCATGGGATACATGGGAATGTCCGCCAATCTCATGTCACTGGGTGGACTCGCCATTGCGATCGGCATGATGGTCGATGGCGCTATTGTCATGGTTGAGAACATCGATCGCTTATTACGAATATCAGACGAAAAGGAATCGCGAATCAAAATCGTGGCACGAGCCGCCCATGAAGTGGGCCGTCCCATCGTTTTTGCGATCGGCATCATTGTCATTGTCTTCCTGCCGTTAATGACGCTGCAAGGGGTTGAAGGAAAAATGTTCCGGCCCCTGGCTTACACCGTGGCGCTTGCAATGTTCGGGTCACTCATGTTTGCCATTTTTGCCGCCCCGGTTTTTGCTGATCTCTTGATGCGCCGAGCCCGTCCACACGCATCTGTGCCTGGTACGTCACAGGAAAATTTACTTCTCCGAATGTTGCTTGCAGCCTACCGCCCGCTCATCGGCACCTTCATCAGGTACCGGGCACTTGCGGTGGGATTGGCAGTCATCATGCTCGCGGCCGGCGTCGTGATTGGCCCCCGCCTGGGAAGCGAATTTACACCCCGGCTCAATGAAGGTGACCTGATTGTAAATCTCACCATGGCGCCATCCATCTCGCTCGAAGAGACAGCCCGCCTCACAATGCTTGTCGAACGTCGCCTCATGCAGATTGACGAAATCCAGTCGGTGGTCAGTCGTATCGGACGGGGGGAAGTCGGGGCCCACGCCGACCCCATCAACGTCGTACATGCACTGGTGGTCCTCAAGCCGAAGGAGCAATGGACACCAAACACGAACCAGGCAGACATCGAATCGACAATTCGCGCCAAGCTCCATGGCATGCCCGGAGTATTTGTCAACCTTACCCAACCGATCCAACTCAATATTGATGAACTGGTCGGCGGCGTAAAAGCACAACTCGCCGTGAAACTCTTCGGTGAAGACTTGGACATGCTCAAGGCCAAGGCCGACGAAATTGGCAGCGTGCTCCAAGCACTTCCCGGCGCAAAGGATATCCAGACCGATCAGGTCATTGGCACCCCCCAACTACTGATCCACCCAAATCGAGAAGCGCTGGCACGTTATGGAATCAACATGGCCACGGTGCAGGAAACCATTCGCGTAGCCATTGGAGGTGTCGTTGCCGGCCAGGTCTTCGATGGTATTCGACGCTTTGATATCTACGTCCGCTACCAGGAACCTTACCGAGCCAACCCGCAGGACGTGGGATCACTGCTCATTACTTCACCTGATGGACAGCGGGTGCCACTTACTAATTTATCCACCATCAGAACGTTGGTCGGGCCTCGGCAGATTACCCGGGAAAACAACCAGCGATTCATCACCATCCAGGCCAATGTTGTCGGGCGAGATATTGGCGGATTTGTCACGGATGCACAAAAGGCGATTGATACAAAGATCACACTTCCGCCTGGCTATACCCTCACATGGGGCGGTCAGTTCGAACTGGCTCAGCGAGCCAATCAACGACTCATGGTCGTCATTCCAGTTACTCTCGGGCTGATTTGCCTGCTTCTGTATTCGAGTTTCAACTCAATAAAAAACACATTCCTGATTCTCTTGAACATACCACTGGCACTGGTGGGCGGAGTAATCAGCCTGTGGCTACTGGGTGAGAACCTGTCAGTCCCGGCGTCCGTGGGTTTCATCGCCCTGTTTGGCATTGCCCTGGAAAACGGCATGGTACTGGTCGCCTACCTGAACCAACTGGTCCAGGAGGGAAGGACTATAGACGAGGCGTCAGCCGAAGGGGCATCCGTTCGCGTACGTCCTGTTTTGATGACAGCCCTGACAACCGCCCTGGGATTGTTCCCCCTATTACTAGCCACGGGCACCGGAAGTGAAGTACAACGCCCGCTCGCCACCGTGGTCGTGGGCGGACTGATCACCTCAACAGTCCTCACACTGCTTGTACTGCCAGCTCTCTATAAATGGTTTTCAGGCCCAGGCTCCAGTCCACCCCATGGCAATGTGGATGCGTAGAATCAAGCCCGTAGCCGTGAAGGCTGCTTTTGGCCTCACCCCTTCTCCAGGTAGAGTAACTGCCTGCACAGTTTCCGACGTCTATCCAAGTAGGTGCAACTGTTAAAATAGAAGGTAACGCTCCGTCCCGGGCTGGCATCATGGACCTTCAAAGGTCATACACTTTTGCAACGAACGCGGATAAAGCCAACGAAAACAGCTTTGATTACTGAACAGCAGATCCAAACCTTCGAACAAGATGGCGCCGTCACCATCGACACACCCTTGACTGACCGACAACTGGCAGCCGCATTAGATCTAACAGACCGCCTGTTACCACTCGCTGAACCAAGAGATGGCCAACGGATGCGATATCGGGTGGGAAAAAACAGCCTGCTTGCCCCACCGTTCGTCCAAATTATTGAACATCCGTTTTTCGAGCAGGTCACCAACCGGCTGCTCCATACGGATCGTGCCGTTGTTATTGGTTCAGCCGTTGGCAAGACCCATCCCGAACCCGGGGCCAAGTTCAAGGTCAGTGAACACACTGACATCACCTATAGCATGGCTGACATGACATCTGTTCCCCGGCGAATGGATATCAGCTACTTCCTGTGGCTTTCAGACGTGGATGAAAAATGCGCACCTCTTATCTACCGGCCCGGAAGTCATCGGCTGATCGCCCAGCACATGGGTGAGCTGCCCCGCTATGTTCACGTGCCATTCGAGCCCGATGATTATTGCAATGTCACTGACATTCACACCCTGCCCGTCATATCCGCCACCCATCGGGAGCATTGGCCTGACCTGGAATACCCCCAGCCAGTTCCTTGTATCGCCCGGGCTGGCCAGGCAACCATCATCAACCAGGCAGCGATCCATACCGCCTCAACCAACCGGGGAAAGACCTCCCGGAAAACCTTTATTATTAGTTTCAGACCCCATGATATTGTAATCGGAAAAAAGAAAACCAGGCTCGAAAAACGAAGACAATATCTTCGCAACCTGAAACACCAATTGTCACCAGACCGGCGACACCTTATTCCAGATGATGTGTAAACAGCGGAGCGAAAACGGCGAACCTTACCTGGGTCGCAACCAAAAAGACAGCCCTTGACGGCTGCCTTTTGTACATGGCACAGTAACTTTACGACCCACCTTCGCGAAGCCGCCGTGCTTCTTCCCTGGCCCGACGTTCCCGGTCTTCAAATTCCTTTATTTGCTTTGCACGATGAATGGCATCCTCCTGTTCCTTGCGCAAACGCGCCAGCTCGGCTTCTGCCGCCTCCGCCTTCTGGCGGGCAGCCAGCACTTGCGGGTCATCCACCGATTTTCCGAAGGAGATCAGCTGACGCCTTTTTGTTTCAGCTTTCTGCTTGCGTTCCTGGGCGCGCTCGATCGCCTGCTGCCGCGCAGCAGCCTGATCCTTGTCATCTGCGCCGCCAAGAAGGCCGCCGATCAGTGCCCCGGACGCAGCTCCAATGGCTGCGCCCTTACCGTCTTTATCAGACTGGTGGCCAATGATCCATCCGGCAATTGCACCTGTTGCAGCACCCGTAGCAGTCCCACGTTGGGCGTTTGGGCCCATGCTCTGGCAGCCACTGAGTACGAGAATGACGAGTAAAACGGGAACCGGGGTGTGTATTGTTTTCATTGACGAATTATATGCAGATAAATCGGTAATGTTAAGCCCACGTTCCATGCTGCACCGGCACCGGTTGTTTCCTTTTTTCACCAACTAGCTTCAGAATTTCCGAAGAGCATCCACCATGTCTTTTCACAGCAACATATTTCCATACGACCCAAGATCCTCACAAGACAGACAGACAGACAGCGAACAAGCGCCCATGACCTTATCCATCTACAAATCCCAGTGAATACTAATCCGAAGCCGAGGATCCCCGCCGCTGTATCTCCGTGTCGATCATGGCGAGTTTCTTCTTCCCGTTCTCGAGGGCAGATGATCTCTCCATAAGATTACCGATCCCAAAATCACCGAGAATGGCAAAGGCGTCGCGATGATCAAACCCCGTATTCTCAACCTCATCAATAAAAGACTGCACCCGGGCACGCTCTTGATATAGCCCCTCTATAGTCATCGACGACAGATCAGTTGCAACATAGACTCTGCCGTATCGTTTGGTTGCACAACCACTCAATGCCACCACCGCAGACAAGAAGACAATGCTCCACATGATTCTCATTGTTGTTCCCTTCAATGTGATGTGACTCGCAAACATATGAAACCTTCGAAAGAAGAAGCCGTAGCCTTAACAGAAATGACAACCACTGTTTTACCAGAAGAGATGGCAATATACCAGACAATCCGTGCCGCAGGCCACGACTCTAATTTACTCCATGCCAGCAGGTGGAAAACGACATGCATGACCGACGAACAGCGGGCTCAAACACCAGGACAAAACAACCGCCCCTGCGATTGGGGGGATTGCCCAGTCGCACTGATGTTGCTGCTTGTGGCCATCTTGACTGGAGGGTGCGGAAGCACGGAAATACAGACGGCGGACGATATCGTCGCAGCACTCGAGAAAGAAGGGATCAAGTACATAACTGTCGAACCGGCCGACATGTCGCAACTCAAGAAAGTCACCATAGACGAGGCCGTGGTGATGACCCACGACTCACTGCATGTCGAGATATTGAGAATTGAACGCGATAAACACTTTAAAATATTCGCGGGGATGGGGATTTTTTTGGCTGTAGCAGAAACCAAAGCAGGGAAAACTTTTGCCGGCAGACCGGACATATTCGCCAGCCAGCCGTTTATTATCATCGTTCGCCAAGAACCCGAGAAGGGGCAGGTGAGAGCAGCCTTAAAGAAGATTTTCCCGCCAAACAAGGCACACAAATGAGTCTCGGCAGGTAGATGGGTAACCGACCGGCGACACCTTATCCCAGGCGATGTGTAAATAGCGGAGCGGGAACGGCGATCCTTGCGCAGATCATGAAACCAAAGACAACCTTTCACCCTTGACGGCCGCCTTTTGTGAAAAGTACAGTAACTTTACGAACCACCTTCGCGAAGACGACGCGCTTCCTCCCTGGCCCGACGTTCCCGTTCTTCAAATTCCTGTATTTTCTTTGCACGTTGAATCGCATCCTCCTGCTCCTTGCGCAAACGGGCCAGCTCAGCTTCTGCCGCCTCCGCCTTCTGGCGGGCAGCCAGCACTTGCGGATCATCCACCGATTTGCCGAAAGAGATCAGCTGACGCCTTTTTGTTTCCGCTTCCTGCTTGCGTTCCCGGGCTCGCTCAATCGCCTGCTGCCGCGCAGCAGCCTGATCCTTGTCATCTGCACCGCCAAGAAGCCCGCCAATCAGTGCTCCGGACGCAGCCCCAATGGCTGCACCTTTACCATCTTCATCCGACTGGTGGCCAATGATCCATCCGGCAATCGCACCTGTTGCAGCACCCGTAGCAGTCCCACGCTGAGCGTTTGGACCCATGCTTTGGCAGCCACAGAGTAGGAGAATGACCAGTAAAACGGGAATAGGGGTGTGTATTGTTTTCATGGACGAATTATATGCAGCTAAATTTGTGATGTTAACCCCACGTGCCATAGTGCTCCGGCCAACGCCTCGCCAAACCCTAACCATGGAACTTCACTCACCATGTAAATAGTCGATTTTCAATCATCTTTTCCCGCTATTAAACTGGGCAATTATGCTTGCCGGCATCCAGCAATGCCAGGAACCATGACCCCTTACCCTGCACAGGTTCACCGTACAGGCAAGGGTCCCTGATCCTTGAGCTGCACATCAAACACAGGCCATGACTATTCCGGAGATTCCAGTGGAAACCAACACAGTGAATAAATCCACACAAAGTGGTGGGATCAAAAACCCGCTTATCGGCGACTGCCTCTCAACTAGGATCGCAGCCTGCGTCTTGATGATATGGACCGCCACACCAACACCTGTCACAGGCAAACCGGCCCAGCAAGGCTCAGCTCCAAAGGTTTTATTCGCCACACAAGGTCGTGCGTCAATGGATGTCGTGGTGGCAGCGGGTGCGTCGGAAAGGGTAAGGGAACATGCCCGGACCCTGTCGGACTACCTATCGCGCATAACAGGTGCCCAATTTCACGTCACCACGGGTGATGGCCAAACGGGCATCGCCGTTGGGCTGGCAACCGACTTTCCTGCTCTTGGCGCCGAACAATACATGACACCGCCAAGCCCATTCGACGGTGACCGCTACCTGCTGCGGACGCATACCCATGGCCTGCATGTTATTGGCAAAACCCCCATCGCCGTGTCCCATGGCGTTTGGGACTTACTCTACGAGCTTGGGTACAGGCATTACATGATCGGCGATGCTTGGGAAATCATTCCCACCCACCGGGAGTTGTCATACGCCGTTGATCGCCGAGAAATCCCAGACTATCGCATCCGCCAAATCACACGCGGTGCCCGCTGGGTACACTGGCCCCTCACGCCTCAGACTCGGGATTGGCTCGTCCATAACCGCCTGCTGAGCCCCAACCACCTCGTCCTCAAACATATTTATCAATCAATCATCCATGATAACCAAGCGGCATTTGATACCAACCCGCAATACCTAGCACTCCACGATGGCCAGCGCCAGGGAAATAAGTTCTGCATCTCGAATAAGGACCTGCGTCAACTGGTTACGGATTGGGCTATCAACTATTTTGCACGCAACTCCCAAGCGAATCACCTTTCACTGGAGCCGTCAGATGGCGGTGGGTGGTGCCAATGCGACAGATGCAAAGCGATGGGATCCGTGACTGACCAAGTCCTTGCGCTTACCAACCAGGTTACACAAGCCGTCAGCAACCGGTTCGGGCCTCGACACATTATACTTCTTGCCTACAATCAACATGGTGCTCCACCAACGCTGCGTGTTCACCCAAATATCCTTGTACACGTGGCGACCTCCTGGCTATATGGGTATAAACCGGACGACCTGCTGCATGCATGGAGTTCCCAAGGGGCGAAGACGCTGGGTATTTACGAATACCCTGACGAGTTCAACCGCACCCACAACCTTCCAGCCCGAGCGAGGATCGCCAGTCCGGATTACCTAAAAAACACGCTTGGAACCTGGCATCAGCGCGGAGCCATGTTTTACTATGGGGACGCGGCCTACAGTATTGGCGCCAATGGGCTGGGACTGTACCTCGCATCCCAAATACTTTGGGACACCGAAAAGGTCGACCATGTTGATGTGCTGGTCGACGACTTCCTGAACAATGCGTTCACAGACGAAAAAACGCCCATGAGGCGGTTCTTCGAAGTGCTCGAAACCACCCCGACACATGCCGCCCGCGACGTTGCCGACTACCAGTTCGAACATGATGCCATCGCCGAGAACAACCGCATGGGTGTCATGTTCAAGGCACTACGTGATGCCTTCTCATTGACATCCACCAATGCCGTTCGCAACCGCTTAAACCAGCTGTTGCTGTACACACGTTACGTCGAGCTCAGTACAGAAGTCCTGCGCAACGAGGGAGCGCCCTGCCCCAAGGCGGTCAATCAACTCACCGAGTTTGTCTATCGAATCCGAAAGCTACCAGTCATCAGCGCGTACTGGTACTTACGAGAAGCAGCCAGTGCAAATGACCCCGCCCCACGGATCGATGTTCGATCAATCCTCATGGGTGACGAGCCTTTTACACAACAGGAACTGGGCGCCATGCTCGAAGCAGGCGTTCGCCGATGGTCAAATTAACTGCCTGCTTGCTCCGCCACAAAAATTCGATTTGGATTAAGGAAAACCCTTAACGTCGCCTGCACCCGGCCAACAGCATGCCCATTACAACAAGCGACAATGTTGCCGGTTCAGGCACCAAGGCCAACCCGGTAACCGTTGCATGGCCGGCTGACCAGTTGGCTCCAAGGACGCCAAGGTCAGCAACATCGACAAGCCCATCACCATTAAAGTCACCGTCAGACTCGGTCATACCAGACTGGTTGAAATTTGCGCCCAGGATCCCAAGGTCCGCCACATCGACAAGGCCATCACCATTTGCATCTCCGCCAAGCAGGAGTTCCACCACTCGCAATTCCCCCCCCACCAGCAGATCCGAATGATCCCAGCCAAGACCCGATGAGAGCGAAGGCAGGTTTATCGTGGCAAACCCTCCTGACAGCGAACCGTAATCCAGAAGATCAAACATATCATCAGCACTTGGCGAGAATCCATCGATCAAGACGACTTCAAGGGTGCCGTCCAGATCAACCATGTCCGTCACATGCACCTGGTCATACTGGGTACCTGCCGTGGTGCCCCCCAGTTCCATCAGCAAGGTGCCCCCGGCTGCCTGGGTATAGCTACCATTGATCGATGCCGTCGCCGGCGAGGCACCGGGCGAAAAGGTTCCTGCCGTGACCTCCAGATCTCCAGTTAGGCTGACAACACTTAACG
>Ga0310125_10001440_pt1 | contig 12026 bp, 9 predicted proteins | sample CB11b_Tmax_Bot8__FD_203508 | JGI IMG/M metagenome (GOLD analysis project Ga0310125, IMG submission 203508) | Marine microbial communities from Western Arctic Ocean, Canada - CB11b_Tmax_Bot8 | ecosystem: Environmental > Aquatic > Marine > Oceanic | place: Canada: Western Arctic Ocean | collected... | reverse complement strand
CTCTCATCTTGGGAAAACCCTTCGGTTTCTTACGAGCACCGATATTCGGTACGTTCTGGCTGAAGGGGTCAAGGGGCCCGGCTCATTGCTACTGGCACCCAAGGGATTGTCGCCGTTTTACTATAAGTCCCGTGTGGCTGAACTGCTCAACGAAATTACCATTCAGGACCCAGTGCAAGGACAGGATGGTTTGATCGGTTTCTTTAGGGATGATCATGGCGGCCAGTATTTCATGATCGTCAATCTTCGTCACGGAGAAGATGTAACCGCCGATCAGGCAGGCATGGTCCTGACGTTGCAATTTGCGCCCTCGGTGACAAAGGTTGCGCGGTTGTCGAGAAAAACCGGTGTGCCGAAGGAAATACTTGTGCCTAAAAACGGTCGGATCCAAATTACACTTCCCGGGGGGACCGGCGACCTTTTTAAATTCGGTGACGCCACCTTTGTGGGGCTGGGTAACCCGGACTCATCGGGTCGTAGTGCAAGCATCTCTGATCGTCCTATGGCACGGGAGAAATGAATGGGCAACGGGGTGGAATCTTGAAGAAAAAAATGGTGGGATGTTGGCCGGGTATAACCGTCATGGAGACTGAAGTCACCATCAGTTATTAAACAAAGAAACACTACATGGCTTTCACCAATTGCCTGCTTTGGGTGTCTGTGCTTGTGGCAATTCTTGGTGCTTATTCTGCCAGCCTCAAGATCAATATGTCTTTCCTATTCTTACATAAATCGATGTTTGGGGGCCTGCGGTCGAGTATTCACATTTATTGAAAACCAGTATATACGAGGGTATAATTACGATCCACGTCACGAGAAGACGAGGTTAAGCATTTCGCACTGGAATGGAGTATTGGAAGCAGTTGCGTAGTACACAACAATCAGGACGGGAGATGCCCATGTCATTTCCGGCAATACTGAAGCGACCATGTTTTTTGGTAATGGTGGTGTTTGTACTCACGATGGCTGCGCCGGTATTTTCGGAAATCGTGTCTTTTCAGCAGGGGACCAATGGCTATGACAGGGGCCAGGACACGGCAATTCGGTGGGCATATTCGGTTAATTTCGGGGACACATCTGAAATTGATCACATCCACCCCGGTGATAATGGTGCATATGAGATGAGAAACACCAATGGTGGTCGTTCAGCAATTCTCGAAGTGGGCAATTTTTACCAGCGAGATTTGGGGGCAGTGGGTGGGGGTATTTCCAGCCCGGAAGCCGGACCGACATACCGATATTCAAGGATGATGATCAGGTTCCGTGATGTCTTAGGGACCGCGTCGGGCCAGGTGTCACCTGATTCTCCGATCAAGAAGGCTACATTGAAGTTGTATAACACACATGATCTTGGTGCTTTGGCCACGGCGGGTGGCGGAGCATATTCCGATCCAACGGCTGGCCCAATGGGCACCCAGTATCCTAATCCCCAAGCCGAACCCAAATTGAATGAAGGGAAAATATCAATCTTTCCGCTTATGACCCCAATCAAATACGGCAAGTCAGATGGTGCTGCAGCTAAAGGTGAGGTCACCGCTGAATGGAAGAGACGCGAGCGTGAACTGTGGTCCACTATTATCAATAAAGGGCTGTGGGAAGATAAAAACAATCCCCTCATCGCGCAGTTTCTAGGGCCCCGGGAACTCAATGACCCGTATGTGGGTCAGCAGGTAGATGTTCCATACGACAATACAGTGACCCCCGGAGTGACTGGGGAATACGATGCCAGTCACCCAGGTGCTGTCGAAGTTTTCCAGGATGCAACAGAGGAGTTCAAGGAATTTGATGTGACCGGATTGATCGACTTCATCACCGGAGACGGGGTATTTCTGACGGTGTTGATACCCGATGAAAGTGAGTTGCCATCCATGGCAAGGAACTTTGGTAACGCCTACCGCTCCAATGATTACGGAGATGTGTACAACAGGGATGGCGACTTGGTTTCCAGTGCTTCTGCTGAGGACATCGCAACACGTCCGATACTCGTGATCGAACTTGGGGATTCGGTGATGCCAGGGGATGCCAACGGTGATGGTATTGTGGATGTGGCTGACCTGGGAGTATTGGGCGCAAATTTCGGTGGCACGAATGCGGTGTCGACAGATGGTGATTTCAATGGTGATGGCGTCATTGATGTGGCTGATCTTGGCATCCTTGGGGCCAACTGGACCGCAGGCCAGGAAGCCGGCGCCATGGCTCCTTTAGTACCCGAACCTGCAACCCTGTCCCTTCTTGCGATGAGTGTGCTGTTGGTTGGCTGCAGGCGGCGTTAAGGCCCGGGTGCAATGTCAATGCGAGTATTGAACAACAGACCAAGATGACACGCACCTGTCCGGCATCCGGTCTGCAATAAACAAAAAAGTGTGTGGAGTCGGGAGATCCGGCCTTTTTATTTCATGGCCCCAAATTTTATCCGTTGTGACCTAGGCCGGGAAAATCACACCCAACTGTTGTGCCCACTCGGTTAGTTTCTGTTGCACATCACTTTCCAATGGAATGCCGTTGGCCTCCCATTCACGTTTGGTCTGTGCCATTCGTTCACCGGGTATTCGGATCTGGTTGGTACCGTCAGCTAACGGGTTGTCTTTGAGATCGGCGATAAAGTCCATCATGCGCGCTTCAAACTGGGAAACGGGCATGAATGCCTTGATGTCAATTGCCAGGCAACAATGACTGACGGCATTGTTCTTGTCGGTCGGATCCTTCTGGCCACGTGGTGTAATCTGGCTAAGAAACGCAGCGCCACCTAAGACACCAGTTAAAATCTCAACCAAAATTGCCAGGCCGGCTCCCTTGTGTCCACCGATCGGTAATGGTGTGCCTCCTTCGAGGACAAGTTGAGGGTCGGTCGTTGGATGTCCGTCTGGATCAAGGCCCTGCAGTGAAACGGGGATTTGCTGACCCTCGCGAATCCATTGCCGCAGCTTCCCGCCTGAAGTGGTTAGGCAAGCGTCATAAAGGATTGGATCGCCACAGGCCGTTGGAATACCAAACCCGATGGGCGTATTGCCAATGGCTCGTGCATTGGTGCCGGGGTAGCCCATGGATCCCTTTGTGTTCGAGAAGGTGATTCCGATCATCCCTGCCTTTGTCGCTTCCAAGGTATAGGGCGTTGCAGCAAGAGAGTGGTTGTTGCGCACCACGATGACCATTCCAATGCCGCCACCTCCGGAACCTTCTTTAGCCCTGGCTCCGGATTGCGCCTTTTTTATTGCGTGCCGCATGCCCTTCATGCAACCCACGATGCCCACGCCGTGATCACCATCTAGTACCGCGGTCATGCCATGGTCACTAAGGAATATGTGATCAGGTTTGGGTTTGATCCGGCCGGCAACCAAGCCGCGCAAGTTCATGTCGACACTTCGAATGCCATGTGTGGTATTACCTCGGACCTCCTGTGCGATCATGGCGTCAGCGATTGTTATTGCATCATTTTGGGGTACACCTGCCGCCAAGAACAAGTCAATCACGAATTGCTTTAGACGATCAACTGGTAGTCGTTGTCCAGTTTGTTTATTCATCACCAAAACCAAGGTTTTTAGGACACATTACGCCTAACTTCTGCCCCCACTCCCGTAAGGAATTTTGTACTTTACTTCCTACTGGGATGCCACGCCTTTCATATTCACGTTTGGTCTGTGCCTCTTTTTCTCCAGGTAATCGGATCATATCCGATCCTTCAGCTAATGGATTGTCCTTTAGGTCCATGATGAACTGCGAGATTCTTGTTTCGAAATATTCAACGGGCATAAATGCCTGGGTATCGATCGCGATGCAACAGTGGCTTGGTGCATCAGTTTTGGAGGTTTTGTCTTTTCGCCCACGCGGTGTGATTTGACTTGAAAATGCTGCGTTACCGAGTACCCCGGTAAGAACTTCAACTGCAATAGCTAAACCTGCTCCCTTGTGGCCCCCGATGGGTAGCGGCATTCCGCCATCAAGGACAGACTGTGGATTGGTGGTCAGTTGTCCGTTACGGTCCAGTCCTTTCAGGCAATCGGGGATACGCTGTCCTGTTTGATGCCATTGCTTTAGGGTGCCACTGGAAGTAGTCAGGTAGGTATCAAACAGGATCGGGTACTCCGCTTTGGTTGGGATGCCAAACCCGATAGGTTGGTTTCCGATGGATCTCTTTCGGGTGCCCGGATAGCCCATGACCACCTTTGAGTTCGAGAACGCGATTCCAATCATCCCGGCATGTACGGCCTCTAGGCAGTACGGCGCCGTCGCAAGAAAATGGTTGTTTCTAACCACCAGTACCATCCCAATGCCACCAACTCTGGCCTTTTTGATCGCCAGTTGCATTCCCTTCATTCCCCCGACAATGCCTATCCCATGGTCCCCGTCAATGATGGCCGTCATACCCCGGTCGCTTAGGACTTCTTGATTGGGGTTTGGTTTCATGCGATTTGTGGCAAGGCCCTGTAGATATTGGGAGACTGCGTTCAGGCCATGGGTGTGTTTGCCATGAAGCTCCTGGGTGATGATGAAATTGGTGATGGTTGTAGCATCATCTTCTGAGATTTTGGCAGCAACGAATAAGTCATGTACGAACCGATTGAGATGTGTGGCAGGTATGTGTACAGAAGATCGGCCGTCCACCATGTTGATTATGTTACGTGATTCCTGTGCATAACGCTTTGGGCTAAACATTGATTGTTTTATTGAAGTCGCCAATGGTTCTGAGGGCTCGCCATGTGGTTGAAGTTCAATGACCTGTGTTGATTTAGAAGCTTTGGGTAAGTGGTCTAGGCCAGAGCGTCTAATCTTTAGGACGATCTGGATTTCGCCATTCATGAATCAGGTCATCATTGAGGGCCAATTACGTTGGAAAGCATCACTGACGCTCATGTCTATGGTCCTCGGGTTTTTTTATAGCCAGTACGAAATACAGATGCTGTGGTGTTATAATTAACTGTGACAGCCAACGCCACGGTGGAGGTAGAAAGATTTAGGCTTGGGAGAGAAATGATTATGCAGTACATACGGTTGTTTTTCGGCCTTATGGTGACTATTACCTGTAGTTCAAATGTTTTTTCGGGGCCGCCTGTACCATTTTTGGATCCCAACGAACCGGGAATTGATTTTCAGTTTTCCGGGGATCCAAACACCACAGAGGATGGTTGCAGTCAAGATGCCGCTCGCGCTGTGCTCGGTGCCCCGAGTGGTAAGAATCATAATGAACTTCTTGATTGCGATAATTGGGATTTTAAACCCCGCGACTGGGGGCAAGCAGCCTTCCTTCAGGGTGCCTTCATTCTAGGTGTATCGCCGTTTTCCAATGACGGTGGTTGGGAATGTCCCGGCAACCAGGGCCCTAGTTCGGGAAAGAACCCTTGTGCCAATTCGACCGTGCGTGCCGTGGCGACGTATCAGAATACGCCATCGCCGGGACCGGGTCTGTTTGACGGCGTGCCTATGGACGATTCGAAAGACTGGGTTTTCTCTTTTGATTTCAAGATCGAGGTGGCGCCCGGTGACACCTATGGCAACGACAAACTCTTTGAAGCGATCGGGCTGGACAACTACCAGTTGATGGAGATACGCGGTGGTGGGAATAACGCCAGTTCCTTTTTGCCTGATGGAACGCCTGATCGTTACCGGATGATTCAGTATCAGCAGGGGCGTGTCGATATCCAGGGTCAGGAGGTATTTACTCCTATTGATGTGCCCATGCCCCAGGGCCATATCACGTTACATTACAAGGCCGCCGATCAAAGAATGGATCTCTGGTTGAACGACACGAAAATCCTTGAGAATATTGAGTCGTCAGCTGGTTACGACATATCAAAAATTCAGTTGGGGGGTGGTGCCATCTCTTTCGAAAACGCGTTATATGACAATGTGATTCTCGGTGTGCTGGCCGCGGAGTGTGGTTCAGGTGGCGCAGGTGCATTACCCGCGGATTTCAACTGTGACGGCGTTATCGATGTGGCGGATCTGGGCATCCTAGGCGCCAACTTCAATTTGACTGAGATGATATTTTCCGATGGCGACGCTAATGGCGATGGCGCTGTCGACGTAGCGGACCTGGGTATTTTGGGCGCTAACTGGAGTGGTGTTGGACAGTTGTCAGGCGGCCAGGGGCTACAAGGTTATGAACCACAGGCGTTGATCCCGGAACCTGTAACAGTGTCGGTTCTTGCGATTAGTGTCCTGGTGCTTGGATATAGGCAGCGAAACTGATACGGCGCTGGTGAAAATGTTACGTCTCTTGGTGTAAAAGTGCAGCGTTTCGACTTGAGTGAAAAATGAATCTGTTGCGGATATACGGCAGACTCAAGCCCGTATTCTAAGGTCCGCAAACACCTCGGTTACAATTCGGTTTAACATGATCGGTACATCAGGTCCGATCAAGGCAGGTTTTACTAGGTAGTTTAACCATGACCATGCATACGATTGCCACGCCTGCCCCATCTGTTCATGTCAGCACACTGGATGAACTACGCCATAAAGGGGTTGTCGTGGTGCGGGGTGGAGATAGACCCATTGCGGTCTTCTACAACGATGGACGGCCAATGGCAGTTGATAACCGGTGTCCGCACATGGGTTTTCCCATGCACAAGGGTTCTGTGAAAGATGGGATCGTGACCTGTCATTGGCATGAGGCACGCTTTGATCTTTGTAGCGGGTGTACTTTCGATCTTTTTGCTGATGACCTGCCTTCATATGATTGTGCGGTCCGTGATGATACCGTCTACGTAGCCCGTGCCCCCAAACTTGCCGCCACCGCTGACTATTATGCGGCGCGTCTTGAACGCGGTATGCACCAGAACATTAGCCTGATTCAAGGCAAGGGACTCATCGGCCTTCTTAAGTCCGGTAAGGGGTTGGAGGACCTGGTGTGTCAGGTTGCGCAGTTCGGAAGTGTCAATCACGATCAGTGGCAGGCGGGTATGACCAGTCTTGCCGCAGTTGCCAATCTGCACTCTTATCTGGATGAGGAGACCGCTTACTTTGCCCTGTTTAAAGCAGTTAGCCGAGTGGCAACGGACTGTAATGGCGCCGCGCCTCGCCGGTTAAGGCACGAACTTGAAACAGATGCTCATGACCTGGTGACACTCAAACGGTGGCTCCGCCACTGGTCACTTGTGCGTCATCGTGATGGTGCTGAACGGACATTCTTAACCGCCATTACAGGCCACTCGACGGCGGCTGAACTGAACGACTTGGTTGTTGCTGCGGTAACAGACCGCCCCTACGCCAACACCGGCCATACGCTTGATTTTGTTAATAAGGCTTTTGAACTCATGGATGTTATTGGCGAGGATCAGGCGGCCGATCTTTTTCCTCTTATTCTTGCAGGTCTTGTATCCGCTCGTGGCGGCGAAGAGTCAAGTGCATGGCGATACCCGATTGATCTGATCCCACCACTGCATCAGGCTGAAGAAAAGCTGCCCAAACTCATGCAAGAAGGTTGCGGTAAGAAATGGCTGCCCACCCTTGTGCTTGACGATGTGTTGCTCGGTGAAGACCCGATCGCGATTATTGATGCGCTTGGTGACGCATTGTCCTTGGGTGCCTCAGCTCACGAGTTGATGAAGCTTATTTGCCATGCGGCTGCCATGCGGCTGGCTCGTTTTTCTTTGGCTAATGATGTTCGTGACTGGTTTGGTCCAGTACATACGTTTACACACTGCAACGCCGTGTATCAGGTGGTGCGTCGCCGTGATTCGCCGGACGTTGTTCGTGCCGTGTTTCATGCTGCAATCGCTGTTTACATGGATCGGTTTCTTAATGTTCCACCGGCAAGCCTGCCTGGAGAGCGATCGGTATTGCCAAAAACCACTGCTGATGGCCCATTGCTTCTCAAGCAGATTTTGGACGGATTGGATCAGCGGCACGAAGTGGATGCAGCTGCCACGATTGTCGCGCAGTATTTTAAGGCCGGTTACCCTGTCAAGCCGCTCATCAACACTCTTGTATTTGCCGTTGTGCGTGAAGATGTTGATTTTCATGCATTGCAAGTCATTGAGGCAGCCGTACGCCAATATGAATTGTGGGGAGCAACAGAGCAGGGTGAGCATATTCTCATCGCAGCAACTCGCTATCTTGCCGCTCATTGTCCTACCCAACGCGCAGGTTTGCAGACCGCACGAATTGCGCTGCGATTGCACCGCGGGGACAAGATATATGAAGAGGACATGTGATGTGACCATACTCGGGGATGGGAAATGTTTATCCAGCAAGGCACTCCATGAGTTTGGAATGAATGCCGTCTTCTTCGGAAATAGTTTGGGAAGGAGCGATACAAGAATTTCAGAGCATAAAGCCAGGGGGTTTACGCTGATCGAACTGCTGGTTGTCATCTCTATCATCTCGCTTTTGATCGCCATGCTGTTGCCATCAATTGAAAAAGCACGAGCTTCGGGCGAACAGATCGTATGTGCGACAAACTTGCGGCAGATGGGGGTGGCCATGGAGGCCTATATCAACGAATGGGATGATTGGATGCCATACTATGAGGCGTGGTATGAAGATCATCACCGGTCCCATTTGCATGTGACTCCCGACGGAAGTTGGTGGTGGGGCAAGAAACTGAGAACGCTGGGCGCTGTAATGAACTCGTACCTCGATGCGGCTGGTGACGCGAATGCTGATATTCTCAATACGGAACAGGGTTTGTGGTGTCCCAGTCATCCGGGCGAGGTTCGAGATGATGAGCGATTCGACAAGGCGCCCATTCCTTCGCGTACGAGTGCTTCGACGCACGGCATCCTGGCTGCCTACGGCTATAACCACAGGTTTCTTGGAACCCAATGGACAGATTCTAGCAATGCCAAGGGTTGGTTTTATCGCAAAAAGTCATTTGTCAAGTTTCCGAGCAACATCATCAGTCATGCTGACAATGCATTTTCCCTTCCAGGCAGTCATACGGGTTATCATTACTGGACCAAGGTCAATCGGACGCAACCTCTCATTAATTCAACCAAACCAAGCGAGGTTGTTGCGGGCAGGATGGTGGATATGATTCCGGATTTTCGAGATGAACTGATCTACCCTATTGGTGAACGGCATCTTGAGGGGGGCAATGCGGTGTGTCTTGATGGCCATTCGGAATGGCAAACACAGAGGAGATGGCACATGGGGGATTTTGACCATCGATGGACGGAACCGGGATCGGACTTCGTGAAACGTATTCCTGATTGACGGACGACTGCGGTTGCGCGTGACTTTTGGGAGGATTAGACCGTAAGGTGCACGTTTATTTGCGAGCTATTTAAATAAGGCATTGTTTTTAGGATGTCATGGCTGAACCGGAAGGAATGCGTGGTAGAATTTCTCGACCCTAGCCAGATGTTTTACGGGAGAAACAATGAATTGGCGCATATTTATTCTTGCCTTTCTAATAATACAGGCCAATTCAATCGACACGTTCGCAGGTCCACCCGTACCGTTCCTGGATGATGACGAGCCGGGACTAAATATACGGTTTACCGGTGATCCACAAACAACAGAATCTGGTTGTGCTCAAGATGGTGTTCGCGCTGGAATGGGTGATTCAAGTGGCAAAAACCATAATGAACTGCTCGAATGCGATAATTGGGATTTCTCGCCGGATCAATGGGGATCGCTTGGTTTTCTTTCGGGTGCATTTACGCTGGTTAATTCACCATTTAGTGATGATGGTGCCTGGGGGTGCCTGGGCAATGTCTTTGATTCCGGCAACAGATTTCAGGGTAGTGCCTGTGGTGGGGCGGGAGTTCGTGCGGTCACAACCATGAAGAAACAGCCGCCGGCTAGTTTGATGCGTGGGCACGCAATGGATCCGGATAAGGATTGGGTTTTGAGGTTTGATTTCAAGGTTGAAATTCTGGTTGGTGATACCTACGGCAGTGACAAGTTATTCGAGATAGCGGCTCCAGATACCGGCGATATCTTCCAGGTGTTTGGCGCTGGCGATGGCAATAGTTCTATTCTGAATGGTGCGCCGCACCGATACCGTGTGTCGCATGGTCCTTGGCTGGACCGTAGTGAATCGCAGCCATTTGGAACCATTATTGACCGACCTCTTGAAGAAGGCACGATGACAGTCCACTACAAGTCGTCATCCCAAACACTTGATATGTGGCATGACGACGAACTGGTGCTCCCAGATTTCCAGTCATTGTCGGGTTCTTACGATGTTGATTTCTTGCAACTGGGGGTTGGGGCAATCTCCTTTGAAAATGCACTGTTCGACAACATCCTATTGGGTGTGCTGGCTGGGGATTCCCCTATTCCCGGTGATGCCAACGGTGATGGTGTCATTGATGTGGCAGACCTAGGCATTGTGGGTGCGCACTTTAATCTGTCAGAGGTCACGTTCCATCAGGGCGACTTTAACGGGGACGGCACCGTGGATGTGGCCGACTTGGGTATTCTTGGGGCGAATTGGGCTGCAGCTCAGAACCTGTCAGTGACTTCGGCGCAATCCGGGAATGACCCAACCGTATTGATACCGGAGCCGGCCGGTTTATTGGTTCTGGCTGTTGGCCCCATCTTGTTACGACGTCGTCGGAATTAATTGTTCAGGGAGCAGATTGATATTCAACTGTTCAGGGGTTACCTTCAAACCCGACACGTGCACGTGTTTAAATATTGAGAAGGTCATGAGAAAAGACTGGTGTAGCGATGACTTTAAAACCATGGTTGCGTTGGGTGAAAGTACAACTGCTGGTGGCTGGAGTACGGATCCTGATCGTTGTTGGGTCCCCTTGTTGGGACGGTTGATCAACGATTTTCAGTCGACACCCATGAAAGTCATCAATTCAGGAATCGGTGCCAACGTAATTTCAGCCCAGAGTCCGGCCTATGAAAAAAGTGGAAAGCCAGCTGCAGACGAAAGGCTCGACAAGCATGTCATTGCACACCAGCCTGACCTGCTTGTTATTTCCTACGGGCTCAATGACGCGCGAGGCGGTACGCCAATCGGATTTTTTCAGGAGAAGTTGGTCGCCATCGTGCATTCCGTGCGTGAACACCTTGATCCCGTAATCATGCTTCCTGGTCCGTACTATATGTGCGACTTTTCGCTGGGTGGTCCTACTTGGAGCCATGCAGATCAAGCAAGGTTTACACAGTTCAATGCAGCCATTGCCAGCGTGGCGGATACACAGGCGTGTCTCTATGCGGATCTGTTGGCCGCGAATGGAGATACCGACTGGATGGTTCATGGCGACGGCGTTCATCAAAATGATCTTGGACACCGAATTGTTGCAAACAGAATGTTCGAGGTTCTGGCCCAGCACTGTTCGTGCCTTGCCAAAAGAACCAAGGTGGCCGAAAAGAACAGTCCCCGGTGGCGGGATGAATCCACATTGCGAGCCGATTACGGGTACTGAACGGATGGTTGGTGCCGGTAGCAAGGTGTCATTGGTTTTGGGTTGATGTGTCTGGCTGTATTCCCCATTCTTGCTTACGATTAAACATATAATGGTCTTTTCTTTTATTCGTGTGATTAATATGGGAGGTAATTAAGGTGCTCTTTCGACTTCAGCCAACCAATACGCAATTACCCGCATGGGAATCAAGTTCCTACCGTGAGGTGGCGATTGTTCGCGCCCCAACAGAGGAGGAGGCTCGAGCATGTGCGGCGACGGCATTTGAATATATTCACGACAGCGAGCCAGGCAATGAAGAGAAATCTCCCTGGAAGCAACTGGACCTGGCCACTTGTGTGTCGGTTGATGATCCCAATTTCGAGGCCGATGGTCCAACCATGGTCATTTCACCAGCTTTTTTTGACTAGACCGTCAGCACCCAGCAATGCAATAGCTTTTGGCGATGACTCCAAGGGATATGAATCAGGTCTTTTTTTTGGCGACACTTAAGGTTATCCGCCTGGTCTTCATGGATGATGTTCGTATGCGTAGACGATGCCCGCATGGGGTTATTTACTTGAGTATTCCCGGAAGGATCATTTCATGAAAGTACATACATTTCTCGGTAGTCCTGCGGAGATTGGTGAAGCCCAAGGTTCAGCAAACCCCGTTGCGGCAAGGGACTATTTGAAGTTTTGGCAGGATCGTGCGCCATACGATTTT
>Ga0310125_10001438_pt1 | contig 12037 bp, 26 predicted proteins | sample CB11b_Tmax_Bot8__FD_203508 | JGI IMG/M metagenome (GOLD analysis project Ga0310125, IMG submission 203508) | Marine microbial communities from Western Arctic Ocean, Canada - CB11b_Tmax_Bot8 | ecosystem: Environmental > Aquatic > Marine > Oceanic | place: Canada: Western Arctic Ocean | collected... | reverse complement strand
CTTGTATACAACGAAGGACGTAAGAGTCCCGCGGAATGTGCAAGAGAATCCGGCTATACTTCCAGACCAAGACAAGCTGCATCCGAATTAAGAAATCCTAGAATCAGTCCTTTAGTAGTTAAATACATTGGTGAATTAAGAGCAGAAGTTCAAGAAAAATATGGAATCAATTTTGAAAGACATATTACTGAACTAGCTAAAATCAGAGAAGATGCTGTAAAAAAGGGAGCGTGGTCTGCTGCAGTAAATGCAGAAGTAGCACGAGGTAAAGCAGCTGGTTTGTATGTAGACCAAAAGATTATTAAATATGGAAATCTAGATCAATTAACAGAAGCAGAATTAGAAACTAAAATGAAACAAATTCTAGATGATCACAAAGTTTTAATTGATGGTGTGGCGCTAGAGGTTATTAACGAAAAGAACAATCTAAATAAATTACCACCAACATAAGAAACAACACTAGCCCTTGGTGATTATTAAACGTATTATTCCAATAGTGATAACATCGTTTGATGTATGCTAACATATATTCCTGTGGTTGATTATTTTTTGAGAATCTTCCCAATATCTCTTTTAGCAGAGTAGGTACTTATAGAGTTTGCTAAGTCTTTCAAGTCTTTTAATTTAACTTTATTACTTATTACACCTTTATCTATTAGACCTTGGGGATTGGGTCCTTTTACAGGTGGGATTTCCTTCCACTTAACATGGGGCATATTCTTGGTGAGAGTGGGGTTTTTATTCATGATAGTTTTTTAATCGATTGAATAACTGATGTCGGGATTATAGTTGTATTACCAATGCTGTCAAATGTTTCCTTATCTCTTGTTTTTATGTAATCAGTAAAAATCCTAGTAATGCCATTCTTTTGACTCACCAGATACCCTTTAGACACACAAATAGGTAATTTAAGTTTGTTTAAGGCCCTTGTATCGGACCAACCTGAATCACCCTCAATATCTAACCACTCTATAACCACGAAAGGATACTTAGAGATATCACTTCCTAAAGATTTTAAATTTAGGGGGATTGTCTTTTTGTTCTTGATTCTTCTTTTCGATTTTCTTTTGTTTGGTTTTCTTTTTGGCATAAATTATTTTATCATACATAAGTGGAATTTTGACCCCTTTAAGTTTTTTTTAAAATTTAAAAAGGGTCGTGAAAACCGCGAATACAGAACGTAACTGACCGTACAGACTGTGCCACCATAGAAAGTCAAATAAGCTAGCATTAACGCCATCTGTGCCACCCTGTGCCACCATAAAACGACCCTCTGGCACAGCTACTATTCAATAATACCAACACTTATTCGTCAAAAACACCCTCTGTGCCACTGTGCCACCACTAAAAACTTTTACAAAAAAAAAAATCAATGCCCTCAGATCTCCACTTAGTTGGCACAAGTGTGACATAAATGTCACACTGTTGCATAAATATCACACTTAACGGGGTATAAAACCCAGAATAAAGAAACAAATGAGTATTATACTGACTGTTGCCACGAAAAATATGGTGTCGGGATTCCACATTTTAACTATTTTTTCTTCTTTTTATTCTTATTCTTTTTACCTTTTTTCTTATTTAACTTTTTTATATAATTTTTATCTTTTTTTTTATTTTTCTTCTTTGTCATGTTTACCTCCTTTTTTAATTTATTGTACTCTTCTTCACTAATATCACCCACACCAAACTCTGCTTCGTCCATTAATGAAGTCTTTGCTTGGTTCTTTTAAAAGGTTTAACCGGAGCATCCTTAATGACTTCCATCATCTCTCGGTACTCATCCTCGTTCATTTGAGTTCGATAGATTCTTTGGGCTATCGCCATCATCGTTCCGGCTACGAGTTCCGGTGACTTCTGATCGTCATTCAAGAGATGCATAGCATGCTCGAAGAGTTCATCATATATTTTTAAGATGTCATCGTCTTTCTCATTAATTTTATAATTCATATTTTTCATATTAGCTGCTGGTGGTTCCCCGCTAGGTTCCCCACCAGCTCCCAAGGGATTCCTTATGATTGCCTAAAAGTTTTAGATCTAAATAATTTCATAGTTTCTGGCTTAAATACTAGACGACATGGTTCCGCGGCGCCAATCACATTATTCTCTTGTAACTCTATTCGACGAATATCTTCCAGATGTCCATCCTGTGTTTCAATATATACATGGGCATCTGAAATAATACTACCTTTTTGTCCCTTAGTAAATTTTTCAAATACTTCTTGTAGATCTCTTAACCTCATTTCCTCGTTTCCTTTCCTTTTTTAAAGGCCCGCATTTGGAGGTGTCCTTTCTTATTCATATAAGAACACCATCCACTGAACTCGGGGTACTTTAATAATAGCGATTTAAAGAGTTTCTTCCAGCTCATGGCCTTCATAATCTCAGCTTCTCCACCTTCTTTAGTGACTGTATATTCAAATTTCATTAGTACTCATACTTTTCTATTAAAGCATTCATTCCAATGTTATGAACGCATTCTACTTTAAACTCCTCCGCTGCTTTATGTGCTTCTTTAGCATCTTTGATATCACATATCATTCGGAGTCTATCCGCAACATAGAACAAACATACTCGTTGCTCTACGCATTCTTTTTGGTAATCCTTAACAGGATCATTTTTTCTTTTTGTCATGTGTTTATTTCTCCTTTCTTTTTTTAATATAGGATAATATGGGGTTAATGTCAATTTTATATTTTTCCCATAACATTTTAAAATACATAATAATCTCTTTATGCATGGCTATTAAATAGCCTGCAATTACAATAAAAAGTAGCAACCACATCATTTTTTTATATTATAAATTTTTAATTCTTCTCCATAATTCCACCAAAACATATCTTTTCCATTTATTTTTTTATATAATTGTTGGGATGCGTGCATTACCTCATCAGCCATTTGTCTTGTGAACCATCTTTTCTTCAACATATGGGCCAGTTGATGTAACAATTTTTCAGGTGTATCAAATTCATTTTCATATAACATCCAATAATTTGGATGTTTTAAATCTGGACAATCAAAGTGTGGTTTAATGTAGTAATTAATTATATACTGCATTTCTCCATTTTCTTTTTCTTGGGTAATCCAAACATGCTTTGGAAACTCCATTTTAGATAATCTACTCGACTCAACTGCTTCATTATATGGATAGGATTTAATCTTTCCATTTTCTCTAATTAACTCTTTACTCATTTGTTTTCTCCTTTGTTAGTTGTTAAAAAATCTTTCTCTTTTATATCCACCTTAGCTTCGCGCTTCATTTCGTAGTATTCATCAACCCTTCTTAAAAAATCATGTTTCGCTTTTTTAAATTCAGCGCCCTCCACTACAAATTCTTGATAGAGTCGGTCCTTGCTACACATCATAATGACTCCTTTAGGAATTGATGTTTTATAGACATAATCATGAGCCATTGCATAGCCCGCTAATTGTTGAAAGTAATCCCCGATCCACTCTCTTTTTTTGGGTTTGTTCGTTTGCTTAAAGTCAATGATTGCTTCGTCGCCCTTGTGAATCCCCACGAGATCCGTTGATCCTGCGTAGAGTCCGGGATAATATAAAGTACATTCCGTTCCATAATACTCAGGAACATTACATAAGCCCTGTTCAATCACCCGCTTGGCCATATGATGGGCTTCCAAACCATTTTCGGTTAAATCTAAATAACCTTGTTCAATAATATATCGCTCGAGAATCTTATGCATGGCTGTGCCTCTCGCCGCTGCGCGCTCCACGATTTCCGATGCTTCTTTTTCTCCCACTCGTTGGCGCCAGTATTTCAGCCCTTCGCGCTTCTCGGGCGATTGAGTTTTATCGAGGATCGTTGTCACTGAGGGCAACTTCCACTGTCCATCATTAATGTCGTAGTGTCGTTGTCCTTCAATCATTTCGCGCTTCGTCGTCGGGTATCTATACTTCGTGTTTTTTTTCACTGAGTTTCCTTTCAAATTCTTCCTTAAATGTTAACTGTTGTTTGTATTCACTATATTTACCATCAGTAATAAATTCTTGATATTTATCTTTAACAGTTTTTACTGTGTTAGATCCCATCTCATGAAACCAAATTTGTTCCGATATTAATTGATAGACCATATCAGGATCGCTTACTTCTCCTCCACACCCTTTACTATTACCTTTTAACGTACTCCATCTTAGATTTTCAACGCGATAATCGACTTTATTACTATTGATATGATCAATGACGGTATGGGTTTTAGGATCAGGATTAGTAATAAAAGCAAAGCCGGTGAGGCGATGCATACCAAATTCTATTTCTTTGGGTCGTAGCTGAGTTTCAATTTTATGAATGGATCTAAAGTTTCTTTTTTCAGCCATATCACTTTTATGATAGAGTCTGACTGTAGGATAATTGAGTTTAGATTTCGCAACGGTACCTGTTAAAATTTTATCACGTTGACCTTTAACATTATAAATAAAAGGCCAGATGTTTTGTAAGTAGATGTCTCTTACAACTTCTTTCTTTTTACATTTACTAAAAAAATGAGGGCCTCCTGTTTTAAACATATAATATCGATTGGGCATAATGTCAGAAATTACAGTAGATAAATCAACTCCATCAGCAGGATCTATATTTTTTACAATATCCTCAGTCTCGTATGTCATTATCCTCCGGTGGGTTATTATGGCCAATGCCAATGGGTTCCAGTTGATCTTGAGATTTCTGAGATTCAGTTAAAGGAATCTGCGCAGCTTCTTCCTGACGGTCCGCGTTTCTATACTTCTCTAGTTCGGCATACGATTTGTTGGGAAACTCCTTACATAGTTCATGCATGGTTTTTTTCTTTTTCATTGTCCTCCTTTATTTTAAATCCGTCTCCATATTTTCCTTTATACCCATAGCTGCCGTGATGCGTCAAAGACGATTCAATATTTCCATATAATTTAAAGTCCGCGCTCCGCGCTAAATTGCAGAAAGCAATATCGTCTCCCGTCCACATTCCGTCTTTAAAGGTACAGTCCCAGAAGGAAAAAATTTTTAAGTCTTTAGGAAACAGATCTTTATGTTGATGCGTTTGTATTTCCAGCTCCGGTTTTTCTTTCATTAACTTTTCAAAGACACGTCGGTGAATCATCATCATCCCTGCTGGGCCTTGTAGAATCTCTACGAGTCCTCCAGGAAGAATGGTGATGTTCTGGGTATCTTTAACCGTTGTCGTATATTTTACCTTAGCCGGGTCTGCCGTTTTAATTCGGTAAGGGGTACAGACGATATCCTTTTGTGCGACCAGCATGCGTAAAGGGCATTCCGGTTCAAACTCCACGTCGGAGTCGATGAACAATAAATAATCATAGTCACTTTGCATAAATCGCGCCGTGAGAATATTTCTCGCATAAGCAATGTAAGGGGATTTCATGGTGTTCACTTCCATTTTAATGCCGGCCTTTGTTAGCTGTGCAACGAGTTTTACCATCGAGATCATGGTGTTGATCTTGACCATGTCATAACACGGCATCGCCATGTAGAGACTGGGTTTTTTAATTTTTTCGTTTTTCATATTTTATAGAACGTGTATTTCAACGTTAGTTCTTCTCCTTCTTTAATATTTCTCAAAGTAATAAGATTCCATTTTTTAGTATAACGCTCATCTCTAAGTTCCGTCTTGACACAATTACCCTCATCCGAATGATTAATAAATCCACCTAAAGGAGTTCTAATAACGTCGTCTTTAATTTTAATATGAGTCGTTCCTAAATCGGTTCCTTGACCAATTCCCTTTGTGGCACAAAGTCCAAGATCATGAATGTCCGAGCTTTTAATGGTGAGTGAATCAGGTAAAGGTTTATACATTGGGTCTCCTTGATCGTTTAGGGCCTTGTCGATAGTGAGAGGTGATAGGAACATCTACATTCCAACCATTTTTTCTTAAAATTACTTTTCGTATTTTTCCTTGGATATATTCAGGATTGCGTCCTGCCATTTCACAAATAAGTCTGAAATGTGGACCCCCCTCTGTAAAAAAATGACGCGCTGCTCGACGATTATAACCGTAAAGATTTTTATGAGGAATGTTTGCCGGTCTCGTCATATCTAAATCAGGAGGACCTTTGCAAGCATCCAACACCGCTCGGCAAAGTACCGCGACCCAGAGATCTTTTTCTGGAAGAGTTACTTTATCTTCATTAATTGTTTCGGCAGCGTGACCAATCATACCTGTGAAACTGTTACTTGCTCTTCCCATTTATTTCCTTTGTCTATATGTGTTTAAATCAATAACATTTTTTCGATCAGGTTTAATAGCATCATAATGATCTATAATATTTTCAATGGCATGAACCTTAACTTGAACATAAGGCCAAATCATTTTAGCAAATACCAAGGCATCTTGATATCCACAGGACCAACGCCATTGTCTTTTATAATGTTTGGGTCGTGCCTTATATTTTTTCTCTGCACACCAACCAAAACCTAAAACTTCATGAATCCATTCTATGACGTGTTTATCCGTCATTGCTATTTCACAACGGATATACCATTGATTATATATTTTTCCTCCACGATCCTTGCGTTTGGTTTTCTTTTGTTTGCAGGTAACACACCCTTCTCCATCAAAGAGTCCCGCAATGTAAGCAACGGTATCGGTTCCCATTACATGCCCGCCTTTCTGAGTTGGTCTATACGATCTTCTATTTGGTGAGCTAATTTTTTATTATCTGCAAGTAATTCGGCGTTCTCATTTTTTAACCTTCTCATTTCTGGAGAGTTCATTCCTACTGCTTTTACAATAGATGTTTCTCCTTCAGCCTCTAGGACTTTCTTTTTTAATTCTTCATTTTCTCGTTGAAGTTCACGATAAGCAACTTCATCCATTGTGTTTAAAGGTCTGTTTGATTCTGCCATTAATCTCCAAACGCATTCATTGCCTGCGGGTCTCCCACAATTTTATCCGTATGACCTTGTGAATTACATTCTTCACAATCAGCCCAGATTTCTTCTTTTGCTAAATGATATGGAACTCTTATAAATCCATTTCCATTACAGTTAGGACAAATTAATTTATCCTGCTTTTTTATCGACTCTGCCATTTTTTTTCTCTCCTCTATTTTCTTTATAAAATCGAATTAGTCGAGCGATCATTTTAGATCTGGTCCTATTTGTTCTAGAAGAAATTACTCCTAGATCCTGCCAATCAGTTATAGTAACTGATAAGGATTTATATTTATTAGGATCTGCCATGTTTTTTTTCCTTTCTTTCATTATTAATATGCATGAATATGGGAATATATAATAATAAATCAAGCCTTGCAAGAAAAATCTTTTTAGGTTATTACTTAGGTTCTTCTCACACCTTTTGTTTGCCGTGGGCTTTCTTGCTCACGGCAGCATTAACTGTGACATTTATGTCACAGTTTAAATTATATTGATTGTTTTACAGTGATACTTGGTTCCGACTTTGTAATCATTAACATTTTTATATCCCATCTTAGATAAAAGCCTTACAGATTCAACATGCGCATCACGGGAGCATTCATACCAGCTGTTGTACATCGTTGGATATTCAATAGGGGCTAGACATTTATTTCCTTGAATAAATGAGCATACCCATATTATTAAAATATATTTCATTATTTTCCTTGCCCGCGTGAGCGTTTTTTGTGTGGAATTCTTTTTGAAAGAGATTTTGAATGTCTGCCGGGACGTTTACGTTGAGTATTTTTTACGTGAACGTAACCGTAGCCTCTAGGTTTTAGGCTCATCACCTAGGGCTGATTTGTTGTCAACCGGTAGATAGGCAATGTGCCCGTTAATATATTGTCTGGTAATTTCTCTACAATTTCCACATCTAAAATAACCTATTCGAGTGCTCATCATTTGAGTGATGGTGTCACAATAAGGACAGCGACCCACTTCAATTTGGACGCGAACATTAAACATGTCTTTACCAATCTCCGAGATTAAACCATGCAGCTTTCCCCTGTGAGTTTTTTTCTTTACGGGTGTAGGCTTTTTTGTTTCTAAAGGTTTGGGGTTTGAAGTACCGAAGTACTTTTGCAATAGGATTTTTAGTTCTTTTATCATTGGAGGATAATTTTCGTGATGTATTTTGAGCCATCATTATTTGTTTTCACTTCAGCGTTAGTTTTAATACATTTATATGAAACTGTATCTGAATATGTTCTTTCTGCTTCACGCTTCCCTTTCAGGCAAACGCTCATTGAGGGTTGAATTCTATGTTCCTTAATCTCAAAATTTACAAACATGAGTAAAGCTACTACAACTTCCATTAGTGGGCATTCCCATTAGCAAAGTCTCTTTGCTTATCTTTTAATCGTTCTACATCTCTTTGTAGGTCATCAACAGCTGCTTTTAAAGCTTCAATATTAACTTCATTATGCAACATTGAGTCGACACGTATTTGTACTTTATCTACTTGTTTATATAATTCTTCGATCAACATAAATTGTTCCGAATCGGCCGGAAGACTTCCTAATAGACCCCGAGGCCACTTTATTCTGAACTCTGTGTTCTCTACTAAATCCTTTTCCATAATTTGTAATGTAGTTGCGTGCTGATTCAATTTCTCTTGGATTTGAAAGAATCCAAATGTGCCGAGTGCGACCATCACAATCAGCGAGATCACGGTCTTCATTGGCATTTGTACAGATTGTTCAGGGCTGAATTTCATTTTTTGATCTTCCATATAAAAGCTCCCCCTAGGGCAAAGGCCGTCCATAACATCCACATACCATTAGCAATGAATATAAAGTTCATTACATCTATAAAATCAGTCCACATCATTGGAATATTAACTGCAGTTGTTTTTATCTAGATCGATTGGTTTGTCGCCATAAAACCATACGTAAGATGAAAGCTTAGTTCCATCTTGTGTATAGGTACATTTTTTGCCGACCGAGCAGGCGCTCACGGCAAATAATAGGGCTAACACCAAGAATAATTTATTCATTGTCGCTCCTTTTAGTTTCATTCTCATACGTCAACGCTTCTGCGTTGTCTTTTTCTTTTGTTTGACAGCACTCTCCGTTGTCTTCTTTTTCTTTTGAGTGCGTACCACAACATTTTTTTAGATCTATTGGCATGTTTCACATTCCTTTGTCTCATCTACAGTGATTCCTTTTGAATCACATTTGCACATCTCACACGGACATATACCTAACATATCAGAGTGATTTTGCAGAGAACAATGGCATAGACAATTACAACTTTTGCACCTAATCTCGGCCATAAAAATCTGTCCAGAACCAATCCACAAGTTTTTTCCATTGCTTTTTAATCCATTTACTCATTTTATTTTTTTTAGATTATATTGCTATGACTGCAATTACAATAATAATTGCTATCCCGATGACCCATTTTTTATGGTCAGTCCAGATATGTTTAGCTTGGTTTATAATATTTTCCATAGTAGTTTCCTCCTATTTTATATCTCCCCAATTAGCACCTGATTCATAGTCTACCTTATTTGGAATCTGTAATACAACAGCTTCTTCCATAATTTGTACTATTTGTTCAGCCTTTTTATCAGATTCTACAGAAATATCTACCTCATCATGAATCTGAATATGAGGTATTATACCATTTTTGTATAGCTCTACCATACTTTTTTTAGTCATATCTGCAGCGGATCCTTGAATTAATTTGTTCAAAGCCTTGTACGTAAATGCACGCTTTAAAGGTTCGTCATAATTTTTTCTTGCTTGTTCAAGAGGTAAGGGTTTAAACACTCCAAATTGAACGGGCTGCCATAAATCAAAATGACATGCTCTCCCTAATAAAGTTCTAATTTTTCCTCGATCATTAGCTTTACGTGAAACATTATCCATGAGTTGTTTTACAAAAGGCGCTTTTGCATGATATTGTCGAATTAATTTTTCTGCTGATTCTTTCATTAATCCTAGTTCGGCCATTAATTTATTTTTACCCATTCCATACATTAGACCTAAATTAATAGTCTTGGCTTGCTTTCGTTGTATGCCTGCCATATCGGCCACGACCTTATGGAAATCAGCGTCTCCAGCTTTGTATGCGTCTGCAATTTCATGAACTCCAGGCAAATTCTGTAGTTTTGCATAATGTACTAAAATTCTAGGTTCTTGTTGTGAATAATCAAATGATCCCCATTTACAATTTTCTTCGGGAATAAATATAGATCTAATTAGAGGACCTAACTCCGGATGACGCGCAGGAATCTGTTGTAAGTTTGGATTACTCATTGAGAATCTTCCTGTAACCGTCCCACCTTGATCAGATCTGATTTGATTTATGTCGGCGTGTATTCTGCCCTTATGTGAATGTTTAGTAATTGAATCTATAAAAGTTGAATGAGCTTTATTTATTTCACGTGCGTCAGCAATAGATTGAGCTAATTCATGAGGATGATTTTGTAAAAAGTTTTTTGTGAAACTAGGTTCATTTGATTTTGCAGTTCGATCGTAAGGTAATTTTAATTTGTCAAACGCTTTTGCGATTGAGCGTGCTGCCATAATTTCTACATGGAGACCAGTTAAGTCTTTGATTTTAGTGAGAATTTTTTGTTCTCTCACCATTAAATTTTTTTTAATTTTATGAGCTTTTTCTAGATCTACTCTCACACCTTTAAATCGCATCTCAATCAAACAAGGAAACAATTGTGTTTCTAATGTAAAGATATCGATTAGTTCTTGATCATGTAATTCTCTATGAAGTCTTTGCCAAAGTTTTAAAGTTGCTTCAGCATCTCGTTCAGCATATTGACCTACAAACATTGCAGGTAATCTCCATAACTCTTTTTTAGGATCTAATCCATATTCTTTTGCGGCGTTATAAAGAACTTTTTCATCTTTACCTATTCCTACATAATGTTTTGCTAAAGTATTTAATTGATAAGATAATCTATTCTCATCAATTAAACTGGCGGCAATCATAGTGTCTACAATTTTGCCTTTAATATTTATACCCGCAGCCTGTAACCAACACACATCGTACATTGCATTGTGAAAAATAAAGGTAGTATATTCTTGCTTAAATAAATCTTTTAACCAATTTATAACTAAAGCTCTATCCATATTACCACCCTGTTCGTGTTGAATAGGATAATAACCAGACCAGCCTTCAATAGCTAAAGAAACACCGGCAATATGTCCATTGCCAATAACATTTCCCGATCCAAGTTCTTTTAAATCTGGATCATTGGTTTCTAAGTCTACTGCAATTTCTTTGATACCTTTTAAATTTTTAAGTTCTTCTGGCATTACCCACTCAGTTTCGGGAGTGAATAAAGGTTGTTGAATTGTTCTCACTTATAATCCCTTTCAATTATCATTTCAATAAAGTGAATTGCTTTAAGCAAGTCTTCTTTTTTCCCTTTATGTGAATGACGGCATATATATTTTATAACCGATCCTTCTGGAAAAAGCAATTTATTCTCGACCACAAATTTACTTGGTTGAATTTTTAAAGTTCTATAGTGTTTTCCTCCGACTTGTTTATTCCAAACTTTACTGGTCATATTTTTTATTCTTATTCCAAGTTCTAAAAGCTCTTTCAGCTTGGATTTCTTCTGCTTCTAGGCCATCGGAAGAATCTCTATTAACAAATTTTTTTAATCCAATATGAAAAATAGTTTCTGAATTTCCCCATTCATATACCACTGAAAGGAAATAATCTCTCCTGTCTTCTGCTTTTTGTTTAATATTATCAAGATTTAAACTATCTTCTAATTCCATTTTCTCTCCAAACGAATTAATGAAATATTTTTTTTCATTTTCTTGTGTCATAATATATAAGCTCGATCAAAATTTTTAGGATCTAATACATGTAATTCTTTTTTGGCTCGGGTTGCTCCAGTGTAAAATAATCGATGTAATTCATCTGGATCATGACTAAAAGTTTCCAAAGCTGCATTGGTTACGTCTTGCATTAATAGAACTTTATCTGCTTCACCCCCTTTTGCACCATGGATGGTTGACATTATTATTCTTGGATTTTTATTGATTTTTTCTCCATTGGCTCTCATGTTTCTTATGTAGTTTTCTGTGATTGTATCGAGTCCTTCAAATGCCCCATACCAAATTTTATCTG